>Ga0209358_10000103_pt1 | contig 75449 bp, 94 predicted proteins | sample LauGreFa1BDMLBSN_2_FD_187574 | JGI IMG/M metagenome (GOLD analysis project Ga0209358, IMG submission 187574) | Freshwater lake microbial communities from Lake Michigan, USA - Fa13.BD.MLB.SN (SPAdes) (version 2) | ecosystem: Environmental > Aquatic > Freshwater > Lake | place: Lake Michigan, USA... | reverse complement strand
ATAAATATTATGTTAAATAGAGTATGCGTGTATATAATACTCATAGACGCGGAGTCTTTGGCAAGAGTCTATTCTTTGGGGGAGGGGAGAGCAAGAACTTCTTCGTAGTCTTTGTGTAAAATTTCAATCCACCCTGATTCAAAATCAACCCATCTTTTTTGTATTTCCAAGTGCGCAATTTGTTTGTCTTCTACCATTAAAGAATCTAATGCGGCTTTGGTTAAATTGTCTATGTCAGGTTTGGATTGGTGAAATCTGCCGTGATGTAATTTCTTTTTTTTCTTTGACCAAGAAGGTGGTACTGGAATAAAAAAAGTTATGGAAGCTCCTATTGGTGGAAGGATAAATTGCTTGGCTTTGGCTTCAGCTAGAAGGTCAATTTTGTATTTGTTGTATTTCTCTAGGCGGAGTAATCTACTTAAACCGGATGGGCGTAGTTTTTCTCTTGGGATTCTAAAGAATATTGAATCACCTTGAGTTGCCCTCACATGGGTTTGGGGTGTTATGTTAAGGATTACTTTTTTTAACATTCTGTTATTTTGTAATGTTTTTTTAGGTCTTTCTCTATTTGCTTTTGTAGGACAATTGAAATATATCCTTTTGTTGTTTGTCCAGTTTTTGCTGTAATCAACTTAATACAATTTAATATTTCTTTTTCTACTCTAAATGACTCTGTGGTACTTTGTTTCATATTGTGGTATTTGTTACACAAGATACAATATGTTATAACATTTTCCAAATTAAAAGAAAGTGTAACGTTACGCTTTACAGTAGTTTTCTATTAGGAAACAAAAAACCTCCTTTTTAGGGGAGGCTTCGCATAAGAAATTGAACACTTTTATCTGATATTCTTTATGTAATTGGCTAATTGTTCGTCCTTTCTTAAAACATTATCTCTTAAATCCAAAACCCTTTTACCGTATAATGGATTCTTCCTCATGTCAATACCTTCCTTTGGTAATGGAACTCCGTATATGCTTTGCATTGCAAAACCGTGGTATCCTTTTTCTGTGTTGGGTGTAATTTTACCTAAACCATTGTATGTTTGCATCCTTGTTGCAGGGTCTTTTAATCCAAGTTTATCGGCATATTTCATCTTGGACATATATGCTCTTGCAAACATATCGTATTCGTCTCCTGCTGCTTCTTCCTCTGTATCCATCTTTGTTGGGATGGTATTCCTTATTTCGTTATCAGACATCAATATTTGCCCTAATCCCTCTCCTCTTTTGTTTAATCCTGTTTCCTGTAATGATACTGACAATAAATCGTAAGGGTCTATGTTATATCTTTTGGCTGCTTTTACAATGCCATATATATCTTTTGAAGGATACTTTCCGCTTACTAAATCTCTATTGGGGTCTATTGCTTTACCAGTTGTAGCGCTTATCTTTCTAGTATCTTTTAGTTCGTAATCTCTTGGCATTACAAGTCCTTTCTTTGCTGGCGCTGCTGTAGGTGTAACACTAAATACCTTTTTAAGAAAATCCATTATCGGATTACCTTCGTTTTCACTATGAATTGTTTCTGATATTGCATCTAAATCTGCCATTATTTTATTCCTTTTGCTTTAATCTTTTTTTCTTGCTCAAGCATTTCTTGTGTTGGTTTTTTACCAGAACCTGATTTAGCTCTGATATTATTCCAAAGGCTATTTGCGACTCCTAGCTTGTTTAATTTTCCTTTCATAGCACTAAATTACAAATTTCCTAATATATTTGGCTCATTTTTTGTATCAATTATATCAATAAGTGGTTTTCCTCCGGTGTCTACTATTTCAACTTGTTCCCCTGAAAGCATAGCATCTATTGTTTCCTCTATGATTTCTCGCTGTTCCGGGCTTAATAGGGCGACTTTCTCGTTAATAGCGGGTACTGCAAAGACATCGCTTAAAATCTCCTTCTTTATGCCATCTCTGACCGATTGTGTTATATGCGGATGGGTTATGGTATCCTTGAATATCCAATTAATTTTATTTACATGGCTTAAGAATAACCTTGCACCACTTGATTCAGGGTATTGTCTAATAAAGTCATCGTAATGTTCTTTTGCCATTTTTAGATGCTGAATAGCACTTACTATATTTGCTCCGTTCATTTATTAAAATTTAAATGCTTGTATTCTAGTTCTTGTAAAAATGTTCTCGCTTTGAGAACTTTTGCTTTTGCTTTATCAATCAATTCCTCGTTTCTATAAACAGTAAATAAAAGTATTCTTTCTTCTAATGGGGCATTTGAGAATATCATATTCTTTTCTTTCTCATTCCATTCTTTTATAAATTCAGGTGACTCTTCGCTAACAACATTCATCTTTCTTAATAAAGAAAACTTTGCAGAATTTCTAATATGCTCCGGGGTGTCAATCAAGCAATAAGCAACGCAAGCTTTTTCTAATCCTAATAAATCCATGTATCCGTTTACTTGTGCCTCGTATGTTGCATCTAATTTATCAGGTATGTTTGAAAGGAATGTAATCCAATCCCAGCTTGACTTTGTATCATATACTATTTCGTCAATAACATCAGGAGTACCTATAAAAAAATCATTACTAAATACTTCAGTATTTTTACTTAACGGTCTTTTTATTGTAAGTGATAACATATCTATTGCTTCCGGTTCTACTGTATTGCCTTTGTCTGTGTATTTGTTATCAATCTCTTTTTTAAACCCGTATTTTTTATTAGCATACACTTCTATCAAATGCGTCTTTGCTGTTTTAGAAAGTTCGCCAGATTCTTTATCTGCCTTTGATATAGGTTCGGTTAATAATTTACCAATGCTACTGCAATGGATAAGTGTGTTAAAAAATTCCATTATTTTATGCTTTTTAGTTTTTTGTTATAATGCTCTAGTAATTCCGGATTGCTTTTTGACATCAGCTCCCAAGACTTTAGCTCTGCTCTTGTTTTACAAGCATCTATAAATTCTTTAGTTTTTTCAGTTAATGTTTTCTTTGATTGGGTTGGAATAGTTTCTACTTCAATTTGGTCTTCATAGAAATAACCTAAATCTTTTAGTTTTGCTACATTTTCTTTATGATATTCTTCCACTAATAATTTAGCGGTTTCTAGTGCTTCTTTAGCATCTTCTCCGGCGTTAATAGCCACTTCTACGCCAATCTTTTCTGAAGCGTAATTTCCTAAATTAAATGTTCTTTGATAATTGATTACTTGGATGTGCATAGCAGTTGTGTGTTTTAAAAAATTGGCAGCAATCTCATCATTAATTGTCTTTCTTTTTTATGAAAGAGCTTAAGTGTAGAAATTGCGTACCAATTAGGGGATTTTGATTTTTAGTTGAAGCCTATCTAACTCTTATTACTTGTGTTGTGTTTTCAATGACTTTTATCTTAAAGATTTTGTCTTTGTGTTCTTTTTTTCTTTTTAGATTTGAAACCATTACAGCAATAGATTTATATGGGTTAGTAAATTCAATAATTTCATTCACTTCTAGCGTAGAAACTTTACTAGAAACTGAATCTGGGTTAATGTGTCTTGCCATTTTTGATAATTTTTAACAAAGTTAAGTTAATTATTTTAAATTAAAAAACTATTTTTAAATTAATTTTGTTGCCTAATAGGGAAACTTTTGTTACCAAAACGGGAACTTTGTTTCTTATCTGCATGAATATTCTGAAAAATTCATGCAATAGTTTATAAATTGGCAATATATGTCTAAAAACTTGACAAATTCGGAAGTGAAACTCGGACAATATCCGAATTAGTGTCACCAATTTATATAAATATGTGACAAAGTGGGGGGCAATTCGGTAGCAATACTACCCTAATAGCAAAAAATGTAAACTCTGCAAGTTTTGATAATATAAAATCTTGTTGTACCTAAATTATAAAGTCAAGCTATTAGTTGACAACAGGGGGGGTGTTGTCAAGTTATTACTTTACTCAATGGAGTGAGTATTTTTACTCAATGAGCTGTAAATGATTGACAATCGGCTCAAGAATGATTGATAAAGTGCCTTATAAAGCACAAAGCATATCAGAATGTGCATTTTATGACGCATTATGCACTCATTAGTGTCATTTAATGCACTTTATGGTGGATATTTTCATCGCAAATCCGCCAAACCCTTATAAACATTCGCTTTAGCGAAAAAATTTTCCAGAACACTTGGAGATAGGGGGGGTAACGCTACAGAAACGGGGCGGCTCAACCAAAAGGGGAACTCAAGCAAAGCAAGGTACGGGGGGTCGGGTTTTGGTTTTCGGATTCGGTTTATATGGCGTAGTAATGATTGAGGGTCGGGGTGTCATGCAAAGCAGTATGGTATTGGGTTTCCTATGTGGCGGTGGTAAGGTAGTGAGCGGATTAACCATGCACTTATCACCTAGGGTAATGGGGTATACTATGTATGTGCTAGCCTATCTATATGGTGCTATATGTGGGGTGTTATGGTATTGGTAAGGATGTAGGTATTACTAAAGTATTTAGTTAATAGTGCAAGTTATGTATTATTAAAAAAGTTAATTTGCTCAAAATTAAACTATCTCGACATGGGTGAGGCTATGACATCAAAAGACATTAGGGTGTCTAGAATCGCCTTAAAATGCGAAATAAGGCTATTATAATTAATTTAATAATTTCAGATAATTTCACAATCTTTTAACATTTACTTTGCTCAAATACAAAATAAAAGACTATCTTCGTTATGCAATTGGGGTTAGCCTCACTGCAAAAGTTCTTTCTAGGTAGTTTCACAATCACGTTTTAAAACTGATTAACGCTGAAACTGATAATGCGAAATGTAGACATACTACATGAGTAGCGCTAAAGATTATCTGCCGAGCCAATAAGCACCAAAAACAAACAACTGCCACGAGTTACGCTGATTGGGGTGGAATCCAATCAAATTGCAGTATAATAAAATAACTCGGTAAGTAGTTAGCACCACTAGACGGATTTTCTGATAAATAGCTAACCTAGACCTTACAACAACGGAATCTGTGTAAAATGCATAGGTTGTTATTATCAAGATGTCTTGACAAATAATTGCTTACTTACACAATAGCCAAACATATTAACCAAAAAAATATTAAAATGAAAAAAGCGTATTTAATTAAAATGAGCGAAGATGGTAATTACCGAACCATTTATACAAATGTAAAAGCATTGTATGAATGTGTTATAAATTTATATAGTGTAAGATTTATAGAGATATGGGATTGCACTATACATAAAGGAAACTACGCAAAATTAACTTACCCTAATCTAGTCAAAGCATTAAAATCCGGAAGAGATATAACATTAACCAAGACTGCTGCGATAGGAGATTATGGTACATTAGAAATTGAGCAAGTATCCATATCATCAAAATAAAGGTTAACTGAAGATGGAGTAAATCTCCGAAATGTTCACGAGGATAGACGGGCTATCCGCATATTAACCAAAAAAAATTGTTATGCAAAAAGTATTTACCACTAGTGGCAGACGCATAAAGCGTACCCCATCTAGCTATGAGAGATTTATTCAAGCACACATTCAACTAGGCAAAGATGTCAAATCAGCTATTAATGAATGGAAGCTATTGAACGCTCGCATCCAAATTAATTCACTTAATTTACAAAACTAAACACATGAAAAAAATAGATAAAATAAGACTTGAAATTTTAGCCATTAAATTATGGTTTCAAGCATTTAGTGATACCAATTTGTGCGATGATTCACAAAGAAATTATATGAGTAAAAAATTGCGCAAATTAAATGATGAAGAGTATCTTACCCTAGTAAAATCAAGTAATATTAAATTAATAAAATAAACGACATGGAACACAAGCACCCACAACCAATGCACACTATTATGACATTTCTTCGTAGTGAAATTACTGATGACCTAGAAAAATGTCTTGATATTGCAATCACCCTAGTTGATTATTCAGATGAATTAATTGACATGATGAACGAAAATAAAGAGATGGCTAAAACGACCCTTATGCATGATTTTAACGGATTGTTCACCCATTACGGACTTAAAAAAGCGGATGAGGATTTCTTACCTAGATTGAGATTAAATAAACAATTAAACTAAATAACATGGAAATAAAATTTATAACTGAAGGCGCAGATAAATATTTCAGATTTGACAAATATGAATTTTTTGCATACAAGCAAGGTAGAGATGGTTATTCATTAGAGGTTCATGAATTCTTTCATGTTGCTGATAAGTATCAACTAAACAAATATTGTTCACGAAGAGTACATATCCCATATGAGCCAGAATGTAATTTAAAAGCCATTAGGGAGCGTATAATTCAATTTATTAATCAAAACAACTAATTAACTATGAAACCTAATTTAAAGCGAAGATTAGCCAATGTAAATACCAAATTGAGCCGTTACGGATTGCAACCCATTACTGAAAGTGAAGCAATAACATTTAACCAAGAATTTAAACCCCAAAGCGGTCAAGATGGTGGATGTAAATTGATTAGCTATTATGGACATGATGGTCACCTATTATTTAATAGAAGGGATTTAAATCAGATTGGTGATACACTAATTGACATAAGCCGTACATATAGCGGTGTTGATATTTATTAATTATTAAACTAAACAAAATGACAAAGCAATTTAAAATCGGCGAATATGCCGTTGGTGGTATTATCAAAGTATCCAAGATAAAAATTAAGGATGAACATTTTACTGACCATGTAATGATTGAAGCACTAGATTATACCACCAAAAAAGTGGTAGTAAGTTCTAGGTTTTTTGATTGGGGTGAGGAAGCCATGAGCAATTTTTTAAATGAACTTACTAGCAGTTATTATGCTGATAAAATATTAGACTACATTAAAACCAAATTAAACTAAACAAAATGATAGTAGAAATCAAAGAGAAATCGGTATACGGAAATGTCCTAATGTATCCAAATAATCAGACGGCAAAGTTTTTTGCTGAACTGATAAACAAGCAGACATTTAACCGCAGAGATTTAGGTATTATGGCTGACCTAGGATATAGGATAGAGATTATTAAATTATAAAACTAGATAAAATGACAAAAGACATAGAACATTTAAATGTTGGAACTATCGTTGAATATAGCGGTGGTAAAGGAATTTGGATTGAATCAGTAATATATAAAATATCAGATTCTTTTGTATGGTTCAAAGGTTCGGGATTTAATAGAATATCTAAAAAGACTTTTGAAAATCACCCTAGTTTATATAGGATAAAGGTTAACTGATGATGGAATTAATTTCCGAAAGGTTCACGAGAATAGTAAAAGCTATTCGCCTCTTAACCAAAAAAAAAAGTGGAGTCACCACATAAAAAACTGCAATTGATTTATGAAAACTTTTAACGACAAATTTTCAGCGAACACCAACGAGCAAGCAGAATCAAAAATTACCTCAATTTTAGCCAATTCTAGACAAGATAATGTCTTGGTGACATCGGAGGTCGTTCCATTGGAGAAACTGACAGGAATGCCATCTAGAAGAGGATTAGAGAATGCTATCATTTGCGAGAATCAAATCGTGAATGTAGTATCCAATTCCTATGGTCATTTACCTAATGAAAAATTCTTCCTAGGTGTGGAGGAAAAGTTAATTGATGCTGACATCTACTACCAACAACGTAGTATCAATCGTGACAATCGCTCATTCGTTGTGGATTATATCCTAGCAGATGACCGATACAAAATTGAGGTGAAAGGTGACAAGGATATTTTGCGTCCAATGTTACGCTTTGTGAATTCTTACGATGGTTCATGCAAGACTAGTGGTTCATTCGGATTTTGGCGCAAAGTATGTGACAATGGCTTACACGTAGCGCAAACGCACATAGGATTTAGCGTTAAGCATTCCGGTGCAATCGCTGACATTGTAATGCCTAAATTGGATGAGATTGTAGGTCAGTTTATGGACAATGAATTTTTCACCCTTAAGCGCAAATTTGAGGTGCTTGCTGAACGTCCGGTGTACAACTTGGAGGATTATGTTAAAGTGACCGCAAAGAGCCTAGGAATGTTTAAATATGAGATGTCTGATAAAAACCCAGAACCTAGCGCAAACGCTCGCTTTGTATTGGATGTGATTGACCGCGAATCAAGACAATTGAATACACGCCCTAACCAATGGATTGTATACAATGCATTCAATGAATTGTTGCATAGTAAATTGAAGAAAACTTTTGACCAACAACGCACGTTGGATGAGAAGTTATTTGAAACTATCTACGCTGACATTAACTAATATATAAAGGGGAGAGAAATCTCCCCATTTTTAAACTTATTAAATTAAACAAAATGAAAAATTTATTAGAAGTTGAAGGAAATTACCATTCAACTTATGCATTCGTGCAACAAAACAATTTAGAAAATACTGCTACTAAAGTCCTCGGTAAAGGATGGGAAGCAGAAGATGATTGCGGACAAATTCAAGAGATAATTAATTCTCTTGGTATCGGTAGTTATTCGGTTGTATGCAATGAGCATATTGATTCTGATGGAGATGATATTGAGGTAAGGAAAATATCTGACATAGAAGGAATTGACAAAGCATTCAAACAATTAATCTCTCTTTATGATGTATGCGATGATTTAGAAAATAATGGCGAAGATAAATCAGCTAAAAAAATGAGAATTACATTAAACAAATTAGGGGCATTTATACAATCATTAAAAAATTAAACAAAATGGAAAACACTACTACGCTTGAATCGTCTTGGGGATTTGTAACTATCCTTACACCTACGGGTGCTATATTAGAAACTAACTGCTCTGATTTGCCTAACGAAAAATGCTACATCTTGGATATAGAGAGATTTGATATAGCAGAATTTAATGATTGGTTTTTTAGGCGCTATGGATGGCAACCGCCATTGGATTCCATTGATATCCTTGAACTAGGATATTGGTTAAAGGATGGCACATATGTTGCTCCATCTAATTGGAGATATGAGATTCGTGAGGAACTAGAAAAGGAAGGAAAACTTATTATTTATTAAACTTATTAAATTAGATAAAATGAAAGATTTATTTGAATGTCCTAATAAATTGCCTAAAAATATACAAGCTATTTTAAAGCGATTTAACGACCTAGAAATTGAAAGGGGTATACAATATACCGACCTCGTCCAAATGGGCAAGGAATTGGCTAATTATGGCTATAGTTTTGATTTCTATCTTGACTGCGTACCTTATAATCTTAAAAAAATAAAAAATTAAACAAAATGAAAAAATTTATTACAACTGCAATCTTATTCGCTCTATTTTTTAGCGCCTCTGCTAATGATATTATTATCAAGGATACCACAATAAACAAAGTAGTTTATTCAATGTATCAAGGTGCTAGAGGTGGAAGGTATATTATCGTTACAAGCCACAGCGGAACGACATACCGAAAATATTTTAAAAAGAAATAATTAACTATTAAATTAAACAAAATGAAAAACAAAATATTGTGTTCAATTTACAATTTATGTTTTTATATAGACAATAAATTAGGCTATATTGAAAGTTACGATTACGAAACCGCTCCATATTGTGGTCACCATTACGATGGACATAAAGGAAAGTTTACTGCTTCGGATTATCACGAAGGAGATGGAGAAAAATATTGTATATTTTTATTTTGGGTAGTTGCAAAATGCACCGAAGATAAAAATTGGTATATACAAACAAAAAAGCAATTCAATAAATATTATAAAAGATTTTAAACTAGATAAAATGAAAAACAAAATACCAACCGAAAAATTAGAAAAATGGATTAGCAATTTACTAAATGATATTGATGCAGATGAATTGTTTAGGATGCTATCCAATGAATGCGACAAAAAACAATTGGGATACCTACATGACGCAATTAAAGACGAATTAAGGCTACATGATAAGTATGTCATAGAATGTACCAACCTAATTGATAAGCAGAAATTTGAGGCTTTTATGGAAGATTACAAGCCATATTACAATGAACAATCACTAATATTTTAAATTATTAAATTAGATAAAATGACAAATCAAGACGATATGTGGAATTGTTCAGAATGTGGACAATTACAAGGCAGACACGATATGTGGTTTGATGGTATATGTGAAAACTGCAATACCAACGCTACAAAAAAAGGGACTTTTTATATAAATGAATTAGCGTGCGAATTGGCTGATTTATATATAAAACAAACCTATGAGTATACCACCGAAACCATTTGGGAGGATGATGGCGAAGGTGGTAGCAAATACACCGAATTTATGCAAGAGCAATTTGACATCATGCATGGCAAAATAGAATCCTATTTATTAAGAAACCAATTAAAATAATACCTATGACTAATTTAGAAATCAAAATCAGACTAGAACAAATCCTAGCTAAAATACAAGACAATATCACATCGGGATGGAATGATGACCTAGAAACCACTTTTGAATGTGTTGTACTTGAGGATGGCAGAGATATTGAGTACAATGGGTGGATGAGTGAATTAGAAGCCCTACACAACGATATTATTATCTAGTTCGGTTAACGAGGGGTGCGCATTCGTTATAACGCATAATTTTATTATATTATCTAATTTGCTAAATTTAAAAAAACTAAATTTATAATTATTAAATTATCTAAAATGAAAAACATTAAAAAAATACAAAGCCAAATTAGGGTTTTGAACACTAAAATTCACCTAGGTAAAGTAAAAAATGTATACGCAGTAATGGAGAAAATAAAAAAATTAAAGACACAACTGCAAGTTGAAATTGACCTATACAATTGGGAAAACTATCTATCAAAATAACTTATTAAATTAATTTATTTGCTTAATCAAAAATAGTTTATACCTTCACAAAAAATTTTAAAAAACTTATGCTTAAAGAATTATCAATTTTTATGTACCAAATGCTCAAGCTATTGGTAATCGGGTTACCTATAGCAATCATTTTGCTTTGTACCGCTAATCTATATTTTGAATTTAAAAGAATAATACAATGGATAAAAAAGTAAACCAACACCAAATGTTAAGGGACACTATGTATGTCATGTTTAAGGATAAACACCTTCCTTATTGTGACATGGAGGATTTTATTGCAATGTGGGAGGCATTAGCGAATAAATGGAACATTCGTATAGATGATGATTTATGGGATGAATTTGCGGAAGAAATAAACTGCGTAGCATCCAATAGACAAAACTATTTTAACGAAATTTTTGACAAATATTTTAATAATTAATTAAACTTAAAAAAATGAAAGAAGTAACATTAACCCTTACTGAAGGGTACGAAGAAAATTGGTATAGAATATATATAGATGGAGTAGCTTTTAAATCAGTATTATATTTTACTCATGAATCAGATGAAGATAAAGAGAAAGCCAAACAAAAAGCATTAAAAGCATTTGCAGAAGCAAAATGGTCAATAGCACATCCATCCGTCACTAAAATATTATTACAAGAAACAATATAAATAAATGAAAATCAAACAAATAAGCGTAAAGGAATACGCAAGTAAAGTAGACCCTTCTCTATTTAGGTCAAATAGAAAAAATCCAGATGCTTCATTAACACAACAAGCTATTAAGTATAGGATTAAACACAATATGCATTTGCCCCATGTAATAAAATATAACAGAGTGGGAAAAATCCATGTATTAAGCGTGTTGGCGAATTTTTAATTTAAAATATAAACAAAATGAATAACGAAAATTACAATCAAAGAAATGTAGAATGGATACTTAATTGCATTGCATCTTGCACTAATAATGAACAATTAGATTGCTGTGAAGTACTTATTGGATTATTTAGATTTAGACTTATGAAAGATAATACTGATGAAAAAGCGATGCACGATATAGAATGTGAAATTATAGAAGCATTTATTAATAAGAGGGCTTTTTTAGAAATTATATAATATGAAAAATAACTACGAATTAAAGCAGACAATGTTATTGTCCATAGAAAATGAAACTTTAAGAGAACGTGTGAAAGAATTAAAATTGGAGATAAAAAAGCTACAAGATGAAAAAAGAGAAAGAATGGTATCGGGCGAAGGGGATAATGCAGTTATTCAAGAATGACAAATTAATAAGGGAATACAGATATAATGATAGTTATAATAGAAGAAGAATATATAAAATATGGATGGTTGAAATAAAGCCTAATGGAATAGATTCTTATGAATTAATTATTAAACCAGAAATATAGTATCTTTGTATCCATAGTTGTTAGATTATAGATTTTTTAGTAAAAAACTCGCCTCCTTTCTAGGGGGCGTTTTAATTTATTGACTTTTGAAAGTAAAGCATCTCCCTACCGCCATATGCGTATTCAGGGGAATAGAATTTAAAGCCTTGTGATATTAAATTATTTACACTTGGGTAATTATCAATACTTGTATATGTTATAGCCATATGGCAATCATATGCTGACTTAATCCTTAATTTAATCATTTTCTTTTGCAATCCTTGTCCGCGATAATCTTTATGTACCCATGCCCTTACAAATATGCAAAGTCCTTGAGCAAACCCACACCCACAATACGCTATTATTTGATTTCCGGAAACTATTACCCACCAGTCCCTATTTAATTTAAACTCATCATTGCACCCACTGAATACCTTGTAATCCAATTCTATTACTTGCTCGTAAAGATTTGGTTTTAGGACTTTACCTCTACTGAATACCTTTATGGTTTTCATGGTTATACAATTTTACCTTTGAATATTCTTTTGTTATTAAATTCAAAGTCCTCCCCATTCGGGTCAAGGTCTACCTCTGCAAAACCATGATTCCACTTATTTAGAGGCATATAGGCGGGGTGTAATTCAGAAAGGCAACCCAATGACCAAGTAGTTACCATCTTGCCCGTAAGGGTAGGTTCTGTGTGTTCGGATGTTTGGTGGTTATGCCCTTGGAAGGTGCTGACCTTTGCTTTTAAGAATAATCCCCTTGCAGGGTTTACGGGGGCTGATATTCCACCTACATATTCATGACCATGAATCCCCCACAGATTATTTAATTTCATAGGTCTTTTGTCCCCTATTATTTCTATACCTCTGGCTCTTGCTTTGATGATATTCTCAAATTCAAATTCTTCTATTCCCACTAGTTCACCGGCTTTCTCGTAAAGGAAATGCTCGTACCTCTCTTCGTGGTTACCTATCTTAAAATATATCTTACACTTTAATTCCTTTTCAAAGACATCAAATAGCGCTTTGAATGTATCTAGTTCTAGCTTAAAGTTTCGTTTCTTTGGGTCTTTTATGAATCTGCTTAATCTATGGCAGTCAATGGTATCTCCATTTAATAGTAGTGCATCGGGCTTGGTTTTTTTTGCGTATTCAATCGCAGCCGTTATCGCGCTTATGCTATGGTAAGGGACATGGATATCAGATAATATTAAAATCTTTTTATGCCCTTTAAATACAAATGGTTCAAATGCAGTTTCATCTGATGATGGTAAATTATATGGATTTCTAGGGCGTTCGCCTTCTTTTAACAATTCTGGAGTAGCATATTTCCTTTCAGCACTACCTTTTTTTCCCTCAACATACCTCAAACAAGTCCTTGCGCTTTCCTCATTTTTGAATGTTAAATTATTTTCCGAGTACATTATCCTAGCTAATTTTTTAGTAGGGAAATCGGGATGTTTTGTTCTATATTCTCTTGCTATTTTTGCGTTGCCATTTTGCATAAAGCTATTTGTATGTTTGGTAGTGAGGTTTCCCGTTTACTCTTGTAGCTTTTAAAATTTGCTTTCTTTGTTTACCGGTACTCTCATAAGAAACATGAACCCAATCTGGATTTGCACTTGTTCCAAACTCCCAAATCAATTGGTCAAATTCTAAATTATCCTTGATGTAATTAAATACCATTGTGTTGGTAACGCCATTTGCACTGCCATCCATATCTATGTCAACTGCTTCACCTGTGCTATGCTGTGATGTGGGTGATGCGCCCGGCGTACAAGCATTAAGTTCTTTGCTTCTGTATCCAGAACTAATATGAATAGGACAACGGAAATGATTCCTTACTTTTTCAAATACATTTTCTGCTAACAATTTAAAGTTAGCTATGTGTTCTTCTGTTGGCATATTTGAAATGCCATGACGCTTTGCAGTTTCGCTACGGATTACTTCTGATAAGTCTAGGTGTTCGCTGATTTTCATATATTATGATTTTGGTTCTTCTTTTTTAAATATCTTTTCTGCTGTAGTTAATCCAAGACATCCAAAAGCCAAACTTGCTACCGCCCAAACCAATGATTCACTAGGTGCTTTTTCTAATGGGCTAAATGAATTGTGGTACATTGTAATGCATAACGCTACAACGCACAAAAGACCGCAAAGTCTTTTCATACTTAATCTATCATTATCTTCTGTAAAAAATTGCTTCATTGTCTATTAATTTTTTAAATTGCTTATTGTAGTAAATTGAAATAAGATTATTGCTATAAGGATGATTTTTTGCGCGAATTCGAGCTTTTCTTCCGAGTCGTAGCTTCTGGCTTTGGGTCGGGTTCTAAAGAGGTCAACACTTGTTTGATATTTACCTTTCCAAAGATTGATTGAATCTTCTTTATAATGTATTGCTTTAAATATGCTATCATATTTTTTGTTTTTAATTGTTAATGTATTATTTAATAACCCTATTGAATCGTTATAACTTTTATATAATTTATTAATTGTATCTGCTTGTGTAATGGATAGTATTACAACCGAATCTCCTCTAAATACCCGTTTTTGGGGGTATTGGGGATAGCTTGATTTGGATACCCATATCAGCATTAACACTATCAAGCCTACCTTTAATTTCATTTAATTGTTTTTTTAAATTCTTATTTTCTTCTTTTAATGTTACTATTTTTATTATTGTTTCCTTTACTATTTTGGTTTGGCTTTCACTTGCTTTTTTCTGAACCTCACTGCTAGCTTGCGTATTAGCTTCTACCTTATCTAATAAATTCTTAAACTTTGCATCCTCTTTAATATTGTCATTCTCTTGTTGCCCTATTGCTTGGCAACCAAATAAGAATATTAATAAAATAAACCTAATTCTCATTTGATAGATTTTATTGCGCCCAATTCTTGCAATGTCTTTAATTGCGTAGTAGATACTGCTTTAGCTGAATCGCTTCTTCTTAATGCTTCTTGAACTAAATCTAACCTACCTTCTATCTTTTCAATTCTAAAGTCTTGTGATTTAGCTTGTGATTGAAATGTGCTTCTGACATCTAAATACAAACCTGAAATACCACACAAAACTAAAAATAGTGTAGCTACAATTGGATTTTTAGCAAAAGTTTTAAAATCCATTATCCCTGTTACAGGATTTAAACCTATTTTCTTTTTAGCCGTTGCCATCTAAAATAACTTTTTATATAAGCCTATGCTTATGTGATTGGTGGTATAATTAAAAGTGTAACCTTCTTTTTGCTTTTTATAAATAACCCCTACTCCAACTCCTAGTTTTTGGTCAAACCTTCTGTAATCGCCTATTAACCCCAAGAATAATTCATTTTTAGGCTTGTGGTAAATGTCGTTCTTTATTGTAATTGTTTTTTGTACAAAATGTCCGCCATAACCTCTGCCTAATATTTTGTTTTGACTGATGGTGTCGCTTACATAAACATATTGAGCTGAATCTATTTTTAGCGTATCGTAATACGCATATGTACGGCTATAATCGGATATAATTTTGATTGTATCGTGAATTTCATCTACTTGATAGATTGTGTCTAAAACGACAAAAGGGATGTCTTTCCCTTTCTTATATTTGTATATTGTAGTATCCTTTACTAAAGTGTCTATCTTCGTTATTACACGAGTATTTTCTATAGGTTTAGGATTAGATAAAATAAAAAACCCTAAAACTAATACTAATAAAACTATTAAAATGTTTTTAGCGGTTGCCATCTTTTTTAAGGTGTTTGGTTTTCCAATAATAATATCTCATTGCAAACAAACCTGAAGCGATAGCAACTAATCCAGCTGTTAAGCTTACAAATGGCTGAATAGAACTAATGGTAACGACTGCCGATAGTATACTTATAGATGCCGATGCGTCCGCTAAATTATGTTGTGTCATGTCAATTTTTTACCAAATATAATTAATATTTTTATTTTACTAACAAATATATAAATCATTTATTTATTAATTAAATTAATTATTCTAACTTTGCAAAAAACTATTTATGAAATTAAACATCAACCGAATTGATTTAATTAAGAAGATAACAATTGGATTTCCCGATGGTTATGGCGCTGAAATAGGTTCGTTTAAGGGTGAGTTTGCAAAAGAAATAGTTGAAAATTGGGGTGGCAATTTATTTATGGTAGATGTGTGGATGGGACTCGGGGATGAATATAAGGACGCAAGTAACCATAATATCCATACAAACGCCTATGCAGATGCAATGAAATCTATAGAAGGATATGAAAATAGAGCAGTAATGGTAAGAGGAAGCTCTGAAGTGGTATCCGAGATGTTTAGAAATGAATCGCTTAATTTTGTATATATTGATGCCAACCATGCGTATGATTTTGTTATTCAAGATATTGAATTGTGGTATCCAAAGGTAAAAAAAGGGGGTTATTTACTTGGACATGATTACATAGATATGGATTGGGATAAAGACCCTCATTTTGCAGATTGCTATGGCAAAAACAAGCACATATATTCATCTACAGGGTTTTATTTTGGTGTGTTTGGCGTCAATCCAGCAGTGGATGAATTTTGTAAAACCAACAACTATGAACTTACCCTAACAAATGAGTGGTTTGGAACATGGATGATTAAAAAATAAATTATGAAATACCCCAAAGCGTATGTCTTATATGCCAATGAAAACTATATAGATATAGTTAATGCTTGTGCTAAATCAATTAAAACTTTCAGCAACCTTCCTGTTTTTGTCTATCTACTTAATTGTGATAAAACCGTTTTGGAAGCTGATAAAACCATTAATTGGGAGTGTGATATAGATGCAGATGAAAAAGAAGAAATGTACCTTAAGCAAAGTGATTTAAACTTCTATGTAAATAGGGCTAGTAAAAGAATTTATAGGCTAATAAAAGAACGACCACTTATTGTAAAGCATGCTCTAAAAATGGCTAATCTTGTGTGTTATGTGGATTGCGACTCCATAGCTACAAAGCATATAGATAGAGCCTTTAAATTATTTGATGAGCATAGCTTTTATCCATTTTTTTCTGAAGGTATTTATGATTTTTTAATGATGAATGGCAGGGGCGGGGCAACAGGGAATGACCTATCTACTACATTAGAACATCCAGCTTGTGAATTATTTAGTATTAATCAAAACAATCGTAAAAAATACAGGACATCAAATATATTTGTTGCAGGGCAAAATTGTATTGAATTTTTAGACACTTGGTATTGGATGATGATACATCCTAAAATACTTGCAGACCCTGAATTATATGCCCCATTTCAGGATGAAACCATTGCAAACTGCTTGTTATTTAAACATAATTTTCAAGATGGACTTCCTTATGTTTATACTAATGGTGGATTAGATAGGATAGATGAAGTGCTTAATATTGGATTCAATGGTTCAGTACAATACATAGCTCAATGGTTTAAGATTCCTGCAAAAGAAGAAGATTTACTACTGTTCCATGGAGAAAAAAGAACTGCTGAAATGAATAAAATGATTGAAAAATTAAAAACTATATGAAGAAAATAAAACTACTTTACTTAATGCCTCATTGCAGTACAGGAGGTATGCCCCAATTTGTTCTTAAGCGTATTCAAACACTATTAGATTATACAGATGCATTTGAGATATTTGTTATTGAATATCATGATTATGGTAAATCATTTCCTGTTCAACGAAATCAACTTATAGAACTTTTAGGCAATAATTTTATTAGCTTACAAGAAAATAAAATGCGTGTAATGGAAATTATTCGCACCGAAGAAATAGATATAATTCATTTAGATGAGATGCCAGAATTAATGGATAATGATAGATTATTTAAAGATTTATATCGTAATGATAGAAAATGGTATATCGTTGAAACTTGTCATAATTCCTCATTCCGCCCTGATACAGATAAAAGATTTCATCCTGATTTATATTCTTTTTGTACTCCTTGGCATGAAGATATATTTGGTAATATGGATGCTCAATTTGTTACAATACCATATCCTATTGATAAGAAAGACAATCATGCAGTTAAAGAAGGTAAGCATGTTCTTAATGTAGGATTATGGACTTCTGGTAAAAATCAAGGTGAGGGGATTGAAATTGCACGCAAATACCCTAATATGACATTTCATTTTGTAGGTAATCAAGCTAGTAATTTTTCTGATTATTGGTTACAACTGATGAAGGATTTGCCACCCAATGTAATTGTATGGGGGGAAAGAAAAGATATAGATACTTTTATGGAGATGGCTGACATATTTATGTTCAATTCTACCTTGGAGTTGAATCCATTGGTACTTCGTGAAGCTATTGGGTATGGACTTCCAATAATCGCGCGGAATCTTCCGCAATACGCGGGAATGTATGATGATTATATTAATCCTATTGATACTGATTTAAATACTTTAGAATGTACTTACAAAGTGCCTACTGACAATACCTCATTGACCTTTGGATTAAGACATGAAGAAGCCTATAAAAAGATATTAGAAAAGCCAATCCATCAACAAAAAGTAAAAGTTATTAACTATTATGTGGATAACCCATTTTTAGAAATTAAGGGTGTTTCTGATAGTGATTTTAAGGTGGCATTTTATGATGAAAAAGATATATGCCATTATGAAAATACCATTAAATCAAATAATTGGGTTAAAGTTAACAGGCAATACTACACAAAATGGACTGCAAAGGTTTGGCAAGATGGAGAACTAATTTACGAGGACACACTAGACTTAAATAACAAAAGAGTTTACATAGCATTTGAAAGTAAATCATTAGGAGATACCATTGCATGGATGCCGTATGTAGAAGAATTTAGAAAGAAACATAATTGTACGGTGATTTGCAGTACATTTTGGAATAGCTTGTTTGACTATCCAGAGATTGAATTTGTGGAACCATCGTTTGTAGTACCAAATATTTATGCCCTTTATCGTATTGGTTATTTTGATAATTTAGATAAGCTACCATTAAAGCCTGTAACAATACCTCTTCAAAAGGTCGCTACAGCCATTTTAGGACTTGATTTTAAAGAAATGATACCAATACTAGCTTATAAGCCTAAAGTGGCTAAAATGGGCAAATATGTAACAATAGCGACCAATTCCACTTCAGGAATGAAGTTTTGGACTAAAGAGGGGTGGCAAAAGCTTATTAATTGGTTAGTTTCTGATGGGTATGAGGTGTATAATGTTTCCCTTGAACCAAATCCATTTGATAATTGCACACAAATAACCACTCCTTCCCTTGAATCTAAAATGGATTGGATTGCAGGAAGTGAATTTTTTATAGGATTATCTTCAGGTTTAGCTTGGGTTGCTTACGCTATGGGTAAGAGAGTGGTAATGATAGCTAATTTCAGTGAAGAGTTCAATGAGTTCTCTTGCATAAGGATTGTAAAAAAAGATGTTTGTCATGGTTGCTGGAACAATCCTAATTTTAAATTTGATGCTGGAAATTGGAACTATTGCCCGATTTATCAAGGTAGTGATAGACAATTTGAATGTCAAAATTCAATAACAAGTGATATGGTTATAGAAAAAATAAAACTAATGAATGGAAAATTTTAATTGGGGTGACTCACCTGAAGAGTTCAACAAGCTGATACACAAAGAGATATTTGAAGATAAGATGTACGAAAAGGTTTTTAAGGTGAAAGAGGGGGATGTCGTTTTTGACATTGGCGCAAGTACAGGGGCTTTTGCTTATTCTATCTTGGGTGCAAATCCAAGTCATGTTTTTTGCTTTGAGCCTAGTTACAAGGAGTTTATGACATTGGTATTAAATACTAGACAAGCGCCTGTTACCTGTGTAAACAAAGCCATATCTGGTATAGTAGGGGAGTTTAAATCAGACTATATATTTGATAATGACCAAGATAAGATATATTCTACCACTTTTATGCAAGTGATAAAAGACTATAATATAAATAAAATAGATTTTTTAAAAATGGATTGCGAGGGTGGTGAGTATGATATTTGCAATGCTAAAAACCTATTATGGATAAAAGAAAATGTAAGCCAAATAAGTGGTGAATGGCATTTAAGCACTCCTGAATTAAAAAATAATTTCAGAATATTTAGGGAGAACTATCTAACGGCATCTAACTATAAAATATATTCACTAGACAATTTTGATATAACAATGGGTGTTTGGTCAGATGAATTTATAGACTATTATACAGAAGTTATCGTACACATAGAAAATAAAAAAGCAGGTTAAGGTTGTTTCTTCTCTTTTAGACCATAAGTAATCCATCTGTACCAAATACGCTCATGGATGTAGTATTGGATTGGTTTGTAAACTAATTCAGCTACTCCAAATGCAGCTCCTACTTTTATAGAACCACTAATACCCCACATGATTCCAAATCCTACGGCTGTACTAATAATTCTATAGCTTATAGTCTTGGCTAAATGCCTTTTCTTTTCTACTATCATAAACCTAATTCTTTTCTAATTTTAGTTGCTGATATTTCTGCCACTTCTGATGGTGGTATATATTCTATAATGTCATATCCAACTCCTCTACCAAAGTTGACTGAAGAAATATCAGGAACAATAATAACTTGAACGCTTTCATTATCCCAATACTCTTTTGATATGTTTTCAAATACCTGCCTTGTAGTAAATGGATTTTTTTCATTAACATCACCATCTCTAACAGCAATACATACCCTTCCTCCGTCATCTAATACTTGCTGAAATAATTGTTTATGAGCCTCGTGTAAAGGTTGCCAACGACCTATAAACAAAGACCATTGACTATCTTTTCTCTCCATTGAGCTTTTAACATGTACTTTTTTATTCCACATATTTCATTATTTTATCTGCTGCTTCTTCAATTGATTGATTATCGGTATTTATTTGCATGAAATTTTCCAATTCTGGTTCTTCAAAATCAGCAACATGAAAACCTTCTCTACCTCTTGGTTTTGTATAAGTTAAATATATCCATTTAACATCATCACTTAATGAATTAAGATAATCTCTAGCTTCTTTATAAGGATAGACAACAGATACAATTACATCTTTATTATTCCAGTCTAGATATGCAGCTATATCACTAGCCTTTTGCAAGTTCTTTAACCTACCTTGTCTACTAAAATCTTTATTCTGAAAAATTTCCCTAAGCTCATCTCCATCAATAAGTTCAGTTGTATATGAATCAAAGTACCCCCTTAACTCATTAGCTAAAGTTGTCTTACCACTATGTGGCTGTCCAAATAATACTATTATCATTTTGTATATCTAAATTGTTGAAAAAACCATTGATAATTATCCCAAATCCACCCTGTCACCTCTTTGCCCAACAGTTGTTTAGCTCTTGATGGAACAGGCTCTAGCTTTGTACGGATGGTATGGTCACCAAAGCTTCCATATACTTCATCATCTTCTTTAGTTACTTGCTCTATGTTGTCCCAATCATGTTGGTAATATGGTATGCCTAAATACTCGTATATTTTTACCATTGTGCTATCAGGATATAAACATAAATCCTCAAACTTTACAAATAAAACATGCTTGTCTATGTCTAATCTAAACATCTCTTGCAGCCTTTCAATAGCTAATCCTACGGGCTGTGATTGCGACCAAATATCTATACGCTTTGGTACTGTCGTTCCCTGCATTTGCGCCCAATTTAAAATAGCATTTGCTTTGTCTGGATTCTTTCTATAGTTGTTTTCCATTGATGCAAACACATCTCTTAAATCTCTAACCATCACAATAATTTTTGGGTTAGGTTGTATGAAATTTAAAAAGTCATAGTGTATGCCCCATCCTCTTGATTTGTCTACAATATACTTTTTATTTGTAATGGCATTATAATAAGCTTCCATACCAAATCTACAAAAGGCTTGGAAAGCCGTTTTCATTATCGCAGAATCTTGTGCTTGAAATTCAGGAGAGTCTGTGTAATTACCTCTTGCAGCAAATACTAATTCTAAAACGCCACTTGTAGGCGTTGCATAGATATCTGAATTTTGAGCTAGTATGTTTTGTAAAAGTGTACTACCACTTCGGGGAAGAGAACTTTGGTAAAATATTTTTTCCATATTATTTTTTCAGTGATTCAATAATTTTATTTACATCAAATATCTCCTCTTCGTTATTATACGGAAACTCCAAAAGATTACCTGAAATATCATACTTCTGCAAGAATGAATGTCTTAACTCTGGCTTTTTTGTTTCATTGTTAGCTAAAATATTATCATGTATTTCATGTCCAAATACAACAGGTGTATTAACTACCCAACATACTGTGCTTGGCTTATTCATTGCAGCAGCAGCATGGTGAGCAAAGCTATCCATAAACAATCTTTTCTCACTTAAATCTATAAGAACTGCTAATGCTCTAAAATTATCTGTTACTGAAAATGTTCCATCAAATGATGGTTGGTCATCTCTTCTAATATGAATGATGTTGTAATCATTTCTAAATTCTTCAATTACTCTTGCTACAACACTTGTAGGTATATCTCTTGCCCATGAGTATTTTAATTCTTGTTGAGCTGCGCCACCATTGGTTTGCAATAAAAATATTGGCTTGTCTGAAACAAACTTCTTACTAAAAAAGCTTCGCTCTCTATCGGTAAGAAACAATTCTGGACTAGTTGATTCGGGTAAATCTAAACCAAGCATCTTACACCATGTATGTGTTAAATGTTCTGTTTGTAATAAATGCCCTGCTTCTAGGTACGGGTCGTGTCCAAAGAATTTAAAATCTTTTCCATCAATATAATCTTGGTAAAAATATTGAGTTTGACCAAATGTAAAAGCCCTATCAACGTGTGGATTATCAAGAAATACTTCAGGATAACCGCTTAACACGATTAATTGGGCTTCAGGATATTGTTTTTTAATTTGTTTGCAAATAACGGTGGACATGATACATTTACCAATTCCGCCATTAACTTGTAAGATAGCTATCTTCATGAATATTTGGGTTTTGCCCAAAGTTATGAAGTAACTATTAAATTAAAAAATTAATTTAATTAAATATTATTTTGGTTCTGCTGGAGGTACATAAGCCAACACTTCTGCTGCTAATGTATCTAACAACGCTTGGTCTAGGTTAGCTGCCTCTACTCTAAATGATTCAGCATCAGGAGTGTTTGGTAACCAATCAGAAAACAATGTGTTAAAGTTATTAATAGCGTGATATGTTTTTGGACTAGCGTAACCTTCAGGCTTGCCTGCCCATACATTATCAACTACTGCATCAACATCTGCTTGAAAAGCTGAAATTGGTGCTTGTACGTTTTTTGTGTCAGATATTGCTTGAACTGTTCCGAATCCGAAGATGTGAAGTGTGTTCCATAAATTTGCCATAATTGTTATTTTTATTTATTTACAAATATAATTAATTATAAAGATATTTCCTATATTTTAATCCAACTAGACCCTCCATTATTAGACCTCCATAATTCATTAGTATTATTACTACTATAATTACAAGTGCCTGCTAATATATATTGACCATCATCTGACGCTGAAATAGCCCACCATTGTTTATTTCCGGGTCCCGATACTGCTGTTAGTGGCGTTGCAAAACTAGCTCCACTTTGATAAATTGGATAAGTAGTATTAGCACTATAATAAAGAGTATAAAATCTATTTGAACCATTATTAAATACAGCGATTCCACGATAAGCTGATGCAACAAAAGTAGAAAAACTACTACCTGAATTAGTAGAGGTATATATATCTGCACCTATTAGCCCAATCACTGAACCACTTGATGTCATTGATATTCCTCTTTTAGAAATGCCTTGTGTTCCAAAAGTAACAGATGTCCAACTAGCACCATTATTAGTAGATTTAGAAATCCCTGTTTGAGTGCTGATAACCATTAAGGAGCCATCTGAATCTATTTCACTAACAAAAAAACTATTTTGTTCATTTTGGTCATCTTCGTCAATAGCAAGAGAAAATGATGCTCCAAAGTTATTAGATAAATAACTTCTAGATGTTGGAGTACTAGCACTACATAATGAAGGGAAAAGACATACTATAATATGCTCTCCATCTCCTGAAATAGATACATTGCTTATAGCTAATGGATTAGGGTAATCACAGGAAGGGATATTGCTTGTTATATCTGTAAAACTAGCACCATAATCACTAGAGAAAATAAGTTTACCATATTGTTCGCCTGCTACTACATACTCTCCAGTATCTGATATAGCAATTGAACTCCAATAACCAATTAATGTAGATTGTTGTCCTCCAACCTTTTGGAAATTTACACCGTAATCAATAGAGCGGTATATATACCCTTGTAAATTATCAAGAAATTGAGGTCCGACTTTTGCTGAAGCTACTACTTGATATTGTCCTGTTGTTCTACTAACAGCTACTGATGAAATTGGGAATTTTACATCAGTAACTCCATTATTAATTCCTCCATCTTCTACTACTACTCTAATAGCACTTGGAGCATATATAGTATAAGGAAAAGATAATAATACATATTGTGGTCCACTTGGAAGAAATATATCAGATTGGTCTACTATTTGATTGCTTGAGTATATAGTAATATGAGCATAACCTGATGGGCTGCTTATTGTACCATCTATATATAATATAAATCCAAAACCGGCTCCATTATCTGCATATACTTGAAAATCATAATTAATTGTAGTAATAGTAGTTACATTATATGAAAAAGCGGCAAGATTCCCATTAGTTGAACCTGTAAAATAAATACCATAAGCAGGCTCCATAGTTATTGTTCCTGTAGTATATATATCACCTTTTACAACAAGCTGATTTGTAGTTTTATTTGCAAAAGGAGGATATGCCGCTATAGTTGGATATGATATAGAAAGAGGGGCAAGTATATAATCTTCAAATTCTTGTTTAGTTATTTGCTTTGTACTAACAGGGACAGGATTAGATGGAAATGCCGGAGCATAAAATGGAGGATTAGTTATTGCATCTTGTAAATTATTACAAGAAACACATTGGTTATCAGCTATACTTGCAAAACTCATATTATTTCAATTTAGCTTCTAGTTTAGCAATTCTTTCTTCTAGTTTAGATAGTTTATAAGTATTTACGTGGTTGTAATCAACTTGCTTATATCCCTCTACATTATTGTGTACTGCATTTGGAAGTACTTTTTCTACTTCTTGTGCTATGTAACCAAAACAAGATTTATTATCCGTATCTTTTTTCCAAGAGAATTGACTAAAATTAATACCATCATAAGCACTAAATGTGTTATGAATATTTTTAAGTCTGCAATCTGATGTTTCAAAAAATGCTGTGGCAAACATACAAGAACAAGCACAAGAGTTATTTGTATAAAAAGTACAAGCTGCTGAAGCAGTGATGCTACAACCAAAAGCTCCCGACCAAGCCCCACTAGCGGTATTACTTGAACCTCCTAAAACAGCAGAACAACCACCTGATGCTGCATTTGAAACACCTCCTACAACTACACTACGATATCCTGAAGCTGTATTACTATCACCACCGCCTACAAAACTTCTACCACTACTTGCGGTGTTACTTGCTCCTCCTGCAACTGTTGTAAAATATGTTCCACTAGCTGTGTTTGATGCACCCCCACCTACTGTATTGTAAGCAATACCTGAAGCTGTGTTACCAACACCGCCTGACACTGTTGAGCTTAAGGTTGAAGCTGTATTACCTGTACCACCTGACACTGTAGAAGTAGCTCCTGAAGATATGTTACTAACACCACCCCCTACAACAGAACAAACACCTGATGCTGTATTTGTAACACCTCCTCCTACTGTTGAATAACTATTTGTTACTGTATTAGTACATCCACCTGCTATTGCTCCCCAAGCACCTGAAACAACATTTGCTCTACCACCACCAATAAATCCGTGACAACCTGCTGATATTACATTTTGATAACCACCTGATATTGTTGATGCATAGACACCACATATTCTACTGTTATAACCTGCACCAATAAATGAATAATATCCTGAAGCTGTATTGTCTGCTCCTCCTACTACTGCTGCTTTATAAGGTCCACAAGCTCTATTACCTGTACCTCCAACAACAACAGCAGCCCAAGAAGTAGCATTATTACTATATCCACCACCTACAAAAGTACCGCAATTTGTTGATGTATTGCCAAATCCGCCTGAAACCACTGATGCACAACCTGAAGCTGTATTAGCATATCCACCTCCTGCTTTTGAAAATACACCTGAAGCTGTGTTTGATTGTCCACCACCTATTGATGTGTGGCTAGCTGATGCTACACTACCATATCCACCTACAATTGATGCACAAGAACCTGATACATTATTATTTTGACCACCACCAATAAATGCACGATATCCTGAATTGGTATTAGTTCTTCCTCCTACAACTACATTTTCTGTTCCTGTAACTCTATTTGCATATCCTCCTGATATTGTTGAAGCATAACCACATACTATATTATTATATCCACCACCAATAGTATCATAAGTACCTGATGCTGTATGTGCTCTACCACCTGCTACTGTTGTAGCTTGACCATTTGATGTGTTACTAATACCACCACCTATTACGGCATAAATAGCTGATGAATTATTTCCGCTACCTCCTGCATTTACTGAAAAACTACCTGATGCAGCATTACCTCCTCCGCCTCCCGCAAAAGAACAAGCACCTGATGCAGCATTAGCTGCACCACCACTTACTGTACTATGAGTTCCTGAAGCTGTATTTACTCTTCCACCTGCTATAACACTTCTGTTACCACTTGCTGTATTAGCTTCTCCACCTCCTATAAAAGAAGAATAGTTTGATACAGTATTATAATATCCACTCCCAATACCTGACCAAATATAACCAACATTATTACAAATACCTCCTGATACTACAGCATATCCTGCTGAAGCTGTATTTGTTTTACCTCCACCTATAAATGAACAAGCTCCTGAAGCTGTGTTAAGTGTACCACCTCCTATTGTAGATAAATAACCACTACTTATGTTATTATACCCTCCTGCTATAGTTGAATTTACTCCTGATGATGTATTTGTTTGCCCTCCTCCAATTGTACTACCAAAACCACTATTATTCACATTTTGATATCCTCCTCCTATTGTACCATAAGGTGCACTATTTGTATTTTGATATCCACCTATTACTGAAGTATATTGTGCTGTTGCCCTATTCTGAAATCCTCCTCCTATTGTTGAAAACTGACCTGCTGCAAAAAATGTTGTAGGAGCTACTGAAAAAAATCCATTTGTAGTATTAAATGTACCACCTGATGTGTTGTTTCCAATACCACCTGATATTGTTGTACCTGATGTACATCCTGCTGCGACAGAACTACAAATATAGTTACAAGTACCTGCACCAATAAATGATGCTGTTGAATTTAAACAGTTTTTATAACCTGCTGATATTGTATTATAATTACCACTACTATTATTATACCATCCACCACTAATTGTGTTAGCATAACCACTTGCTGTGTTTGTTTGACCACCACCAATAAATGAATGAGAACCTGATGCTGTGTTTGATATACCTCCTGAAACTGTAGAAAATTGATTTGAAGCTGTATTAGAACATCCTCCTATAATAGCTGAAGTTGAACCTGATGATATATTATTATTACCACCACCTACAAAAGAGTATCCCCCTGAAGATGTATTACCTTTACCACCTGCTATTGTACCTGATGTAGCAGGAGCATTGTTACTCCTACCTCCTGCTATTGTAACATAATATCCTGAAGCTGTATTTGATGTTCCACCTCCAATTGTACCACCATATTGACTATTTAATACATTACTTGCACCACCACCAATAGTACTTGCAGCATTGGCTCCAATAACACAAACAACGTTAGCTTGACCACCACCTATAGTAGCGAATGCTCCTAATGCTCTATTAGAAATACCACCACCAATAGCTGAGCAATTGCCTGAAGCTGTATTACATGCACCACCATTTACTGCACTATGGTTCCCTGAAGCAGTGTGTGCACCTCCTCCTGCTATAACTGAATTTAATCCTGAAGCAATATTTGAATCTCCACTTAGTACGGATGAATAATAGCTTCCTGAAGCAGTATTGTTATACCCTCCCCCTACAACGTGAAGACCTTGACCACACGCTCTATTAGTACTACCCCCTCCTATAAAAGAACGACTAGCTGTAATTGAGTTAAGATATCCACCACTTATTGTTGACCAAGCTGTACTTGCTGTATTACCACATCCACCAACTACAGCAGAGCAAGCAGCTGATGCAGTGTTACCGTGTCCTCCTGCAACCACTGCTCTATAGCCTGATGCTGTATTGCTATCTCCGCCACTAACAACACTTCTACCAGCACTCGCAGTATTTGATGCCCCACCTGAAACAGTTGCAAAATATGTTCCACTAGCTGTGTTTGATGCACCACCACTTACTGTTGCATAAGCAATACCTGAAGCAGTGTTTTGCTGACCACCACCTACCGTAGAACGATAAGTTGAAGCTGTATTAGTAAAACCACCACTTACTGTAGAATGAACTCCCAAAGCTTTATTACAAATACCACCTCCCACAAATGCATGCGCTGCTGTAGAACAGTTTGCAAGTCCCCCTCCAACAAAAGCATAATTTGCAGAGGCTAAATTTCCATTACCACTTGCTATACCTGAAATATATCCTGATGCTGTATTGTTTACGCCAAATACTACTGAAAAACCACCACTTGCTGTGTTTGTTCTACCACCTGCTGTTGAGTAGTTTCCTGATGCTGCATTACTACCACCGCCTACTACTGTAGAATTACAACCTGAAGCTGTGTTTAAATTACCACCACTAACAGTTGCATAAGTTGAATTTGCTGTATTTCCATCTCCTCCAACAACAACAGAAATATATCCTGATGCTGTATTGGCTGAACCGCCACCGTGAAACGCTCTTGCGCCTGATGCTCTATTGTTTGACCCTCCTACAGAAGTAGCTAAACAAGCTGTTGCACAAACTAATGTGCCTCCACCTACAAACGCATAGTCACCACAGCTAATATTCATCCAACCACCTGCAAGAACACCTGCTGTTCCCATAGAATAAAGAGTAGTTGGAGCAGTTGAAAAATATGCAGCACCCATAACACCACCTGCTGTATTGTTTCCAATACCACCCCCCATAAATGAACCTATACCTGTTGCTCTATTACATATACCTCCTGCAACAGTTGATTGCACTCCTGATGCACAGTTTCTATATCCTCCTGATACAGTACTACTGTATCCACTTGCTAAATTTACATATCCTCCTCCCACTGCAGAATAAGAATTTGAAGCTGTATTTGCATAACCACCACCTATTGATGTGTGATTAGACGATGCTACATTACCATATCCGCCTAAAGCAGCAGAATAATTACCTGATGCACTATTTACAACACCACATCTAACAGATGATAATGTACCTGCTCCTAATATAATAACAGCACTAGAACCAACATTTATACCACTAGAACCTGAAGTACCTGCCGTTCCGCTTGTTCCACTAGAACCACTTGTCCCACTAGTTCCTGAAGAACCGCTAGTTCCTGTAGTTCCACTTGTCCCAGTCGTTCCTGAAGAGCCAGATGTTCCTGAAGTACCAGATGAACCAGAAGTTCCAGAAGTTCCAGATGAGCCACTACTACCACTTGTACCCGTTGTTCCACTAGTACCTGATGAACCTGAAGTCCCTGATGTACCCGTAGAGCCACTAGTACCAGTTGTACCGCTTGTTCCAGAAGAACCTGATGTTCCTGTTGTGCCACTAGTTCCAGAAGAACCTGAAGTTCCTGTTGTGCCACTAGTACCATTTGTACCATTTATACCGCTAGTTCCTGATGTTCCTGAAGTTCCGCTTGTGCCAGAAGTACCACTTGTTCCCGAAGTTCCTGAAGTTGTACCTACAGCTATACCAATTTGTTTTATGTTGGTAATAATTGAAGGTGCTGCTGGTATTGTGCCTGTTGCAGCTACTGCTGTTACCTGAACATCAGATGCATTTGCTTGAAAATAAACTTCATAATAATCATTAGCATTTGCACTATCAATAATAGAAACGAATGGTAACTGCTTTGCACTTTGGCTTCTTAAACCTAAGATAGAATCAGTTCTAATAATATTAGCTCCATTTTTCCTTAACCAAATATTAACATCTGCACCACCACCACCTGTATGTTCTATCTGTAATGAATATGCAATTTCATATATTCCAGTATGTTGAACAGTAAGTTGTGAACCACTGAAAACAATACCATTACTATATTCATCATTTGTATATGTAATTGCTGTTGGTGTATTTGCCGCAGTTACCACTTGAGTAGCTGTACTTGTAAACGCACCATACCAGTTAGCAATAGAAGCTCCTGAAGTACCATCTATACCATTGCGTCCCGAAGTACCTGATGAACCACTAGAGCCGCTTGTACCAGATGTTCCAGATGTTCCTGTAGTTCCGCTTGTACCAGATGTTCCACTTGTGCCGCTAGAGCCGCTTGTGCCTGTAGTGCCTGATGTTCCCGAAGAGCCATCACCACCACTAGCACCATCCAAGTTTACTACCCATGCAGAATAAGTTCCACTACCCACTGTTCTAGTTGGGGCTGCAAATTGCAAAGCACCCGTTACACTATTATATGAAATAACCTCACACTCTTGGAAGTTTGAAATATTATAAACTACTATTATTGATTGAGCCACTGTATAAGCAAGTCCTGTTCCAACAGTTATTGTTGCCGCATTGCCTAATGTAAATGTTGAAGTAGATGTGGTAGCATATTTATCACCTGTGTACCCTGATGTTCCTGCGGTTCCTGAAGAACCACTTGTACCAGATGTCCCACTCGTTCCATCTGTTCCTGAAGAGCCACTAGTTCCTGTAGAACCAGAAGTACCTGTCGTTCCTGATGTTCCGCTTGAACCTGAAGTTCCCGTAGTACCACTTGACCCCGTAGTTCCGCTTGTACCACCTGTTCCGCTTGTACCTGCCGAACCACTCGTTCCTGATGTTCCACTAGTTCCGCTTGTGCCATCGCTCCCTGAAGTACCGCTAGTACCTGTAGTACCTGAAGTCCCCGTTGTACCTGAAGTCCCAGTAGTTCCTGAAGTTCCAGTAGTCCCTGATGAGCCAGAAGAACCGCTTGTTCCTGATGTACCTGTAGTACCTGAAGAACCGCTTGTTCCTGAAGTTCCAGAAGAGCCACTTGTTCCTGAAGTTCCAGAGCTTCCACTTGAACCACTCGTTCCACTTGTGCCAGTTGTTCCACTTGTTCCGCTTGTTCCATCAGTTCCGCTAGTACCTGAAGTACCACTTGTTCCATCTGTACCTGAAGTTCCCGAAGTTCCACTAGTTCCGCTCGTACCCGTAGTTCCACTTGTTCCTGTAGTACCAGAAGTTCCTGAAGTACTTGAGCTACCAGAACTACCGCTTGTTCCTGCTGAACCGCTTGTACCAGAAGTGCCTGTTGTGCCTGAAGTACCTGTTGTTCCACTTGTACCCGTAGTACCACTCGTACCACTTGTACCCGAAGAACCTGAAGTTCCTATAGTTCCTGAAGTATCGGCTGCTACTATGCCATTAACGGCAACCAAAATTCCATTTTCATTTCTTATTTTTATATCCCCCGTAATGAGTGATTGAATAGCCATTTAAATTTTTTTTCTTAATAAACTAAAATTCTAACAAATTCTCCAGTTGAAAAAGGAACCGTAGATGCAACTGTTAATGTACCTACTGCGGTATCCCATTTAATATCATTTCCTGTAGGCGTGCCACTAAATATAATTTCACCGACACCTTGACCACCACGAGTTGCAGAAAGTAATGATTTATTAATTGCTTGTGAAAATGCTATTGAAGTATTTCCAGTACCTGCATATTTTCCTAATGGTATTGGAACCAATGCACCACCTGAAGCCGGATTAACAACAATACCACCTGTACCAATTAAACCTTCTGCTTCATAAGCATACCCACCACACATTCCATAAACATAATTAGTAAACCCATTTATATTTATTCCTGTATAACTATTAGAATATACCCACTGAAGCAAATAAACTTCTGTAGATAATTTTTTAGGTAAATTTAAATCATTTTCTTGTTGGTTTTCAATAGCCTTAATAACTAATGATATCGAAACCTTCGCTATCTCTATAACATCTGCTGTACTTGGCATTAGAATACAAGTTTAGGATTGTCAATAATGAATTTCGCTTTATTTAAAGATAATTGTGCAATTGTTATACCAGCTCCTAATGATATAGCATCATCCGCCGCTCTAATATAAGTTGTCAATGCAAATTTTGTAGATAGCCAATTATCTCCATCTAATAAAGATGGACTTGAAACTTGAGCTTTAGATAATTTTACATCATATATTTTTGAGTAAGTTGAAAAACAATAATCAACTGTTTTACTATATAACACGACGTAATCTCCAATTGTAGAAGTAACACTTCCCCATTCTACGGTAATAGTTAATGCGTAATCTTTATCAAGAACATCATAACTTATTGTATTGCCAGATGCTAAAGGGAATAATTCATAATTTGTAGTTGTGCCCTCTTCAACAAGATATGTTCCATCTGATTTTCGCATATATACTCTTCTGCTTGTAATAGCAGCGTCTGTGCCAGTGCTTGTATCCGTAATTACAATCAAATTAGGCACTGAAATATATTGCGTTGCGGTAAAATTTTCTAAAAATGGCATAATATAACTTTTATCAAAAATACCAAAAAATAATAGTATTATAAATAAAAAGCTCCTACTTTTTTTTAAGTAAGAGCTTTCTCGTAAATAATTAAATTAATTATACCGTTTCTGGTTCAGTTAATTGTTTATTGATATTATCTAAAACTTGTTTACCATTCTTTGCAGAATTAATAAATTGAGTTAAAGCTTCTGTAACATTTCCTCTATCTTCTTTTGATATAGTTGTTATTTCTTGAGAACCAAGAGTAACTTTTCCTGTTGCAATATCAAATTTAAGAACATCAGAATCTAATGCTTTTCTAACAGATGCTTTAATTGGTTTATTAGGGTCATTATAAACTCTTAAAAACTCTTCAGGTTTAGTGCGAGCTAAATCAGCTACTTGAGCTAAAATAACTTCATCATCAGTAAATTCATTCCAATTTAATGATGCACCAATTTGACGAGCTTCAGAAGGTTTTAATTTGGTAACAATATTAATTGCCTCTTTTAATGTATTAAAGCCAGTCATAACTTTTTGACTCGTAACTTTTTGATTAATAACTTTGCACATAGGAGCTTTGCTTTTATCTCTTCCTCCTTCTCCTATAATACTATCTTGATTCCAATTTGAAATCATTAAAAACTCATACAACTCTTCATCTTTTTGATTACCACCGGTTAATGAAAATTTGCCTCCGAATTTAAAATCTCCAGAGCCATCACTAATCCCCGGCATAAAAAATCTTTCTCTAGGATTGCCATCTCTATCCCATGAATCAGCAACTACTATATCTACCCAAGAGCTTCCTTCTTTAATATAAGGGTCTTTGATTCTATCCCTTAAAGGAATATTTGCTTTAGGATAAAGCATAGGACTTTTTTGTCTTTCTTTTTCATCAGGGTCATTGTTCTTTTGACCGGTAAGCATTTCAAATGTGATTGTTTGACCAACCTCCAATGCAGGAATTTGATTTTTTAATTCCTCTGAAATTGCGTTGAATTTTCCAACTACTTGCATATTGTGTGTTTTTTATTATGAAAATAAAGGGCGGCTTTTTACACCGCCCCTTTTAGTTTGTATTAAGATAATACTTGTTGACGCAAGAAATGTTGAACACCTAAACACTCAAGACCTTGAGCAGTTGTCCAAGAACATGTCCAGTTCATCGCATCTCCGTTAGGATTAACAGGAGATAATGCTCCTGTATGGATTTCACCAATCATGTCATTACCGTACTTGGTTTGAGCAGGTACGTATCTTACGCGCATTGCTGAATCATAACCACCGCCTTCAACTTTAACTCTATTGTTATAAGGAATGTAGTAAACACTCTTATTGATAGTAGTTTGGCTGAATAATACCGGTTGGTCTTGAATTGGCATTGCCATGTAATGTAAATCAAACCCACCGTAGCTAACTTTGTCTACAGTCAAATCTAATTCTTTACCATCAACTACAATACGTACTGATTGAACACCAGAAGAACCTAAAGCCTTCCAATATGTATCATGCGCACGCTTTGCAGCAGAAGAACCAAATACTAAATAATCTTTAGGAGAACGTTGAGAAATCAACACATCTAAAGCGTTATCAATATTTGTTTGTTGTACTGTACCTAAAGTACCATTTACTAATGTAGAACCATACATTTCAATGTATTTGTTCAATCCACGAGTAGTTTGTACCGGTCCACCGCCATCTCCGCCAGAAGTGTTAGCATCAGTCAAGATAGGGTTGCTATCGCTGAAAGTTGTAACTGACATATCACCTGCAATATAAGCAGCATTGATTTGTCCTTTCAAACGGATTGCTTTCTCTAAATGGTCTTTAACGATAAACTTGTTTTGTCCGTTAAATTCTACCTCGATTGTAGCAGCGTTTTGTACATCTGTGATTTTAGAGATTTCTCTAAAGATTTGATACTTGTTAGTGTAACGAGTCAAACCGAAACGTAAGTTGCTTTGAGAAACAGAATTCTCACCAACTGCTACAGAGAATAAAGATAATTTATCACCAGCAGTTAAAGTAGCGTTAGCTCCAGAAACTGTCTTAATGTAAACTGTATCAATACCTGAAGTAGATACTACGTTTGTAACGATAGCAGAAATAGCACCAGTAGGAACTAACACTAAATCATCTTTACGAGCTTGACCTGAAGTCGCTGCTGTACAAGTGAAGTTTAATGAAGTTGTACCTGTACCATTAACTGTACCACCTGTTGTATCTAACAATTTAAATAAACTTTCGTTTACAAATGTGTAGTACAAAGGTTGACCTGTTGCGATTGGTTTTTTTCTATCTCCCAACCATAAAATGTCGGTTAATGCATCTTCGTTTTGGATGTCAGTAACTAACTTGTTAATCTCTCTCGTGTCAAGCACTGGGTCAATAGCGCTGACGTAGGCTTTGGTTATATTTCCAATATTTGCCATTTTGTTTTGTTTTTAAGGGTAAAATAAATTCTACCTGCCTAGTGTGCTTACTTTAGCTCTTGTTTTAATAGCTTCAGCAAACGATTCATTGGGTTGGGCAGGCGTATTACCTATTGGTCTTCGTGCGTTTTGCCCTTCTTCCACAATAGCTTTCAGCCCCAATGATTTACCATAGTTCACTAAATCTCTCTCGTAGTTTGGATTCATTGCCACTAATGCAATTTTTTGCAATTTAGCGACATCTGGAATAAGCTTACTCACATCTGCCTCTTGCGGATTTACTGATATTGCTCTTTGCCATTTTTCCGAATCTAACGCTACTGACATTAGATTTTCAGGTTTATCAATATTGAAATTGAATTTACCATTATCACCCAAATCAATAGCAACTCTCTTGCTTTGATATAAGTTTTTAGTGGCTTCGTGTTCCTGAAAAAATTGAATAATCTTTTGTGATTGGTCTATTTCTAACTTCCGCTGCTCTTCATACATTGCCTGCGTATTCGCCTCTTGCGTTCTTGCAGGGTCTGGTATTTGGAATTGCTTCTGTTCGGTAACTCTTTTTTGTCTTACAAGTTCTGCATCTGCCTCTAATTGAATTAATCCAATTTCTCTATCTTCATCAGATGCCATATCTGATTGCTTGTATTTAGACTGATATAATCTTTCAACCTTATCTTCAGTTAGATGTGGGTATTGCGCCTTTAATTCATCTAAAATCAAATCCTGATGCGATACAGTTTCCCAATCAAATGCTCTTGCTTCTAAATATTTATACGCATCTCCTCCATTCTTTCTATACTCTGCAAATTCTGCTAAAAAATCATCATATCCTAATTCTTTTAAAATATCTTTTGGATTTGCTTTTTTTAACTCTTCCTTCCAATCGGCAATTACAGCACTTGCTGAATTGGCTTCTCCTTCTGCTTCTCCATCAAGTGATGGCATCGTGAATGAAGATGCATTTTCTTCAGGTGGCGTATTGTCATTGTCGCTAGCTGTAGTGTTCTCATTTTGAACAGTTTGTGTTTGCGGTTCTACTTGCGCTTCGTTTTCTTCGGCTTTAAAGTTATGACTTTCGGCTTCTCTGTAATCATCTACGCTTGGGATACCCGTACTAGCTTTGTAAACCGGTTTTGTTTCTTCTTGTGTTGTTTGTTGATTTTGTTCTTCTGACATGTTTGTGTTTTTTCGTTACGAAATTATATTTAAGGAACATCGTTGATATGTTGGTCGAATTCTAATATCTCTTTAGTTGCTTCAGCTGTTTCATATTTTGCAAGCAAATCACCATAATGACCTACTGCTTTTCTTTGTATTTCCAAAAATTGTAATAAGAATTGCCCTACTACACAATCTTCATCTTCTGCTTTTTTGTAGAACTCTTTATATTTATTATACACTTCAAGCTCCATTTCATATCCTATTTCTAAAGATTCTCCAATAGTCTTTACTTTATCTTTAATAGCTTCAATTGAAGGCATGTCGGCGCAATCACCCATGTCATTTTGGAATTCAACATGCATTTGATAATGCGTTAATTCTTCAGCGCTTTCTGTTAAAAAATATTTTTGTGTACCAAAGAAGCCATATTGTTGCATTTGGTTAGCCAAAGCTTTCCATAAATTAGATTGATATAACTCTAGATATAACGCCTCTTGCAAGACGCTTTTCATACTTTTCGATAATAAGGATTTTACCATTTTATTTTGTTTTCATTGTTTGTACTTGCTTTCTGTCACTTACCGCTATTCTAGCATCTGCTGCTATTCTTTGAGCGATAACTTTTGCTTCTTTTTGTATTTCAGCTTCTTGAATATCTTTATCCTTCTTGCCCATTTGAATAATATATTCCCATTGTTTTTCGGCATTAATTTTAGCTATATCTGCATTTAATTGGTCTTGCAATGTGATACGCTTTTCTTGTTCAGCTGTTTGAACTGCCATTGCATTACCTTGAGAAGCTTCTCTTACCTTCTGTAATTCATATTCCTGCATCTTCTCTCTACGCTTCTTAATCTTATATGCAAGTATCATTGATGCCATTTTTAAATTACGGCAACTCATTACAAGTATTTTATCTTCAGGCTCAATCAATCCTTGAGAATCTCTAATGTTTAATTCTTGTATTAGTTGTTGTCTTTCGTAATCAGATGGGCTATCTTCAATAAATATACCAAACTCATGAATAGATAAATCAGGATTAATTTGGAAAAATTTAACGGTTTCCGTACCCAATGCTCTACCATAACCTTCTACCTTACCTAACTTGACAGCTATCTGTACTTTTGCAACAATAGCGTCAGCAACATTTTGTACCAATTGCTTGTCCGCAAAACTTAATAAGTATAAAGCATTATTAGTGCTTTCCATTGCAGCGTTTGCAACTGGAACTAATGTTTTTGCATTTGGAGTAGAACCATCTGTCAATTCATTTAATCCTGATATTTGACGCATCATATCAATAGTGTTTTGCAACTCTTGATACAATTGACCAAATACAGCTAATTGCCCTGAAGCTTCAATGCTTACTGGCTTGTAGTTTGGATTTTGACTTAACAAATCTGTTGAACGATAAGGTACAACAAAATTAGAAAATATAAAATCCATAACCTTTGTTGGATTCATCTTATCACCACCACCACCAAAATCAACTCCTTCTAATGCATTTAAATCTATATTTATTAAATACGGAATTAATTTATTAGACATATTTTGAAGCCTGAACCAAGCTAAACAAGCTTTATCTTCTAATGGAATCAATCTTTCTGTAATGCCTGCGAAACGCATTTTATAGAAATTCCATGAGTATAATTGGATGTTTAATTTTGTATCCCACCAAGACGAAGGCTGTCTAATTTGATTTTCAGACATACCCCAATCATACATATAATCGGTTTGAATTAACCATTTGCATTTATAAACAACCTTTTTAGTAACAGGCATATATACAGGCTCGGCTTGTCCTTTGCTTTTTGAGTCAACTAAACTAGGTACAGAACCTGCGTAGTCAAACTTTTCAATAGTGCCTTTCTCGTTAACCGCCAAGTCCATTTTGCTTGAATCCTGATACTTTGTTTTACCAAAGCGAGCATTACCTCTGTTATCTATTTCTTCTTTATAAGTGTAATCATTCCATGATAGGAATTCAAAATCTAAAATAAGCACCTTAAAACGATTCCAATATTTTGAATAGTCTGTGCCATACATAAAATTAGATGGGTTACCAAAACGTCCGGCTACAGATTGAACTATCAAATTTAATTGGTCGGGGGAAAAATAAGGTGCTAGGTCCCCTACATATACTTCTCTAACTTCTCCGAAATGTACTAAATCGGAAAAGTCATTTTTTGCGCAATACGATAATACTAAATTTTCAGGATTAACTTCTCTTACATTCACCGCACCATTCTCATCTATATATTCAGTATATCCACCAATACCAAAATCAAATAAATTTTCAATAGTTCTTTTTCTTTTCTCGTCAAATTTATTTTTATACATTGTCAAAGCAATAGCACATTCTGCTTCCATTGCCATAACATGTTTGTAACCAAATTGTTGTTCCATTAACAACTGCTCCATATCTTCAGGCTCACCCTCCATTGGTTTTAATACTGGGCTATTAGCTAATTGCTCATTACCTGCCTTTATTGCAGCTTCACGCATCATCACCTTAACTTTCATTTCATTAAAGCGTTCATCTTCTTCACTTTTAGCCAAAGGGTCAACTGCAAATGCTTGCAAATCATAACGCCTTTGAACAAGTTTTGAAATAGCTATCTCTCTATACTTTGTTAAAAATGATGGTGGAGTCCAATCCGTATTAAGCCATGTTTTATCTGTTTGCTCATCTACATTCAAAAGTTTTTTATACTTTGTAGTGCTTTGTCTTCCTAATGCATACTCTCTTATTTCATTCATTTTTGATTGACCGAAATTCAACATATTATTTGGCACATAACCACGGGAATCACCCCATGCCGCTTTGCAATATTGAAGTATCCAATCATATCCTTTTTCCCTTGGGTCAATCTGTTGATTAGGGTATGTATTTGTAGCTTGTTGCATTAACTAAATAAAATTTATTACCAAAATTAATTAAAAGTAAATAAAAAAAACAAAATATATTTTATTAATTAAATTAATATAATTCCCGTCCTATTAAAAGGTCATCATAATTCATTTCCATTTTTGTATTATAGGAAAATCCATTGTGTTGAATTGCTATAAAAGGGACAGATACATAATACTTTCCAAGACCTGCCAATGCCCTGTCAATATGAGCATCATCCGGTAAAGATAAGTAAGTTTCATAGAATTTTTTATTTACAATGTAGCAATGAAATCCGGAAAACTCTTTTACTGAATTATCCTTTAAAATCTCTCCTAAATAAATACCACTTAAATATACATCAAAATCTTCAGGTTTATGCTCTAAAAAATAAGAAAAACTATTTTTGTTAGTAAAACGAACATCGTCTTCCATTATGCATATTTCAGGCAATTTATTATCTAAAGCATACCTGACGCATTGTTTGTGTGCTAAATTTATAGCTTTCTTAACCGAATGACTATCATGAACTGCCGGAAAAAATTTAAAATCTCTTATGCCTTGAGTCTTAAATTCCTGCATTAACATATCAAATCTAGTAGCTGAATCAAAATTATGGATTACTGCTATTTGCATTTAGAATGTTTTTAATCTTGTTAAAAGCCCCTTCGTATGTATAATATTCATTGTATATCTCCTTGATTTTTAACTGCTTATCTACTATCTGTAAATCAGTGTAGCTTTTTAAAATTTCCTCTATTTTACTTGAATCCTTTTCTTCTATTATAATTCCATAGTCTTCAAAATTAGCATCAAAGCAACTAATAAATTCATCTGAAATATATACAGGGATGGTTTCGTATTGCATACATTCTGCTATTCTAAAACTATTCAATCCATACCCCCTTGGACATAATCCGAATAATGAATGAGAGATTATATCGCAAAATGATTGTATGTCATGCTGCTTATCGGAAATATAAAAATCCTTATTCTGTATGTTAAATACATTTTCCCTAATTGGATGCGTATGTGTACCAATAAATGATGCAAATATTGACTTGCTATGATTCCACTCGTATGAATGTGGCTTACACAATAAAGGAATTTCAACCCCCGTCTTTTTGCTCATACTGAAGACTAAAATATCTAAATCTTTAAAATCAGTCAGTACCCCGTCATCGTATTGGCAAATAGTCCAATATTTCAAATCTTTAGGTAACTTATCTACATAGTCTTGTAATTGCTTTCTTGCTACAGGATTATTACCATAATTATTATTTACATGATATGCTGTCCATTGAATTGGAAGGTAATGCCTTTCAGTGTTTGGGATATGCTCGTGTGAAACCCAATCTTCAAATATAATATCATTTTCCCAAGGATATATTGTATTTATTGTTGGAGTAAATTCTTCTGGTATGTGTATCATATTTTGTATTTACGGATATATAATGCATCTGTCCACGTTTCGGCTACCCACTCCCCCGTTTCAACTCTTTCAAATCCTCTTTGCAACATGAAATAATCAAGCTCCTCTATCAACATGCACCCCTTATACGTTTCTTTCATATTCACCTCAAGCAATGCGTAATCAATATTTTTAATCAAATCGCCCATCCCTTCTATTGCTAAATGCTCCGCACCTTGTAAGTCTACATTCAGGAAATTTATAGTAGATACATCTACATCTTTTAGCAATGTATCTACTCTTTGTGTTTTCATAGCTATTTGTTCTACATAATGCACTTCAGGATGAATCAATGCATGAACTCCTAATTCCAAAATTGATGAACTTTGACTTTCATTATTTGATACATTGAATACAACTTCATCGCCATCCACATTACTCAAGCAAGCATTATATGCTGTTTGTTGTGGGTATGGTTTTATATTATGCTGGAGGTCTAAATAAACTTTAGGTATAGCCTCTACCCATATAACTTTCCCCTTGCAATAATTGTCATAGGCATCTCTTTCCTGTCCGGTAGAAGCTCCTAAATGCAACACCCCGTTTATATCTAACTTATGCTTGTTGACTAAATAGTCAAATGAAATCATCATATACTTGCGTTTTTATTAACTTGATTATCTATCCAAACATATAAATTTTCTAACCCTGTTTTTAAAGGCTTTGATGGTCGCCACCCTAAAACTTCTTGTATTAACTCATTATTTGAATTTCTTCCTCTTACGCCTATTGCGTTAGATTCTATATTTTTAATTTTTATATTTTTACCCGAAATGCTAATTACTAATTTAGCTAAATCGTTAATAGATATAATTTCATCAGAACCAATATTAACTGGTTTTCTATAATCAGATTCAAGCAATCTCATCACACCTTCTATACATTCATCTATATATAAAAAAGACCTTGTTTGTAAACCATCTCCCCATATTTCTATTTCCCCTCCATCTTTAGTTTCGCATACTTTTCTAGTAACAGCGGCTGGAGCTTTTTCTTTACCACCAATCCATGTACCATCTTCTCCAAATATATTATGAAATCTAGCTATTCTTATATCAAGACCATAATTTCTATGAAAAGAATCAAATAGTATTTCGCTAAATATCTTTTCCCATCCATACGGGCTATCTGGGTTAGCTGGGAAACAATCGCTTTCTTTTAAACCTTTGTTATCTGTAGACTCTTGTATTTCTTGTGGGTATGCGCAAGCGCTTGATGAAAAGAATAATTTTTTAACGCCACATTTCGAAGCATAAAATGCAATATTTAAATTTACCAATGCAGAGTTATGCATAACATTTGCATCATTATCTCCTGAAAAAATATACCCTGCACCCCCCATATCCGCCGCCATTTGAATTACTAAATCAAATGCATTATCCTTATCTAATAAATTATGTTGTTTTGGCGACCATAAAACCCTGCTAACTAATTGCTCATCTCTTAAATCCCCAACGATAAATTCATCTGCTTTTGTTTCAGAATGTTCTGGGTATTTCAAATCTACGCCTCTAACCCAATAACCATCTTTTTTTAATCTTTTAACCATATGGCTACCTATAAATCCACCTGCGCCACAAACTAAAGCTGTTTTCATTTTTATTTATTTAATTTTAAATACCATTGTTTCTTAAACCACCATAATCCCCAACTATTCAAAGTATCCTCTGAATGTAAAATATCTTCTGGATTAAAGGTCTGCCCATTTAATTCATCTCTTAAAAAAACTTTAGGAACTACTTCATCAACCGCTCTCATTACTTCAGGAGCATTGTAATCATGCCCTGCTAATATGTTTTCATCTTTTACCTTTGGATACCAAGCTTTTATTTCTTTTTTAGTTTCCTCGTAGGTATGTGACGAATCAATGTAACAAAAATCAAGATAACCATCATTAAATAATTTTACAGCCTCTAAACTTTCAAATGGAACTACTTCAATAAACTCCCCTAATCCACTTTTTATAATGTTTTGATATATAGTTTTCATTTGTAAATAACCGCCATAATCCATGTTATCTACCATATACAATTTAAACTTTTTGCCAAGTCGGTTTATTTCTTGTGCTAAATAAATGGCACTATCGCCATTAGCAACACCAACTTCACAAACTTTGCAATCGTCAGGAAGCTCTTTTGCAATTCTTCGGTAGAAATGCTGAAAATCAAACATAAGTAATTCACTCATAATTTTATCCATTCAGGTTTTACAATATCGCTTGTATCTAATCCGCACCATCCTTCGCTAAACCAAAATTGCGGGAATATTACTTTTTTATTTTCGTTTCTGTTTAAATAAGCTCCCCACCAACTAAATGTAGACGGGCTACATATTTGATGCTCACACCAACTCATTTCTATTAAATCACTTTGCTCATCTGTATTTCCGGAATATTCGCAATCATTTCTATGTTTAAACGCATCCATACACCAAGCAATGTCATCAGAGAAAAACTTAAATTTATAATCAGGAAACATAGCCATAGCTTTTTCATACCATTCAATAGTAACTTCAGGATGTTTTTCTCTTAAAGTAACATAATCCCCTCTTCTTACATGAACTGCGACATATCCCTCTTTTTTTACCCAATCAAATTTTAATAAATATAAAATCTCACTTCTGTATTCATCAAAATATTTTGCAGTTTGTCGGTATCCTTCTACAATAATATTTTTATCTCTCCAAGATTCTTCAAATGGCAACTCCTCGTAAGAGTGCTTACCTTCCCATAATTGTATTTTTTCTAAACTTGGATTATATGTATTATCAATTAAATGATGACAATAAATAGGACTCCATTTTGGATTGCTTGTTTCTAATGGGACTGTAAATTCTAAATCATGTTTTATAGCATAAGCTATGGCTGTCGCACATTCAAATAAAAAATTACCCATTCTTCCTGCGTTTGTAAAAGATACCATAAGTAAAATTAATTAATTTAATTTAATTTCCTAATCTTTTCTAATAATATTTCTCTAAAATCACCTGTTCTTTGAACATTATTTATATAATGAGATTGATTGTGAACCAAATGATTATACCTTAACTCGTGAACAATATGAATATACCTACCTGACATTAACCAATTGTAATTTTGAAATAAGCTATCACTTGTTACGGGGTCTGTTGTAGCATCCCAAACATCACAATAAGCATTTTTGTTTACAAAATAATTCATACAATTTAAGCAAGTTTCAAACATTGGCTTATCTATGTATTCTTTTAAGTTGTCTTTGCTAACTATTAAATCTGAATATTCTGTATAATTGAATGTTGGTTTTGCCCAATCAGGAGCTAAAATCATATCTTCCGCCCATTCTTGTTCAAAAATTTTATCAAGGTATGATTTATCTATTTGATTATCAGAGTCTAATATAATGCAATAGTCGGTAGGAGATAAACTAATAGATATATACTTATTAGCATAACAATCTCTATTAGTCAAATTTCTATATAATTTAACTTTAGATAATTTATCACACTCCTCCTTTAATTTGTTATAAATATGCATTTCGCTTGCATCATCTACAATGATAATAGCTTCTACCCTGTCATCATTGTAAACTTCTTTAAAACTATTTAATGTCATTTCTACTCTATTCCAAGTAGGTATGCAGATTGATAATGTTCTCATGGTTGTATTTCTCCTAGTTTTTGATAGTATCTGTTTTCTATGAATGGTCGCCAGTCTATAAATTGACCGCCTATATCAGACATTCCTTCTTTCTGTGTGCAAAGTAACGGATATGTTATGTAAGTTTGCTGCATAGGTTGTATTTTTTCAACAATACAATTATCTATCGGAGCATATAGCCCTTGAATTAATATCTCTTTCATCCCTTGCAATGACAAAGCCCAAGCGTGGGTAGCGAAAGCCTTTTCTACTCTTAATAAATTAGGGGATGTTCTTGCTCTAAAACCGCCAGTAACCTGCGCTCCTAATAGTAATATATGCCAAGCTTCGGGTAGTTGTTTTACTACCTTTTCCATTGTTTCATTAGGGTTGCCACACGATTCAACAAACATTGCATCGTCTTCAAAAATTAATACTGAATCCCATTTGTTTTCAATTGCTTTTTCAAATATACCCTGCACTGTAAGGCGTAGTCCTTCTGCTCCTTTTTCATGCTTAATAGCATTAACTAGCTCATACGGAATACTCCATTTATCTAATTCGCCGGCTATATCTAATAACCTATCAGTTCTTTCGGGTAAATTTATAACGAATATTTTCGTAAAAAAGTCTGTCCACGCCATTATGCTATTTTTGTTTGTTTAAAAAAGTCTGTGATTTTAATTCTATCTTCTGATTTCTTAAAAATTGCTCGTTTAAAATAGTCAGCAACAAGCGTCCACCCGCCTCCCATTACAAGGTCACTTACTTCGGTTTCATTCACATTAAATTTAAGAAGTCCATCGTACTTATCATCTATCAATTCCGGATATATCAATTTACCTTCCTTGCCATGCGTTAAGATATACTGCTCCCATAGGTTTACCATAAGTGCTTTATTATCGGCATTAGGGTCAATACCATAATTTGCTTTATCAGGCAATCTCATTAGAAATGCTTCACAGTTATTATCTATAAAAAATTTACGCAAACCCCCATCCATTTTAGCCTCTATCAACATTTGTCCGCCATAAGCAAAGCATTGTAAAACCATATCCATATGAAATAACTCTACCATTCTAGGTCTTGCATGATACTTACTAACAAACATCATGTTATACACTGGGTCATTGTTACCTATGTCATATCTATTTAACACCAAGCTTGTGGCTTTAGAGCCTTCGCCATATTCGACAACTGAATTCTGAAACGGGTCACATCCCATAATAAATTGAACAGGATTTTTAGGTAAAAATAAAGACCCCCTAGTTATGTATGTTTCGCCTTCGGGTCGCTTAAAGTTTTTAGCTATAGTCCATCTACCATTCTCTTTTGTTGTAGGATGCCATTCCGCCTCTGTAAAAGGTTTGCCATCTTTCCACATCCAATTGCCATATTCTAATACTTCCTTTTCGTTTATTTTAGATATTTCATACAAATCATTCAGCAATACAGCATCAAAATGACAATTATTATTCCGAAGCATAAACATCTCCCTCTCATCAAAAGGGTTCATCCTTATCTCTTCCTCTAATTGTACGCTTTCTAAAATCTTTCTTTTCTCTTTTAAATATTCTTTTGCGCCTAATTTAATATCTTCTTCATTAAGGTCACCTGCGCCTACATAATTATCAACTAAAAATTTATATTGCTCTTCGTTTGGCGGGTCAATGACACTCATCCCGTATCTATCTATAAAACCCAAGTACCCGTCATAAGCCGGAGAAAAATATTTAGCAAGTCTATTAGGAGTTTTTGAGTATTTAGTATGGTCTGCGTTATCCCAGACAATCTTAAATTCTTCTCCTCCACTAGTCATTGAATTGGATGTTGATGGACATTCTATAAATCCTACCCTTTTAGCACCCTTTACAAGTGTCTTGCTTACAATTGATATAAATGTCGAGAATGGGTTTTCTTTTGCCCATTTTCCGCCTTCATCAAACAATCCACGACTTAACCTTCCGGAGTCATAAGAGTTCAAGGAAGGCGCTCTGTAATCAATTTTAGACCTATGTCCGGTATCTGTGTCAATTGTACTTCCTTTTCCACCTTTTACTTCTACAGACTTATGCGCAAATACAAGTTCACTTACGCTGTCTTTGTTGTTTAATTGCTTTGGTTTTAAGAACACGGGCAATTGCCTATATCCAAAAGAAATCATATTTGTAAATGCAGCTTTGGCATCTATCTGCGTTTTGCTTGTTAATCCGCAAAAGCTATTTTTATAGAAGATACACTCATAAACGATATTTGATGTCGCTTGCGAGGTTGCACCCTCTCTACGCTTTTTACCCCTAACAACACCTAAACACCAAGGAGTCTTCTCCCAATGGTCTAAAAACAAAAAATAACGCCTATCCGCATCCCTAAAATCGCCATAAATATCATCTTCTAATTTCCACCATTGAAGATAAAAATAATGCTTACCTGTAAGAAAAGTTGGCACCCCATTGTTGTAGAACCAAAACCCTTTTCTACATCTATCTACCTCTCTTGCTGCAAATTCAGATTGCTCTAAATCCAATAGCGCATTACCTTCTTTATCATATTCTACCGATTCAAAAAATTTAGGCAATTCTTTTCTTCTCCAATACTGCTCACTAGCAATATCAGCTCCCCAATCTTCAATTTCATCAGGGACGGGAGGTAGATTAATTTCTACCCCGTATATTTTTATTTTATCAGACATTATCTTCTTGACTCTGCTATAGTTTCAACAAATGGTTTTTTGACTACATCTTTCTGCTCATCCCCAGTAACGCCCGCTGAAATGCCTAATTCCTTAATGGCTGCGGAAATACTAGCGCTGTCGTTCCAGATAACTTTTAGTCTTTCAAATGTTTTGTCTTTAGGGTCATCAAGTAACAAATTGCTTATATTGGTTTTATTCAATAAATCAGCCATCTCATTCGCCTTTCTATTTAAAGCGTAAAATAATTTGGCTGCGCCATTTTGTTCATAAAGTGAAAGTTTGTGTTTTAATTCTTCTAGTGTTTCCATGTTTTGTTTTTAGTTATTCTTCCTCATCTGCGTTGAATTCAGATTTAGCTTCTTTTGTTGCGGCTGATTTTGCTTTCATAATAGCCGCTGTAATATTTTCTGGTGTTGATTTTTTGATTGGTACATATTCTCCTGCTTCTGCATCATATATACCTTCTTCATACAACTCTTTCATTTTCTCTTCAATTAGCTCATCACGCAATTTAGCAAATTCCTTGAATTCACTCATAGTTATATCTTCTCTAATTGATTTAGGGTCTAATTCATCACTATTTTGCGCTCTTTGTATCATTTCTTCCATAGGCTTCATATTCTTATCAGAATAATAACTACCAAAACCTATTCCCAAAATATTTGGCATTAATACAGTTAATAAAGAAACCATCCCATCTTCTTTAAATGCATTGTAAACATCATCTGCATACATAGGATATATTTTGACTATTTCCATTGGGTCAAAATCTTCACCTATTGTATTCTTTCCAACAAATGCATTTACTCCATAAGACCAGTTTGGAGCTAATTTATTTCTAAAAAATCTAACAGCACTGCTCAAAGCAAAATCACGAGATTTAGCAGTTTCAAAATTGCTTTTATTTTTATTAGCTGCATTAACTCCATATTCAAGTATTCTTAAAAATGTTCTAATATACGAAGCTTGTCCAGCAGTAAAGTCATACACTTTCTTGCCAAATCTAACTTGTAAAAATTCAGGGTCATCAGGGTCCATTGATACAGCACCGCCTGCTGCTGCCAAAGCTAATGTTGACATAATTACAGTAGAAGTATATGCTGCCATATCTTTCATTGCCATTTTTCTTACTTCTGGAGGCATTTTTGCATAGTAAACCGGATTTAAAGTATTGAAATTTGCTGCCATCAATCTAGCACCATAAAATATAGACCCAGCAGCTCGCTTCCCTTCAGGTGTTTCTAAAATCTTTAACATATTGCCACTACCAGTACTATTCATTACAAATTTAGCCATTGCCTCATATTCTTTAGGGTCACTTTCTCTTGTAATGCCTCTACTTAATAAAAATTTCTTATTTTTTTGATAAAGCTCATATCGGGCGACATTCATAGAAGCATCAGCTATTCTTTGAGATGCAATCATTATATTTCTAATAATAGGTATTTTATAAACAATATTTCGAGGGTTTGTAAATTCATTTGTATTTTTAGAATCAATTGCATTTAATTCATTAAATCTAATACCATCTTTCACCATTTCTTTATAATCAGGTGATTGCTCTATTCCATACATTAATCTATCATAATTCTTTTGACTAAATATGGATTGAGAGCCTGCATATATAAATTTTGAAGCAATATCCCACTTTCTAGGATTTAATGTCAATTTTGCTAATTGTCTAAACCAAATAGAAGCATCAATAGAAGTTTGAACTATTCTCCTTATTCCCATTGTATTTTCTACAAAATCCCATGCTTTTTGCCACCATTTCAAGTTTCTTTTTTGCTCATTATATCTTTCTACAGCAAGTGCTTTTTCAAGCTCAATGACTTTATCCATTTTTTGCTTTGTCTTTTTAGACATCGTATATTTAGGAGTCTCTTTTGGTTCTTTATCGTAATTCTTATTTTTTAAATCACTTTCTAATTGTGCAATTTTTTTATCTAAAAATTTTTGTCTTTTTTCATTGTATTCAGTATCTGTTAAATTTTCTTTAAAAGCTTCTGTAACTCCTTCTTCTTCTAATTGTTTAACCTTATACAATCTCTTTACCTCTTTTATTTTATCTTCTAATTCCTGAATTCTTTTCCCTTTTTCTTGAATTTGGGCTTCAGATTTAGCTTCCTCTTGACCTAATCTTGCTTTTTCAAGTAACCCTAGCAATTCAGCCTCTCTGCGTAACATTCTAATTCCAGCACTTATGTCGTTAGCTGTTTTCTTTTTAAGATTATACTTACCTGCAATCACATCTAATACATCTCTTTTTGTTAATCCTTCAATTAATCCAGAAAATTCTTTATGAACTTCGGTAACAATATCATCTAATTTAGAAACACCTTCAGCAAATAAACTTTTAACATATTTATTCATATGAGGAGCTACTGCAAATAATTGAGGCAATCCCGGTGCAGAAACCATTAATCCGCCACCACCTTTATTAACTTTTTTTACGGCTTCTTTTGCAGCAGCTAATGCATCTTTTCTTTCTTTTACAAATTCTTCGTGAGATTTTTTAGCTTTTGTTTTACCCTCTTCTTTTAATTCCATTTCAACTGATACTGCCAATTGTTCTATAATATCATTAGCAGCAGATTCTTGTAATTGTTCCTTTGCTTCTTGTATTTTTTCAAATCTAGCAGTTTCTTCTATCATCATTTTAGGAGTCAATGGATATCCCTTATCTTCTTGTCTACTTAATAAAAAGTTTGATAATGTGTTAGCTTCGTTAAGCTTTTTTATTATTTTTAAACTTTCTAACGCCTTACCAGTTTGAGATGCACTTTGTTGAAATATATCAGCAAATTCAGTAATCTTGGCTAATAATTCTGCTGAAGGATTATTTTTTAATTCCAAATCTAATGCAGCTCTATATTCAGCCATAAACGCATTTTCGTAATTAGTTAAAATCTTTCCTAATTTTATTTTATCATACAAAGATTCAACGCTTACGCCTTTTTTAATCATCTCTTGGGCTGCCTCTCTTAACATTTCATGAGTTTCAAGAGGTAATCCCTTGTATGGTGGAAGCCCAAGACTTTTTCTTAATTCACCTATATCTGCTGCTGTTATTCTAACATAATCTACATCACCATTATCCAATCCTACATTTTCAATTTCTTCTGGGATTTCCGTAGTACTTTCGGGCTGTGTTGCTTCTGTGCCTTCACCCTCTCCGGTAGTTGTTTCCCCTTCGACTCTTGGTTCCATTCGTTTACGTCCACCCCCTGCTTCTCCAGTTTCTGCTTGTTCTGGTTGAAGTATTTCCTCTGTGCTTCGCTTTTGTACGGCATCTTTTATATTTTTAAATGTTGGCAAATCAAAGTCTGACTTTGCGATTTCAATTAAATCCTGTTCTGTAAAATCAAGTTCATCTATCGCTTTTTTATCTTCTTCATTTTTTAAATTATCCTTTATGAAATTTTTTTTATTTTTAAAGCTTTTTATTCCTTTTAGCTTATCAACTGCTGCTACTTGCTCTTCTTGACTAACAATATCTGCAACTACTTTTTTAGAAAATTCATCTAATGTCATATTAGATATTTGTTCAGCAGTCATATTTCTAATTCCAAAATGAATTGCAATTGTATCCCATAAATCTTTTAACCATTGTTTAAAATCAGCTTTTTGTGCAGCAGTTACAAATTTTTCTCCATTATCACCTATAGCTTTTGCAAGAGCTTCTGATTTAAAATAATTTTCTCTTTCTAATTCAGGTAATTTAGATGCATTTTCTTGGTAAACTGGATTATTCTTAACATCGGAAAGATATTTAGAACCTTCTATTTTACCCATTCCAGCATCATGCAAATCTTCTCTATTTTCTTTAGCCCAACTTAACCATAAATGACCTGCTTCATGGAATGGAGTATTACCATTCATTACATCAGCATTTAATACAATTTTGCCATTTTGCTCAAAACCATAAATCGTTCCTGTAGCATCTGTCATCATATTAACACCACTAGGATGTTCAGAAGCTGGTTTAACTACTCCTTTAGCCATCCCAATTTGATTACTACCAAATTTACCCGCCCCTCCCCTTTTATCTACAGCATTATTATTTGCATCATTTAATATATCTGTAACGTGTTGAGATTCTTTTAATACATTTAATACCGGTTTAACTTTATTGCCATTTTCATCAAATTGTTGCAAATGAAATGGATAACTTTCATGACCTTCTTCTTTACCACTTAAATCAACAACTTTTACTGGATGTTTTATTTCAATAGTTGCATATGCTTCACTATTTTTTACTCCAACGGTCATGTTGTCTGATAGTAAATGACCAATAGCATCAATTATACCTTCTTTAGCAAAACTAATCTCTCCTGTTTTTCTTTCTGTTGATTGTGGTAAAGCTTCAGTATTAAGTAATTCTCTTATTTTACCAATATTCTCTTTAGCGCTTTTACTATTTTTAGCTAAATGGTCAATAATATCTTGTACAAAAAAACCTCTTTTTGAAAATGTAGAATCATTTACACCAAAGAATTTTTTAGATATATCATCGTGAATAGCTTTAGCATCTAATCTACCATCAAAATCTATATTATATTTTTTACCAACTTCAGTTAATGCTTTTCTAAAATCAGATAAAGAAACTAATTTTTTATCTACAAAATATTCTAAAACTTTCATTGCAGCTTTAGCACCTGTATGAGATGTTAAAGATTTTGATAAATCTCCTTTTGTAACAACAACATGAATTGTACCATTTCCACCAGCATCGATGTCCTTTTGTCTAGCTTCATTTATATATTTAGCTAAAGTATTAGCTGTAGCATTATCAGAAGATGCCCAAACATCACCAAATTTAGTAACAAAGTTTATACCACCATTACCATCTACAATCGGTTTACCATTTTTTGTAATAACTTCTCCCGTAAGCATATTATCAGGATTAATAACTACTACTGGTTTCCCTTCTAATCCTTTTATGTCAAAATTTAATTTAACAGTACCATCATCAATTAATTTTTTCCATTGAGGTGATTCTTCAAATCCTTTTTTCTCAAACCCGCCCCAAGATTGCAAATTAGCCCCACCTGTTTTAATAGCATCTTCTAATGCTTTTGCAAAGTTTTTACCCTTTAAGACACTTATTTTAGCTTTATCACTTAATTTTTGAATACCCTTTCTTATTTTATCAACTATAGGATTATATACCTCTTTTGGTATTTCAACAGGTTTTGTTTCTTCAGCTACTTCAGTTGGTTTATAAGCCAATAATTGGTCAGGAGTGTAACTCCTTAACATTTCAACAGAAGTGACTTCTACAGGTTCTTCATCTTGTTCTGTTACTGCAAATATTCTTTCTCCATTACTACGTCTTCTTTCAGCTTCTAATGTGCTTCCTATTGGTTCACCTTTTTCTTCTAAATCAAGTGGTATTTCTACTACTTCAACTGGCTCAACTTCTTCTTTTACTTCAACAACTGGTTCAACAACTGGTTCAACATTTTCTGTTGGTTGCATGGGTTCTTCAACAACTGTTGTTTCTACTTCTGCTTTAGGCTCATTTTTACTTTTTTCTTTCAAGTTTATTTGATAAGCTATATCTTCAGCTATACTTCCTTTAAATGTTCTCTTTTTACCATCTGCTGTTTCCAAATTAACGGAAACTATATTTCCATTTTCATCTTTATTAATAGCTTTTAATGGATTTGAATATCTGTTTATGTAAGGCTTTTCTCTTACACTTATATTGCCTTTATCGTCAACTGCAACTAAAGACTCGTCATATTTAATATCAAATTCTGACGCTGGTTTCTCTTGTATTTCATCCGCCTTACCTACTTCATATTTTTCTCCTGAAGCTTCATTCTTAAATACGATATTATCACCTTCTTGCAAGAAAGTTCCTTTTTCGTTTTTGTATGTACCTTTTTTATCTACAATCTCGCCTATTGTAATATCCTTTTCTACAGGCGGATTTATGGCTTCTATAAAAGATGCTTCCGTACCCATCTCATCTTCAGCAATTTCTCCTGTTTCTTTGTACTTTTTTGCTCTTTTGTATAAATCAGACAAATAATTAGGGTCGCTATCTATTTTCTTATTAAACTCTTCAAATGAATTAGGAAAATCAAATTCTGGGTTGTTTGACTTAACACCATATAATATATCAAATTGCTCTACTCTTCTGCGTCTGTTTTCATCAACAGGAGCTTTCTTTCTGCTATCTTCTTTTTTAATTGCTTTAGCTAAATCATAACGAGCTTGACTTATTGGGGTCTTATCTCCATTTTCATCAACTTTATAATAGGTAGCTTCTTCTCCTTTTCTACCATCTCTTTTGATGTATCTTGGCTTCTTTCCTGTTGCAAGACCTTCTAAATAATCGCCTGTTTCATCTATTTTAGCTTGTATTAAATCAACTTGGTCTTGCTTTTCTTTTCTAAATATAGGGTCAACATCCATCATCTCTTCACGAGCTTTTTGCAAATCTTGTTGTAAGCTATTTCTTTGAGAAATACCACCTATAATTTTATACTTATCTTCTTTTGATACTGTTGTAGGTATCTTCCCTGCAATCTCTGCGTATTGTTGCGCAGTAATGTTTGCTGCTTCTGCTTCTTCTGGGGTTAAGTTACCTTCTTCTACTTGCTTGTTGATTTGGTCTTGTATATTCTGCAAATCAGTGGTAACTTTTTTGTTACCTGTAGATTGACCAAACTCCTTTTCTGTTACTTCTTTATCATCAACATAAAACTTCTTTTCACCTGTTGCATTAGCAATCTCTTGTCTAATCGCCTTGTCAGTACTATTTAAGCCCTGTAAACCTGCTCCGGTTGCTCCGCCCATTGCAGCACCCATAATAGCATTATTAACAACATTTTTCCAAAAGTTTTTATTTATATCTTCTTCATTAAAAACTTCTTTTTCTGCTATTTTATTAGTTGCTACTTTTATAGCATCCGAAGCCGCTTGCTGAATGCCTTCTGTACTTCCTTCCACAAAAGCACTTTCTACTCCTTTTATACCTACATTTTTTAATTTAGTAGATAGTTTAGCTGCTTTTTTAACCATCTCATCTTGAACTTCTTTTGCAGTAGCTTTTATGCCTTTTTGAGCAAACCCTTCAATAACCTCTGCTGTAATTTTCTTTTCTATACTTTTAGCTAAACCTGTATTTTTTAATATTTTATCTATAGAAAATTTTTCAAGAGCTGCTTGAGCTGCTGCTTGTGCAAATAAATATCCTACTTTTTGAACATCAGTTAATTTTTTACCTTGCCCGCTTTCTTCTAATTCTTTTGCATTGTCGTTAACTGATTGTTGAGCAAATGTTAAACCACCGGACATACTTCCTGCAGCCATTTCTAACAATGTTTTAGGCGCTTGAAACGCCAACCCTCTAACATCTTCCCAATCCACTCCACTCATCAAGCCTCCACCTTCTGTTGGGGTAACATCAAATTGACTTTGTTGTTGCTCAAATTCTTTACTTGACCTTGATGAACGAGCTTGCTCTATAAAATCAACGGCTTTCTTCCTATCTGCTTCTGCAGTTGCAACCCTTACATTTAAAGGCATATAAGGTTGAGCGCCAAGTATATCAGCCATATAGGTAAATCCGCCCGAAATTGATGCTAAACTTCCAACCAATGTATTATATACACCAGCTATATTGCTGCCTTTTATCTTATCTTTCTGAATAGCTTTACCTATTGGACTTTTATATCCAATAGTAGCCACTTCTTCTCCTATATCAAATTTATCTTGAGATGGTAATGGTGTAACCGAATATCCTGAAGGTGTAGCTTTTTTTTTTACACCAAACACCTCATCTGGAGTAGGTATTCTTTTTTTAGTTCCAAATACTTCGTCTGGAGTAGGTATTCTTCTTTTAGGTTGCGCTTGGTCTTGGTCTTGTTCTATTTCTAAAGCCATTATTTCGGTTTTTCAAATATACAAAATATTATTTTCCCTTTTATTTTTTATTTTCTGCAATTCTGAATCTCTTCACTTCTTCAGTATTAAGACTTTTTAATTTTTTTATATCTGCATCAGTCCAATCGTTCTCTATTAAATCATCATAATCATATATTTGGTCTGACATTCCAATACTTTTACCGCTAACAAGATATACTTTTACATTAGGAGCCTTATCCCCTCCTGCTCTAAACTTTTTTATCTCTTCGCTTGTAGCACTTGGTTCCTTCGTAGCGCTTGGTTCCTTCGTAGCGATTGGCTCTTTTACTTTTGGAGAAGCTTGATTTAAATTTGGTAAATTTTCAATTTCTGCCGCACTTTCACTACCAGATATTTGTTGATAAGAACCCTGAAGCTTATCTCTTAAGTACGGGTCAGTTGCCTTAATAATATCACCACCTATTATTTTTCCTTTGCTATCTGCATATTTCAATTGTACCCCAGTAACTACGCCATCTGGTCTTTTATATACTTCTATTTTAGAAAATCTTGACTTCCCGCCACCTAAACCATAAAGTTTACCAGCTAAAGCTTTTATACTATCTACATTATTAGATTTAATAGCTTGCGTAAATGTATCTAAATATTCTCCAATTTTACCAGCTTTTCTTTCGCCTTCTGTTGGCTTTGAGCCGCTATATGATGGAGGAGGATTATATCCAACTTCGCCTATTCCTGCAAAACCATCTCTATCTTTATCTTTCAAATAATTATATAAAGCGTTTCTATTAGCAAATTCTTTTTCTTGCGGAGTGAAACTTTTGTAAGTTGGGAATTGTTTTTGCGCTAATGCAATGATTTCAGATTTACCTTGATTTCCGCCATCAGTTGTAAATTTCTGATATACACCTTCTGGAACCATATCTAATGGCTTATCAACTCCTTTTAATGAATTAGCCGGAAGAGGCTCATTTGCTATTTCTGTACCAGTATTCGTCATAGATGGAGTTTTTCCACCTTTCTTTATAAAACCCATAGAGTCTGTTTCAAATGTTGGTTTAGCCCAAAAACCAACTTGACCTCCATAAGTAGTATATTGTTGAGGAGAGCCAAGTTTAGCCCTAATAGGCGTACTAGATTGCTTGCTACTCATGACTTTATCCAAGGCGTTGTATTCTGTAATATATTTGGATAAATTTTCCGGATTTGATAATTGAGCAATAAGCGCAGAGTCTTCTACTTGATTTGGGTCAACAAATTGCCCTTCTTTAATTCTTCTAGTTCTAACATCGTTTTTTAAGTCATTTTTAAGTGCAGCCACATCTATTGAAGGATAATTTTTTGCATATTGATTTACAATTTCATCAATATTATTATGTTCTAAAATAAATGTATTTGATGCTCTTGTAATACCCTTCATTGCATCATCTATTTCTGTCTGCAATGCAATTGGGTCGTACCCTTTATTATTACTTAATTTAGCCATTAGGTTAGATTTAACTCTTGACACAGCATCTTGCGCTACCATATAAGCCTGTTCGTCAGCGGGCATCCTATCTAATCTAGCTCCAGATTGAATCATTGCCATACCTCTTTGCCTTTCCGCTTCTAATTCTTTGGCTTTTCTTTCTTCTGCTTGTTGATTTCTAAAATTAGCCGCTTCTTGTCTTTCTAAATCTCTTTCTTTTTTAGCAGATAAAGCTTGCAAAGCTTCGCCCGGAGATTGAAATATCTTTGGAAGATTTACCGCATAACTACCTAAATTTTCTGCCATAATGATTTTTTTTTAAATTGCTTTATTGTCGTCCCCAAGATGGTATATATGGGATTCCAGTTGTGCCGGCTGACGCCATAGGTATTCCTCTGTAATTAGGCGTTATATTTGGCATTCTGCCTGCAAATTCACGAGGGGCGCTATATTTGCCTGTTATTGGCGCATATCTTTGCTGTGCTACAATACTACTATCAAGACCGCTTAATGGACGACTAGCAAGGGAAGAAGCCGCGCCCGCGCCTTTACCCATCATACCTCCTGCTTGTATCATACCGCCAGCAACATCACTAATACCACCAAATATATTATTCATACCTGATTCTCTTAATGCAGATTGAGCTTGAGAATCTAATTGATATTTCATTAACTTATTTGCTTGTACTTTATCGCCTTCGTTAATAGACATTGCATAAGCTCTGCTTAAATTATCCAAAACGCCTGCTTGTTGTTGAGCTTCCTGACCAGCTAAATTTGAAAAAGCTTGATTAGCATTTTCGGCAGCGCCTGCTCCTGTAGCTAATAAGGTAGCCGAATCTGTTGCGTTTCTTTGAGCATTAGACATTTGGTTTGATTGCGCTTGTCTAATATTAGCTTCAGCTTGTGTAAACGCACGATTTTTACCATAAAACAAATTTTGAGTAGCGCCTAGATTTTGTCCAGCTAATTTGTTTTCTTCGTATTTAGCCCACTCTGGCTTTATTTGTTTAGCCTTATTCATTTGACTAATACCAAAAATTGATTTCCCGACTCCTCCCAAGCCGCCGATAATCATTCCTGCTGTTGCTAATCCTCCTAATGGCATAAAATATATTTTAATTTTGTTACATTCTCTAATTTACAATAATCCTCTTCCATCCCACATTTTTTTAACCAATTGATAGCTCTTTTATTTCTTTCCCACATATAACATTCAAAATAACCATCAAATTCATTTTTTATAATATCAAAAACTTTTTTCAAAGTTTCTTTATTTCTATGATTCTTATTTATTCCAAAACTTACTAATACGTATTGAAAACAAAAAAAGAACCCAATTAATTCACCATCAATTACTAAATCAACAAACTTGCAAGCCCCTATTTGTTCGTGTTCTAATAATTTATCATACACACTCAAAACCAATTCATCAATAGTAGCATCTTTATATTCTGCATCACAATACTTGTTTATATCATTGTCATCCTTAAAAGCATACTCTATTGTACTTAATTTAATCACTTAAAATTAAACAATTTATTGATTTCCAAGAATAAAATTTTGTCCTCTTGACAAATTAAATCCTACATCAACAAAATTAACATAAATTATTGATTCGTAAGATTGAAATTCAGTCATAATTTGAGGAATTTGAGAAAGCACAACATCTCCGGTATTAAGCTTTTGGTCTGCCGTTCCTGTTGTATTTGGCGATAACCTATCCCTCAATATTCTAGCATACAAAATACCTTCTTGATTTGTAAAATCGGAACTTGTTAAATCGGTAATTTGCGTATTTGGCAATGTCGTGTAAATAACCGTAAAATTAGGCGCTTGACTGCCTTCTATTACAATTTCAGCCATATCCTTTAATCCGCTTAATGGTTTATTTAAAACCCAACAGATTCTTACAGGGTATTGCTGCCCAAACCAAGTGTTCCACGTAGAGCTATTTGTATTAAACTCATATAAAGCGCCATTTTTCCATCCAAACATTCTGTTGTCAAAATAGTCGTATTGTTCTGCAATGAATTGATAATCACTTACCCATTTATTTTCTTGAATATTAAAAGTTACCGTTTTAGCCAATCCATCAGACATATCAAATCTATTAATAATAGAAGAAGCGTAAGATGGCACTGAAGAGTAACTAGGCAGTGTATCGGCATAGTTTTCATAAATCAATCCGGGCAATGTTACACCAAATTCTTTGTGATAAGGGTCGACATATGTTGGAATATGGTGAAATCCATTAATATTATCTAAATTACCGTCGCTTGCTGCTAAATACCCTTTTGCATAATTTTTAAACAACTTTTCTTGCTTATAAGAGCTTACTGGAAATAATCCATTTGAGCTATATTGAACAATAGTTCCATTATTTAAATCATACCAAAATATTACACCCAAATATTCAACTACGGTTTCTGGAGCTGTAGTTCCAAACATTCCTTTTAACACATTAATTGTACCTATTACAGCAGTATCTTGAACTAAAGACGAATTAGAAGAAGAACCAACTAATTGAACTTCACCCAAGTAGCATGATGCTGTTTGGAAAGAACCAATAGATAACATTACAACACCCTGTTCTGTTGTTTTTGAAGCTAATTGTAGCTTTTGTATGCTACCTGTACCCAATGGAACTGTTTTAAAATTCAAAGCCTCAAATGTGCTTAATCCATTACTTTGAGTTCCTGCTGCAAACACATTAGAATATCTAATTTCATGTTCGTTTCTATTTTGACCTAATAAAATAACAAAATTTGGGAATCCTTGGTCAGTAAACCAATTTTTATAAAAAAGGTCATTTGGCGACATTGCTTCTACATAATAATACACGGTAGAATTAAATTGCCTTTGGAATACAAAAACATCACCAATTAAGCTACCCGATAATGTAGAATACTGCCTGTTAACAGTTCCCCCATTTGTTATTGGGTATATATTGCCAACTTCATAAAAAGGTTCATTTTCCCCTTTTATATATGGGGTATATATTTCGTATATAAATGGAATATTTAATAGTGAATTTACTATATAAGCTGAACTCAATAATATATACGCTCCATCTTGCCCTATGACCGGCAATTCATATCTAGCATCATTAGTATCAACAAGCACACAAACATCTCCCTCTTTATAATTATATCCTAATCCTGATTGTAATAATATAGTCGAATCTACTGCAACCGCACTGGTTGTAGTAGCACTCCAAGTATCCGAATATGTATAAAGTCCAGTAGTTACATTTTTAGATGCATACTTGTTAGTACTACTATAAGAATCTATAAAATATCTTGTTTTTAAATTTGCTGTTCTTAAAATAGAATAATAATGCGCCCAATCTGGTATTTCATTTAATCTATTGGTATTACTTAATGTCCAATCTAAAGTTTCTACATTACTTGCAGCGCTACTAGATGCTGCAATAGTAAAAGGAGACCCCCCATAACATTCCAATTCACAAATACCCGCACTTATAAATTGAACTTGAAATACATCACCAATTGTTATAGCATAATTGTTTAAAGTCAAGGTAGAATTAAAATAATATGGCAACCCCATTGATGCTGTATCAATGAATTGCTCTGCAATAGCTGGTATAGAGTAATTTTTAAGTATCCTAATCCTAAATACCGTAAATCCCGGCGTCAATGCTGTTACATTACCAATTATATTTACAGACATATCAGCAGTAAAAGAGGATGTAGCTGTAAATGAAGTTCCATTTCCGGGTGCGCCTCCGCTTGCGGTAAAATTACCCAATTGAACAACTTCAAATTCAAAATTATTATCAACAGCAAAATCATAATTTGCTATTATAGGGTTTACATTAAAATCACTATTTGGAGTAAACACCTTTGGCGGAGTGGTAGTAATATTACTACTTTTTGTTATAACCCCCGACTTTCTTCTTGCTTTATCATAAAAAGCAACACCTAATTGATAAGAGGATTCGCTTTTAAAAAACCTTTTATTAGCACCTGCTATTGCTGTTGTTTGCGAAACAGCTAATGATGTTGTAGTTGGAGTATCATAACCTGACAAATTATTAGCTAAAAACATTCTATTTGTTGCGCTTTCCATTGTAGTTGAAAGTAAGGGAACGCTATCAAATGGCTTTGAAGCAATTGAACTGGGGATAGTAGCTCCTGTTACATCGCCGTAATAATCAAAAGAAAGCTGTGTTGCTCCGCTATTATGAGCTATGAATGGTTGTTCGTCTATTAATTTATCAAATGTCTTAATTACATTTGCCGAATTGGTAAGTTCATCTTTAGCAACAAGTCTTATTATTCTTGCAGTTTGTGGTATTTTCTCTAATAGATTTAAAGTACAATATATATGATTATATAACTCTGGCACACCTAATTCTACTAAATTTAACATAGAAGCAACCGAATATTCACCAAGAACACTTTCTTCTCCATCAAAATAAACATATTGCCACGCAAATAACCAAGAACGATTTGCTATAAAATTATTTATAAATTGGTTGTCGTATTGCTTTTCTATTGAAGGAGCATATACAGGAGGTCTTCTTATTAACATAATCTCGTAAGAGTCAGTTAAAGTTGTATAAGCTCTAGCATCAGTATTGTATGATGGGTAATTCAATTTTATACCACTATTAATATTAATCTTTTTAGGTTCATTGTAATTATCTGTCCAATAAAGTAAACCTTGATTAACTTTGCAATTTTTATCAATCCTATGATTTTTATTAAAATTTAATCCGCCCTGAACCTGACTATCATATAATACAGCATATGTCGTAGAAGTTGCAAAATCAAATGCATAAATTCCATGGTCATCAAATGTATTATATACAAACCAAATTAATCTTTGACCTTCAATGTCTACACAGCTTCCTATACATATATTTGTTCCATAAGGAGGATATACTGATTGCGTTATAGAGGTAGTTCCGGGTACACCTTCTACACGATAATTTTTACCATATTGAGTAATCCCAACACGCCCGTTCATTAGCCTCAAGTATTGAGCATCATCCAATAAATGCAATGAGTCATCTTGATTTGTTCCGCCAGTAAATAATTTTTTATCTCTTAACATTTCTATTATGATTTAGGCGCTGCCATTGTATTCTTTTGTACAATCCTCTTAATTTTTTCAACACTCCAATCAGCTTTTCTTGCTCTCAATATTTTTCTTTCGCGAATGTATTCGTTTTGCGATAATTGCTTTTCACCCATATTATAATTTCTATTATGAGCTTTTAATTGAGAATCAATATATGCTTGAATTGTTTTTATTGCATAAGGGTCTACTAATGTTGCAGCATCTGCTGACTGACCATCTGAAATATATTGCAATACCACATTCTCAACATATAATTTTTGGTCTATTTGAATTTGATTTCTTTCTTTAAAAACTTGAAAAGTATCTTCTTGATACCCTGCACCTAAACCAAAAAACCTACCGATGTTTTCACCAAAATCATTGTAGTGAACCGTAAACCATTGAGCATAAGGCAATGCGCCATAATACAATTGAGCTTGTCCGTTGTTTGAATCCGGAGGCGTTAAATTATCTGTCCAATCCTGTGGGTTAAAGTTACTATTTGTATCTAAACTTGTTAACGGGTTTAATGTTAAAGTAGGCACTAATGGTCGTATTCTTTGCCCAACCATAACGCTAACATTAACATAATCCTGATAATCTTCAGGTAATTCTGCTGTATTAATAGCCTGATTTACCGGAAGTATTTTTGTATTTATAACACGCAAGTCGTCAAATGTTATATCACGAAGACAATCTGATGCGTAAACCATAAATTGCATATACCAATGCAATGGGTATCCTTTTTTTAAAAGGAAATTTTTAACTATATAATCTAAACTTGCTGTAGTCATTTCTAATTAATTTTTTGTGTTGCTGAACTATAATTGTTAACTATGCCCGTTTCAGGAATGACTGTAGCAAATTTAGCAAACGCTTTCTCTACAATTTCTTCTTCCATACTTGCAGGTATTGGTAATGGGTCAGTGTTTGAGTACAATGATATATCCATTACAATCAAATACATATTCACCGTATCAATGCCAAGCAATAAAATATCTTTTGAAAAAATAACAACATTTTTTCTTATTTCAAACCAAACATTACCAAGCAAATCATTTAATAATTTATCAGCTCTCAACAATGCTCCTTGCCCTAATGGGACAGGAATAAAATCATTATCTTTGTTATCTGTAACCCTATAAACACCCATATTTCTTGGTAAAGAAATTGGGATAATTGGTAGCTCGGCTTGCGATTTATCGCCAAGAGTTGTTACAGGTATATTTTCGTAAAAAGCTATCATTAGATTATCTGGGATAGTTTCTCCTGTTGGCAATGTAGCATTGTAATACTGCATTTGAAACATAGAGTTGATAATCTGCTCTATTGCTTTAACTATATCTTCATTTTGTACAGGTTGATTTGCATCCCTGAATCCACCAGCTAATCTAGTTTGTACTTGTTCAGCCAAAAGGTATTTAGTGCTATTAGCCATTTCTATTTAGTTTCTTGCGTTTGATTTTGTGCAAATGCCTGAATATCTTGTTCAGCCATATTGATGCCCCAAAACTTTAATGCTATTGAAATAATATTATTAATATAAACATCTGTAAATTCTAACTGCGTACTTGTAGCGTTATCGTATGTTATTGTTCTTCCTGATGTAGTATAACCATAAACAGGTTTTAATGGTCTTCTTAAGTAATTATAAAAACCGGTTTGAGCAACTTGTGGATATATTTGGAATCCGGTTGCTGTATCCCTAGCTATTGGCAATGAAGTACTTACCGGTCTTAATTGACTTTTTAAAGCTAATGCTACCTCGTCTTCATTTACAAATCTTATTGAATTTATAGTACTACCCGTGACAGTATATGCACCACCAATCATATGTAAGTAATTGGAAGCAAAATCTACTTGCCCGTCTGATGTAGAAGTGAATTGAACTTGTGAACGAAGTTTTCTTATAGCATCATGAATTTTTTGCGTTGTACCATATAATTCAAACCAATCCGATACAGCTTCTATTTGTGCGTTATCAAGTGTTGACTCAAATTCAGGTATTGTAACAAATACACCTCTTTCTTTACGCACAATAAAGACCATGAAGTTGTATATTTCGTTTAAATTGTATGCCATATTAATTTTCCTCCCAAATTCCTAATGCTCTATAGGATTTTATTAAATAATAAGATTTATCTCCATATTCATATTTCTCAAGGTACTGCGGTTCAAAACCAACAACATCTCCTTTTTCCAAGCCAGAATCTTCGGGAGCTGATAGTACTTTTGCTCTATCTCCAAGTCTAACTTTTGCATCAATAGTATCAACAATACCCATTTGCTTTATTACATCTTTTGGTATATTTTCATCAATTGGTTCTAGAATAATTCTATCGCCAACTGTTGTAAGTTCATCATTTTCTATTTTAGCATATATATCCCTGTAGTCAGCTTTCCAAACATCTTTGTCGTTTATATCAATTAAATTTTTAAATAAAAACCTTTGGGTTTCACCAAAACTAAATTGAGATTTCCATCTACTTATATCGTGTTCAGACCCTTGGCATCCATCAACAAAGTTACCTCTTTTATCATGCAATGTACCTACCCATATATGGGTTATCTTTCCCGGCATTGCTACAATAAGCAATCTTTCTCCTTTACCATTTGTAAATTTTTGGTAATAAGGGCTATCTTTTGTTATTTCAGTAAAACTTCCACCATCTGATTCAAATTTTCTTTCCGCAACTACAGAATAATCAAACAAAACCTTATCTCCATTTTTAAGTTTAGAAACAACTTTTGAATTATCTCCTTTTGGATTTTTTGGCAATCCGTAAATTTCACCTACTACTGTAGCGTTCCATTCAGGTCTGTACGACCCGTCAAGATATAACTCTAAATCACCTACCTTGATTGTATCTTGAATAGGTTTTGTTAAGCTTAAAAAAATATGATTTACCGGTTGTGCTTGCATATATGGCATAAAATTAGACTTTTTTATTTATTAAAAATTAAAATGCCCCCAAAAATTTTGAAGGCATTTTTTTAAATTAAATCACAGCGTCGATATAACTTTCGTCTGGGATTAACCTTAACTTTTCTCCATCGACTTCAATATCTACCCCTACGCTATGGGCAAACATTATTCTATCGCCTTCTTTAACAAGCGCAGCTTCAGTTCCAACAGCAATTACCTTGCCTGTTGAAAAATCATTTTGAGCTGTTTGCGGAAGATAGATTCCCGCATCTGTTTGCATTTTTGCTTCGTCAAGCTTTACTAATACCCTTTTGTTTAATGGTTTAAATTTCATTTTTAATTTAATTTTTGTGTTTTTTAATTAATTAACGCCCTTGACCTCGGTAAGCCTTTGGTCTTGGATTACTTTTATTGTAAGATTTTTTTGCTCTCCCTGATTTTTTTGTTCCAAATGTAACTTTGGATGAATTGGTTAGTTTTGCCATTATTTTTTGTTTTTGAAATAATCTTTATCTAATTCCCCGCCGTCCATTTTATTGGGGTAAACAAGTATGTCTGTGTCGTAAAAGTTCCTAACCATACCGTTGTGCTGTAATATGACTTTCCAAACAGTGTTGATTTCGGTTCCGTAGTCAATCCAAGCGATTGCTTTTCCTTTACCAAGAGGGGTTTCGACATCTATAATATTTTTAAGTTCGTGAATATACATTAAAAATTGTTTTCTTCTTTATTACTACTTGATAATAATTGTATTGTTGATACTCTACAATGTAATTGAGGAACGGTTTCGTTTGTCTTATTGTTTTGATAAGACTTTGCTTCAGGCTTACCTTCTGTATAAACTAGCGTTCCTTTCTTTAAATAGTTGGATACATTAAGTTTATCTGTCCAGTAGGCGCAAGAAACCCAAGTTGTTCTTTCGGTATCTTCTCCTTGTTGGTTTTTAAATTTTTCGCTGTAAGCTACTGAAAAATTAATTACACTTTTACCATTGACATTGTTTACGACTGCGTCTTGTCCTAATCTTCCGATTACAGAAATTCTAATCATTGTTTTTGTTTTTATATTAAAAATTTACATCTTCTCCGTTGTCATCCTTATAAGGTACCCAATTATCAAATGTCTTTTGAACTGCCACATCTGGTCTTAAAATTATATTTTTATCGTTTATAATCTTCTGCAATGAATCTAATCCATTAAATAAAAACCTTCTAGTTTGGAAAAACATTTGGAACAAAATAAAGCCTTTTTTACCAACAATCTTTTGCCTTCTTATTTTTTTACTATGAAATTCACATGATGGGTTTTGCGGGTCTGTTTGCGCAAATGGTCTATGATACACAAGGATATTATCCATCTTATTATTCCACATAGCTCCATCGGTTAAATCAAATACATCAGGACATGGATAGTTACCATCGGCTGCTTTTTGCATTTTTGTTGGATGCGCAATTATCCAAAAGAAAATATTGTTTATTTGAGAAAATCTTGAAAACACTGACAATACCCACTCCAAATACTTATCACTTCTTTGAAACTTTTGATATTCGTTTGTCAATTGGTTAAACGGGTCAATATCAACACCATCAACATTCTCCTTAACAATTAATTCTAAAAATACTTCCATTATGTATTGTGGCGTAGGTGATACATCCTTTGGGTAAACATAAAATACATGATGACAAACCAAGTCATAAACATACTCGTACACTTGCTTACTTGGTCTGTGTGGATTGGCAGGACTACAATCACATCCTAATATTATCTCAACAAAGTCGTGGTAATATTCTTCAGGTGGATTATCCTCTGGCGAGAATGTAGCAAACTTCTCTCCGTACAACATAATCCTCATTGCTTGATACCATTTTTTAAATGAAGATTTACCATAGTTTCCTATTCCGGTAAGTACGGTAATTTCTCCTCTCTTTGGTTTAAATCTTTCATCTAATTCTGGAACTCCAATACCATCAACCCTAGCATATCCTTCATCATAAATTTTTAAAGCCTGCTCCTTTACATCAATTCCGTAAATAACATCCTTCAACTTTAACCCTTCATCAAATACAGCTTTTTCAACTTCAACTTCCCTTCTTGAAACTTTATCTATTAAAATTTCTTTGTCAAAAGATGCGCTACCAAAATTACCCGAATTAGCTTTATATGCTGAACGGATTGCCCTATTAGCTTCATTTTTTGTAAATTCAGAATTAGTTAAAAACTCCGAATGAATCATTGAATTAGCTGTGATTTCATTGATACCAAATCGGCAACAAGCGGATGCTAATTTAAAAATAAAATTATTCCTTTCTCCTGTTACAAACGCCTCGTTTTTATTTGAAAGCCAAGTAACAATATTTTTAAATGTCTTTTCATCATCATCATTCTTTTCATAAACAACAACCTTCTCTGTTTTCTTAATTTTCTTAAATACTTCAGCATTTTCGTTTATGTAAATTTCAGTGTCATAACTTTCATAACAAACCCGACTTACATTAATCCCGCTTCGGTCAATTTCAGGGAAAACTTCTTGCAAAGCTTGAAAGTGTTCTCTATGCTTTGCTCCATTAGCTATTTTTACCAATGCCTTCAATCCATTTCCAGAAGGACTAATCCAACAAGCATAAACAAACGGATTTGATATTATTTCGGTTTGCTTTTCCCTTAATTCAAAGATATTGTCAAAATCAAGCACAACAAAACCACTATGTTGAATTAATTGGGCATCAGTTCTATCTGCTCCAAATTTTCCACTAAAGCAAATAGACGGAAGGTTTAATTTTATCTTATTTGCCTTCTCTTTATCAATCGTTTTTCTAATTTCCTCTACTGTTGTTTTACTTTTACCTTGCTGTATCCTATTTAGCGCAGCTTCAACTGAAATGTAATTTGGTTCTTTTGAAAAAATGTTCTTAAAAATGGTAATCATCGTTTATATTGGTTTAAAGGCGTTTCTAGCGTTTTCTAATTCGTTCTGATATTTATTACTAATCTTGGAAGAAGATGGCTGAATCGGCTTCTTAACGGCATCCACAACCCATCTCTTAATAGTTAGATAATCTGATTTTGTTTTATAGGATTTTTCAACTTTATAGGAAGAAAGAAAATCAAAACATTTCTGAACAATATCTTCCCCAAATTCTAAATCAAGTTTTATTTTTTCTTTTTCAAGCAAAGAAATATTATCCCTGTATTTTATTTCCTTTATTTCCTTTCCTTTCCTTTCCTTTATAGCATTACTATCGGATTGCGATTGCAATGCGTTCGCATTATTCCATCTCTTATTAGCTGATTCTCTTGCTTTTATGCTTTTATCATTTCTTTCATCTAGTCTTTTTTGTACTGATAGACTTCCAAATGTATTAACATCAAAAACAAATAAATCAAAATCATTTATTACAGAAAAAACAGTGTCGCTATCTGACCTTAAATCATACGCAATGCCATCGTAATCCAATCGCAATGCGTTCGCATTATTATATAAATCTTCAACTATAGACCAAAACACGCCATATCCTTGCATGCCATGTTTTCTAATAAGCCTTTTTATCTTTTCGTCATTACGAGCATTATAGTCGTGAGAAAAGTAGAATGTGTCTTTTGGCATTTTATATGCTTAATCGTTAATAAAATCGGTTTTCAAAGCCTCGTTAATACGAGTTATTTCAGCATCGGTAAATAATAATTTACCCTGCATCTTTCGTGATAATTCCGATTCTGGGATTTTAGCATTTAGTGATAACCACCTTTGTGTACGCCCATCTAAAGCCTCTTTAATTCTCTCGTGGAGTCTTAATTCAGTTTTGATTTCCATAAATTTGTTTTTGATTATTGAGGAACAAAAATAGTCTTATTTTTTATATCCCCAAATATTTTTAACTTTTTTTTAAAATTATTTTGTGTTTTAATTAAATTAATTATCTTTGCTAAAACATTAAAACAAAAAATGAGTCAAAAATTACAGGTGCTTAATCACCTTAAAAAAGCAACCCTAACACCATTAGTGGCATTAAGAAATTATGGTACATTTAGATTAGCGGCTATTATATTTAATCTTCGTGATGAAGGTTATATAATTGAAACTAATAGCACTAATGTAGGTACAAAGAAAAAACCTAAATATGTAGCTAATTATAAATTGATTACGGCAGAGCAAAATAATAAACAAGATGGCATATAGTACAATAATAGTTAAGAAAAAACAACTTAAATGTGGTTGTTATGATTACAACTTTAGCAAGAGCAGATGTAAAAAACACGCAACACTTGAGGATACAGCTAATAGAATAATAAAATATAGGCACGAAAATATAAAAGAAGATAAAGAGCAATTATGGGATTGGTTTAAAGAAAAAAGAAAAGAAATGAAGGGAGTATGTTCTAATTGCAATAACCCTTCATCAAAAAAAGATGATGAAAAGTTTCATTATAGCATAGCACATATATTGCCAAAAAGATTATTCCCATCCGTAGCCACGCATCCGGATAATTGGATAGAGCTTTGTTTTTGGGGTAATAGTTGCCATACTAATTTTGACAATAGCGTTATTGACCTTATAGATATGAATTGTTTTGATGAAATAATAGAAAAATTTATAAGGATATATCCAAATGTTGCTGAAGAAGAAAAAAGAAAAATACCACAAATATTAATTGAATACTATAACCAAAACAAATAACCTATGAAAATTATTGTACAAAAAAACTTAGAAAATGCTAAGGTAGAAATTGATACTAAAAATTGTTCTTATCAATGGGGTTTTAGAGATGCTCTTATTTTAGCAATGGAAATAGAAGGATTCCATAAAAGCTTTATTGACCAAGTATTTAACCAAGAGGAAATAAAAATAGTATCAGAGGCAATGAGTGATGATGATTGTAATGTGCCATCAAATTAACCAAAACAAATAAACTAAAATGAAAAAGCTACTAATTGCACTATTTTTTTTAAGTTGTAACTCTAAAGGAGAATTTACAACACTAGATTACAAGTATGTAAACACATTTACTGAAAGCAGTCTTTATGATGACAGTCCTAACACAACAAACTACCAATGCGTATTTGTTGGTACAGATGGGGTAAGTTACGAGGTTGATACCTTGCAGTTTCCAAAGTACAAAGAAGGTGATACAATTTATATTAAAGAACTACTTAAGATGAGAATGAAATAAAAAAACCCTCCTAAAAAGGAGGGCTTCAACTAAAAATCAATCAAAAAAACACAGAACTTTGTAAAAGTAGTATTTTTTTAAAATAAATTTAATTATTTTTTATAAACAGATATAATTGTTCCTACGGGGTAGGGCGCACCAATTGGAGCTTGTGTTACAGATGTTTCACCGGGGAATACTCTCATTGCCCTGCGAAGTGGAACAGCGGCTTCGTTAATCGGACCGAAACACTTTGCTAATGTTACGCCATTAACTTTTTTTGGCAAAACTTGACAGGGCATGCAAAACATATTACTCATGCCGCCTCCGGGACTTCTTGTGACTACAAACGAGCGATTTACTGTAGGCAATGTTTTCCAAGTTGGAGCTTGAGGAACTGAATCATAATACCAAAAGAATGACCAAACAGTTTTATCGGTGCCATCGGGTGTAATATACGGATTCCCTACTAGCATAGTGTTTGCGATAGAGGGTCCCTCCATAACTGGACATATTGAAACGCCCAAAATGAATTTTTTGCCTTGTACTATAATCGTATCTTTTGTTCTTTCAGCGCCAGACGCGCCGCAAAAAGCAAATTTGCCGTTGTAAATTTTTAACGCTTTTTGTTGAGAAAAAGAGTTTTCAACTAAACTTAATAGCATTAAGGCTATTAATAATGTTTTTTTCATATTTAATATTTTATGCTAAATTAGTGATTATTTACAATTTTCAGACTTCCAAATAACTAAATCTATCCCTTTTAAGCCCTTTGGCGGCGTTTTATGGTTTTCAACTGGTATTTGTTCCAATTTGGAACTAACGACTGATTTTGGGCTGTTTCTGTCATAAGGAGGCATATTTTTAAATGGTGCGCCTCTTTTAGCTAAAACATTAGGCACGCCATATGCAAATTCAAGTGAAATACTTTTGTACCCATCTAAAAAATAATTTACCACTGCTTGTGGTGATGCCAAGTTTTGTTCTTTTTGGATTAATTCTAACTTTTCCAAGTCAAATCTTACTCCAATTGGTTTGCTTTTTGCCATAAATTAATAAGTATTTACGAAAATGGGAGTTTGTTCGCCAACATAGGCACAAAATGTGTTGAATTCAAGAAATTCCCATGCATCCTCTTCTGAAAGTTCTTTATCATCTTCTCTCAAAAGGTCAACCATAATTTCTTTTGAATAAACCAATTGACCATTATCAGTAATTCCCAAAATTGCCTTGTCATATCCATCTGGGTTTTCTGGGGATAAATTTGGTTTAAGAGCTAAACAATCTTCTGCCATTTGTAAAATTAATTCTAAATCCATAGTGTTTTTTTTAAATTTTTAAATTGTAGCTACAAAGTTAATATAATTTTTGAATTGTAGCTACAAAATTAACATAATTTTTTTGAAATGTAGCTACACTATTAACTAAATACTTTAGTAATACCTACATCCTTACCAATACCATAACACCCCACATATAGCACCATATAGATAGGCTAGCACATACATAGTATACCCCATTACCCTAGGTGATAAGTGCATGGTTAATCCGCTCACTACCTTACCACCGCCACATAGGAAACCCAATACCATACTGCTTTGCATGACACCCCGACCCTCAATCATTACTACGCCATATAAACCGAATCCGAAAACCAAAACCCGACCCCCCGTACCTTGCTTTGCTTGAGTTCCCCTTTTGGTTGAGCCGCCCCGTTTCTGTAGCGTTACCCCCCCTATCTCCAAGTGTTCTGGAAAATTTTTTCGCTAAAGCGAATGTTTATAAGGGTTTGGCGGATTTGCGATGAAAATATCCACCATAAAGTGCATTAAATGACACTAATGAGTGCATAATGCGTCATAAAATGCACATTCTGATATGCTTTGTGCTTTATAAGGCACTTTATCAATCATTCTTGAGCCGATTGTCAATCATTTACAGCTCATTGAGTAAAAATACTCACTCCATTGAGTAAAGTAATAACTTGACAACACCCCCCCTGTTGTCAACTAATAGCTTGACTTTATAATTTAGGTACAACAAGATTTTATATTATCAAAACTTGCAGAGTTTACATTTTTTGCTATTAGGGTAGTATTGCTACCGAATTGCCCCCCACTTTGTCACATATTTATATAAATTGGTGACACTAATTCGGATATTGTCCGAGTTTCACTTCCGAATTTGTCAAGTTTTTAGACATATATTGCCAATTTATAAACTATTGCATGAATTTTTCAGAATATTCATGCAGATAAGAAACAAAGTTCCCGTTTTGGTAACAAAAGTTTCCCTATTAGGCAACAAAATTAATTTAAAAATAGTTTTTTAATTTAAAATAATTAACTTAACTTTGTTAAAAATTATCAAAAATGGCAAGACACATTAACCCAGATTCAGTTTCTAGTAAAGTTTCTACGCTAGAAGTGAATGAAATTATTGAATTTACTAACCCATATAAATCTATTGCTGTAATGGTTTCAAATCTAAAAAGAAAAAAAGAACACAAAGACAAAATCTTTAAGATAAAAGTCATTGAAAACACAACACAAGTAATAAGAGTTAGATAGGCTTCAACTAAAAATCAAAATCCCCTAATTGGTACGCAATTTCTACACTTAAGCTCTTTCATAAAAAAGAAAGACAATTAATGATGAGATTGCTGCCAATTTTTTAAAACACACAACTGCTATGCACATCCAAGTAATCAATTATCAAAGAACATTTAATTTAGGAAATTACGCTTCAGAAAAGATTGGCGTAGAAGTGGCTATTAACGCCGGAGAAGATGCTAAAGAAGCACTAGAAACCGCTAAATTATTAGTGGAAGAATATCATAAAGAAAATGTAGCAAAACTAAAAGATTTAGGTTATTTCTATGAAGACCAAATTGAAGTAGAAACTATTCCAACCCAATCAAAGAAAACATTAACTGAAAAAACTAAAGAATTTATAGATGCTTGTAAAACAAGAGCAGAGCTAAAGTCTTGGGAGCTGATGTCAAAAAGCAATCCGGAATTACTAGAGCATTATAACAAAAAACTAAAAAGCATAAAATAATGGAATTTTTTAACACACTTATCCATTGCAGTAGCATTGGTAAATTATTAACCGAACCTATATCAAAGGCAGATAAAGAATCTGGCGAACTTTCTAAAACAGCAAAGACGCATTTGATAGAAGTGTATGCTAATAAAAAATACGGGTTTAAAAAAGAGATTGATAACAAATACACAGACAAAGGCAATACAGTAGAACCGGAAGCAATAGATATGTTATCACTTACAATAAAAAGACCGTTAAGTAAAAATACTGAAGTATTTAGTAATGATTTTTTTATAGGTACTCCTGATGTTATTGACGAAATAGTATATGATACAAAGTCAAGCTGGGATTGGATTACATTCCTTTCAAACATACCTGATAAATTAGATGCAACATACGAGGCACAAGTAAACGGATACATGGATTTATTAGGATTAGAAAAAGCTTGCGTTGCTTATTGCTTGATTGACACCCCGGAGCATATTAGAAATTCTGCAAAGTTTTCTTTATTAAGAAAGATGAATGTTGTTAGCGAAGAGTCACCTGAATTTATAAAAGAATGGAATGAGAAAGAAAAGAATATGATATTCTCAAATGCCCCATTAGAAGAAAGAATACTTTTATTTACTGTTTATAGAAACGAGGAATTGATTGATAAAGCAAAAGCAAAAGTTCTCAAAGCGAGAACATTTTTACAAGAACTAGAATACAAGCATTTAAATTTTAATAAATGAACGGAGCAAATATAGTAAGTGCTATTCAGCATCTAAAAATGGCAAAAGAACATTACGATGACTTTATTAGACAATACCCTGAATCAAGTGGTGCAAGGTTATTCTTAAGCCATGTAAATAAAATTAATTGGATATTCAAGGATACCATAACCCATCCGCATATAACACAATCGGTCAGAGATGGCATAAAGAAGGAGATTTTAAGCGATGTCTTTGCAGTACCCGCTATTAACGAGAAAGTCGCCCTATTAAGCCCGGAACAGCGAGAAATCATAGAGGAAACAATAGATGCTATGCTTTCAGGGGAACAAGTTGAAATAGTAGACACCGGAGGAAAACCACTTATTGATATAATTGATACAAAAAATGAGCCAAATATATTAGGAAATTTGTAATTTAGTGCTATGAAAGGAAAATTAAACAAGCTAGGAGTCGCAAATAGCCTTTGGAATAATATCAGAGCTAAATCAGGTTCTGGTAAAAAACCAACACAAGAAATGCTTGAGCAAGAAAAAAAGATTAAAGCAAAAGGAATAAAATAATGGCAGATTTAGATGCAATATCAGAAACAATTCATAGTGAAAACGAAGGTAATCCGATAATGGATTTTCTTAAAAAGGTATTTAGTGTTACACCTACAGCAGCGCCAGCAAAGAAAGGACTTGTAATGCCAAGAGATTACGAACTAAAAGATACTAGAAAGATAAGCGCTACAACTGGTAAAGCAATAGACCCCAATAGAGATTTAGTAAGCGGAAAGTATCCTTCAAAAGATATATATGGCATTGTAAAAGCAGCCAAAAGATATAACATAGACCCTTACGATTTATTGTCAGTATCATTACAGGAAACAGGATTAAACAAAAGAGGAGAGGGATTAGGGCAAATATTGATGTCTGATAACGAAATAAGGAATACCATCCCAACAAAGATGGATACAGAGGAAGAAGCAGCAGGAGACGAATACGATATGTTTGCAAGAGCATATATGTCCAAGATGAAATATGCCGATAAACTTGGATTAAAAGACCCTGCAACAAGGATGCAAACATACAATGGTTTAGGTAAAATTACACCCAACACAGAAAAAGGATACCACGGTTTTGCAATGCAAAGCATATACGGAGTTCCATTACCAAAGGAAGGTATTGACATGAGGAAGAATCCATTATACGGTAAAAGGGTTTTGGATTTAAGAGATAATGTTTTAAGAAAGGACGAACAATTAGCCAATTACATAAAGAATATCAGATAAAAGTGTTCAATTTCTTATGCGAAGCCTCCCCTAAAAAGGAGGTTTTTTGTTTCCTAATAGAAAACTACTGTAAAGCGTAACGTTACACTTTCTTTTAATTTGGAAAATGTTATAACATATTGTATCTTGTGTAACAAATACCACAATATGAAACAAAGTACCACAGAGTCATTTAGAGTAGAAAAAGAAATATTAAATTGTATTAAGTTGATTACAGCAAAAACTGGACAAACAACAAAAGGATATATTTCAATTGTCCTACAAAAGCAAATAGAGAAAGACCTAAAAAAACATTACAAAATAACAGAATGTTAAAAAAAGTAATCCTTAACATAACACCCCAAACCCATGTGAGGGCAACTCAAGGTGATTCAATATTCTTTAGAATCCCAAGAGAAAAACTACGCCCATCCGGTTTAAGTAGATTACTCCGCCTAGAGAAATACAACAAATACAAAATTGACCTTCTAGCTGAAGCCAAAGCCAAGCAATTTATCCTTCCACCAATAGGAGCTTCCATAACTTTTTTTATTCCAGTACCACCTTCTTGGTCAAAGAAAAAAAAGAAATTACATCACGGCAGATTTCACCAATCCAAACCTGACATAGACAATTTAACCAAAGCCGCATTAGATTCTTTAATGGTAGAAGACAAACAAATTGCGCACTTGGAAATACAAAAAAGATGGGTTGATTTTGAATCAGGGTGGATTGAAATTTTACACAAAGACTACGAAGAAGTTCTTGCTCTCCCCTCCCCCAAAGAATAGACTCTTGCCAAAGACTCCGCGTCTATGAGTATTATATACACGCATACTCTATTTAACATAATATTTAT
>Ga0209358_10000102_pt1 | contig 76275 bp, 55 predicted proteins | sample LauGreFa1BDMLBSN_2_FD_187574 | JGI IMG/M metagenome (GOLD analysis project Ga0209358, IMG submission 187574) | Freshwater lake microbial communities from Lake Michigan, USA - Fa13.BD.MLB.SN (SPAdes) (version 2) | ecosystem: Environmental > Aquatic > Freshwater > Lake | place: Lake Michigan, USA... | reverse complement strand
ATTTGGAACTACGCTTACAGGATTTGGAACTACGCTTACAGGATTTGGAACTACGCTTACAGGATTTGGAACTACGCTTACAGGATTTGGAACTACGCTTACTCTTTGTGAAACACTAGACACACCAGATTCAACTATAGGTTCAACTATAGGTTCAACTATAGGTTCAACTACAGGTTCAACTACAGGTTCAACTACAGGTTCAACTACTTTGCTACTACTAAAAGGTGAAGTAAAGGATGAGAATATAGAGGATTCCTTTATATCAATATCTCCTAAATTTGCGTCTGGAACTTCATTTAAATGAGAAGGTTCTTGATAAGGATTTTCAATTGGATATGGATTCATTCCATTCATTTCAGGATTCATTCCATCTTCACGAATTGTATTTTCGGAACTAGTATTACTACTTCCCAACATAAACCAATATACAACACTTAATATAATTAATAGAATTACAAAAATAGCAATACCTATAAATACCCATTTTAAAGAATCCATCAAATTATTTTCAAATTCTGTTGGTTTTTTGGGTTCCTCTACTGGTTTTGTAGTAGTCGCAGCTGGTGTCGTAGTAGTCGCAGCAGGTGTCGTAGTAGTCGCAGCAGGTGTCGTAGTAGTCGCAGCAGGTGTCGTAGTAGTCGCAGCAGGTGTCGTAGTAGTCGCCACAGGAGTCGTAGTAGTCGCCGCAGGAGTCGTAGTAGTCGCTGCGACTTGTTGTGTGTATTTCTCCAAGATATTTATTAAATGCATGTGTTTGATAATTTCTAGTTTATCTATAATTTTTTTTACATCCATTATAAGTTTTTTATAAGTCTTCTATATTAAGATTTCAATAAAAAAAAGTGTATTTTATTAGAATGGATATAATAAAACCTGTTTATGTTTATAAATGGGCGAATAGTATAGGATACACTACATTTGTATTTGATCCTACTGGTTCTGTTAATTACGATCCGTCGTTTATCGTAGTCAAGGAACCGATATACCAAGATAGTAGCAAAGAGGACGCGATGAATAAAATTGCTTATTACCTATCTGCGAATAAAACCGATAAATATTATGCGTGGCAGACTAGTGAGACTGAAGGTCGGACTGATAGCGAACCCTTATTATTTAGCATAGATAGAATTAAATGGAAGGGATATGACGTTAATCCGCATAAATCCACAGATAGAAAGGCAGCTGATATAAACGTTGAGATTGAGAAAAATTATAGCAGAGCGAAGGAATTGTTCGCAACGGACCGGGTACATATTGTTTTTAAAAGCGATTTTAATTATGATAATAAATACTACTATGACGATGTCCGTTTTAAAAGTAATACTTACAATGTCGCAAGCGATAGCAAGGTTAGCGAGTTATATGCACTGAAGATCGCAAATAACAAGAAAACTACTGAGGAATATTATTGCGTCCTATACACCGCCGAAATGGTCGATGTTCCATCGTTAATCATACTTTTTGATAAATTATCAACAACAAAGGAAATACAACTCATCCAATATATTACCAATTTAAGCAAAGCATACTATAAACTGTTCAAGAAACACACCTTTAAAAACCGAAGAGAATTAACCCGAATATTTAAACTACACAACGACAACAAAGAATGTAAAAACAGAACAGAGTTAAACCATAACGACAGCAAAGAATGTATTCATCTATATTATTCAAAACATATTGTAATCACAATCTTTACAAACGGAACGATTCACATCACCTTCAATTACCAAATTGATAACGGTGTGAGAAAAAATTTAATTTGCGATTCGCTTGCCAAACTAAATAAATATATTAACAATGTTTTAAATATCAACGTTGTATTTAAGGAGGCAAATATCAATGCGCGCATCAAATACAACGCATATAAAACGGGGTTTGATGATTTAAGGCGCGAACTCAGCGCATCATCTATATTTACGGGGTTTAAAGAGGATAAGTTTTATTACAAGCGGACATCAAACTACAAGGATAGGAGCGTAATGGATAAAGCAATGAAGAACGATATGAATAATAATAATATTCCAAAGAATGCCAAGGATACCGCAGAAGTCCAAGAAGCACGAATTATTGTTAAAAAGGAACACAGAGGGTATATGATTGATGTGAAAAATGTCAAATCATTCTTTGAGTTTGATTGCTTGGAATTTTGGGTCGCAAAGATACTGGATAAGGCAGCTAGCGACAAGCAATCACCTAGCGAAATGTCAGATACTATTCCTCTAATCGTCGCAAAACCGAAAAGCGACAGTGCGAGCAGCAGTAATAGCGGAACACCCGACCATTTGCGATATAAATATATGTCGTCAGCAAGTTCATCCAGTGGAGGAAACGGAAATGACAATAAAAACTATTTAATCAATAAACTTAAAAATGCGGACAAGGCACTGTGGAATGACAATAATAAATCCCGTAAATGCCAGCGCGTAAAGCAACCGATCCCATTGTCAAAAGAAGAGTATAATGATTTAAAAAGCAAAGGGTTAAATAAACACTTTGATAACTCTATTCTTCACAATAACAACTACTATATATGCCCGCGTCTCTGGTGTCCCAAAAGTAATGTCCCGCTTGACGAAGGAGATCCTAACGCAAAATGCCCCGCGACAGACGAAAAACCAATGCGACTCAATGACGATATGAAAAATAAAAACCACCCGCGTTATGCCTACTTAAAGAAAAAAGATAATATCCCGTGTTGTGGCAAAAAATTGAGTGGCGACGCGGAGGATAATGATGAAATAGATGTGGCACCTGTGGCACCTAATGAACCCTTCGCACCAGTAATGCCAATCGCTCCCATAGAACCAGCACCTAAGAAACCTACAAAGGGTAATGATAATAATTATATTATGAAAAATTACCCAATCTATTATAATAAACGCTATGGTGATATACCCGAGGAACTATATAAAATACTGTATCCACATAATTTCAAGGAATATATAGAGAACTGTCGTTCACCAAATAATATTAATAAGAAGCGCTGTATTTTGAGGAAGGGTTTAATTGATATCGACGAAATACCAGATCGCTATGATAATATACTCCATACACTCGCCTATTTATTAGACGAAACCAAAGAGTCCTTTGTAGAAAATATAAAAAATAAGTTGGATATCGTATCCTATATGTCGCTTGATAACGGGAACATCTGTAAAGATTTCGGCGATCGCGAACCAGTATTCTATGAATATAATAAAGGATTATATGGTGATTTAAAGAAACATTTGCGTGCACGCAAGTTGAAGATTGACCTGCCTAAATTTGACAGTAAAAATGAGAAGGCGGTTTTTAAAATTTCACGACTTCTATATATCTACAAGTCCTTCAGGAAGTTCATAGACTTTCTCTCCGCCGATAACTATCCAGATGACAAGGGCATTCAATACCTCTATAGTTTAACCGCATTCGTATATAAGAAGTTGCTAATCGTCTGGGAAAACACAATCAACCCGAACAGCAATGAACCGGTAATCAACTTGCTGGTTCCAGAATATATAAACGATATCATATCCTATTATGGACTACAGAAGAAGACTGATATTATAATGATTGTAAAAGAAAGATGGAAGACAGAAGGAACCAAAGGTAAGCAAGGCAAGCAAGACAATAATATTCACCGTGATAACAAACTCTACGAATTGATGAAGAACCGCGATAATATTCATTTCTACGAACCTTTAATCATCAAAACAATCAATCTAGAGAAAAAACATATGGCACTAAGCGAATACCCGAATATTATGAAAATCATCCACTATCAACCAAACTATACCATCTTTAATAATTTAAAATATATTAACAATTTAATCAAAGATGAAAGTTTAAAATACGGCATTGATACCATCATCATCAACGACAACTACACAATTGACAAGATATTGTTAAAAAACCGCATATTAATCCGCTTTCACCCGCAAGGCACCATCCTATTACCCTATTTGATGAAAGAGTTACGGATTAAAAACGTTGTATTCTTAGAGGATATCATTGACACCGTGTTTGACATCACGATTGTAAATCACATCCACGACAAATTTCTGAATAAAATAAATAAATTGGAAGATTTCGGGATTGTCGTAGATACTGGCGCGAATATCTTCCGTGACAGCGAGATCACCAAGTGCCGTCTTACCATTCACAAAGAAGCAAACGACCACAAAGGACGCGTGATACTCTTTGGAAAGAAGAGCGAATTTGAAGAATATAATGACAGGAACACCAATGTCATACAAAAATGGTTGGACTTGAGACTACGTGTTCGCGACAAACTACTCACAGGGTTGCATGATATCGCAACCGCCCATTCCACAAAACCACGCGCGGAATTTATTGAATATATGGTGGGATTGTTTGAACGTGACAAAACAAAAATACAGATCATCGTAGAGGAGATACCCGTATTCACAAAGGAAGGAATAAATAACTGGTATGCGAGCACTCTTTTACATACTAAATACGATTATATTGATGGATTGTCTGATAACTTTGTAGATAATGGCACGGAGTTATTTTTCACACAATACTTAGTGAAGAAAAAGATTCCTTACAATATCCTCTATTATCACGAAGCAAACCCGAATATAATACACGACATACACGACGAAGACGCTACTGTCAATTATGAAAACGTATATGATAACAAGATGCATGCGAAGGTAGCTACGACGTCCGCAAAGAAACAAAGTCCTATGAAAATGCCTAGAATATTTGAAGGAGACGCGAAAGACCTGAACTCCAAATGGACAAAATATAAGAAGAAGATATGGTGGCAATTAAAATATATGAAAAATGAATATGTTCCGGACTATATGATGGAACTGTTTAATTACTTTAAATCTATTGATAATGACATTGTCAATGATTACCAGGATATTATAAGAATGACTTTTAAATATTACGCTCACGAGTTCAATAAATCGGGCAAGAAAATTAAAGATATCTTTAGAGATCCGCATTTTTACTCTTCTTACGTGAATGCTATGAACCAGATAAATAACACCAAGAAAAACTTCAAGACATTGGAGATCTTTTTAACCACATATTTTAATAGTAGTCCGATCGCCGAACGCGCGAAGATATTAAAACAAATTAGCGATAGCGCAACATACGTCTATCACCCGAACGAGATTACCTTTTTTCATATTTCAAAGGTTCTCAATATATCTATCTTGATTATACATAATCGCGCAGAATATGGAAAGGCGGTTGACGTTAGTAAACGCGCTGACGAAAAGGATCTATCTATCACGACGTCCATTTACAAAGCGGACACGAACGAACTTGACAGACCGCTTTTAATACTATATCGCAAGAACGACAAGACGCATCTCAGTTATTATATTGTTCGTAATGTGAATCACGATGCCCCTCTATACACGGAGCTAAAAGACGCACCTGAAGAGATAAAGATTATGATCTTGAACACACAAAAAACCAGCACCTATTCATCGTCAAGTAGCACGCGAACAAGTGATCTATAATGAAGAATATTTTATCTTTATATATATATGAGTAGTGAAAACGATATATTACAAACAAATATAAGGGATTCTTTTATATTATTAATTGCCGAATATAATAAGCATAAGAATTTACATAATGGATATGACGAGCGATATAAATTATTAGAACTAATAATGTCCCTTGAATCTAGATTAAAAACGACAACGGAAGACTCGCAAGATCTGTCTTCATTGACCAAAACAGACAAAGGTTTAAAAACAATCAAAACATTAGAACAAAAAATACTAGAACATGCATCACTGAAATACCAGGATACGACAGAAATTTATAATAGGGTTGTTGAGATATATGATAATAGTGGGGGTGTTTTACACGTAGTATATATATTATATTATAATACGGATACGACAGGGAACTACCTATCATATACTATACAAAAAGGGTCTATAATTGAACGTGTAATTAATATAGCGGATTTACAAGATCAAACGCATATTAATTACACATTGAATGCGTTTGAAGATTATGTGGGTAATATTCCAATAGATAATTTAGAAACGGAGATCATTCAATATATTAAAAAAGATATATGCGATACACCAATAGTATCAACACCAACTTATACGAAGGTTCTTACGAAAGATACAGAGTGCTCTATATATTATGACAATGTAAAATGTAAATTAGTGGTTAATATTCCAATAGATAATTCTCAAATTGTTCAATATATTAAAAAGGATATAGACGATACGCCAACATTACCAATACCAATTTATACGAAGGTTTTTACAAAAGATATAGAGTGTTCTATATATTATGACAATGTAAAATGTAATTTACTCTATGTGTTTGATACGAAAAATACCCCGCAGTTATATTATACATTTAACAACGAGAAACGCAAATATATTATCATCGCGTTAAAATACGCACGTCGGCAATGGAAATAAAAAACATATTCAAGATTTATTTTGTATATGTTATCTACAACCAAGAGGTTACAGAGACGATGTTTGCGATAATGCTATCATAATTTTATCTATTCCTATTTTGCCAATATGAGTATTGTTAATAATAGCATACTGTAAAATAAACTAAGAATTTATTAGCAAAATAAAAAATAAAATCATACACTAATATACATCGCTACAATCCTCTATCATCTACGTAATGATCACCTTCTGTTTTGGCAGTTTATAGCATTTACTCTTCTTAATTTCTTTTTGATCAATTATGATTTGTAAGTCGTCGTTTGTAAATACTTCGTCATCTTCCGGAATCACATTGAGAACATCCTTTTTCCCCACATCCACCTTGTCCACTTTCACATCCGCCATTCCCTTCAATAGTTCCATCATATGTTCCTCGTCAATCAACACACGACTATCACCAGTTCCGCAAGGAGGTTGCTGTCCAAGCATCACATTCGCAGATACCCCATTCACCTTGTCGTATTCCGCAAAGATGCTCGCGTTGATAAGCATATCCGTAGATTCCTCAAACGACGACTTCGCAAGCGGACCAATATCTCCACGATTAATCCCGTGTCTGTCAATGGACATCAATTGTCCCTTATAGGTCATTGTGTCAATCAGTAGCGACATATGCCGGTAATTCATAGATCCCTCTGACACAACCGCGAGCAGTTCCTTGTGTAACGCATTGCGCGATGCCTCAATTCCCAGCGTCTCATAGATTTCCCGAATGTCATTGGAAATCGTTCGCGTCGTGTCTATGTTGGCATTCGCGAGGATATCAATGAGATTCGTTCCGTCCGTGTCCAGAACCCACTCTAATATCGTGTCAAACTTGTTCGTCTCGTCATTGTATTTCGTGTAATTCTTTTTATTCAAAGATACCTTGCGAATACCCTTGTATCCTTTCAATAACACCTGATATACGATGTTATGCTCAATCGCTTTAATCGTTGCGATCTCGTCCTTGTCGTCAATCCCATTCAACGCCTGTTCGGTCATCTTGATACGAAAGACGCATTCGTCCGCATTATCATCGCTATATACACAATCAATATACTTGTCATATGAGGTTTTCAACTTGGTATAAATGTCTATCATCTTGAGTCCGAACGTGTTCATCTTCTCCTTGTCAAAGACGAGACGCAATACCCACGGTGAGGTTGTTCGCGCCTTACAGATATTCTCGTCAATCTTTTCAAACTCCTTGTAGATGCTCATAATCCCAGCATCCTTTTCAATGTTTGTCTCATACATATCGTCGCTATCCCAATAAATCTCGCTGTGCTTCAAGATATCGCTGAGTTTCGTGATTTCTATAGAATTCTTAATGTTAATCGCATTGTTCTTTGTAATATCAATACGCGGGTCATTAAAATCGCCATTCTCGTCCTTCAGCGGATTAATTACACACGATACATCTGGTTTCATATAGATAATCAGTGTCGGTGTCTTGGTTTTCTTTGTCGCCGAAAGAATCTCCTTTAATCGTGGAACTCCTGATGTTGCCTTTACAGCTGCTGCCGTTCCCGACACGTGGAATGAATCTAAAGTCATCTGGGTTCCCAATTCGCCGATTGTTTGTGCCGCGATTATTCCGACCATATCGCCTGGTTGCGCAAGCGCCTGGTTGAAATATTCGTAGATTTGCGATACAATCCAATCAAAGGTTTCCTTGGAGAAATGGAAATGGACGATTAGTTTCTTGGGGTTCAAGTGAAGTCGTAGTAATATGTTGAAATACAACATACCCTGGACGCGATCCTTCACATACAAATCCGCTTTAATCTTCTCTATCGCATCCAACACATAATCAGGGTATAGATCTGTCTTGATATTCTTAATATTCAGTGCCACCAAGCGTTGATGGGCGATATTGATGATCCGGTCAAACGGTATCGGGTAATTGATAATATACTTCTTTTCGCTATTAAACACCTTCTTTATCAGAAAGTCCTTGTCTTCAAGCATCGCTTCGTAATGCTCTAAGCATCGTGCGTATGTTTTGGCATTGATCGTTTTAAACGCTTCTTCCGACATATGAATATCAAGATGCTCGGGACCTTTCAGATTATATTCATTGTCCAGTTCTATAGTATTTTTATTGATTGTGTTAATAAACTGTGTCTCAATCTTGCACCCGTCCATCCCGTCTTCACCGTAAATATACTGGATGATAGAACCTGTAGCAGTTCGCACCGTATTATCATAATTAATTTTAGAGTCCTCCATCGCTTTCACCAACCGGCGCTGGATATATCCGGTTTCAGATGTCTTCACAGCAGTATCAATAAGTCCCTGGCGACCACCCATCGCGTGAAAGAATACCTCTTGGGGCGTTAGTCCACTAATAAAACTATTCTTTACAAAACCGCGCGCCTCAGGACCATCGTCGTATTTCGTATAATGCGGTAGTGTCCTGTCTGTAAATCCATAGGTGATTCGTTTACCATCTACGTTCTGTTGACCTACGCAAGCGATCATTTGAGCAACATTGATTTCCTTGCCCTTGGAACCGGCTTTCACCATATTAATCATACGGTTATTCGTATCGTCAATTTGGTTCAAACTGATCTTGCCGACATTATTCGTCGTCTTGTCAAGAATCGCGATAATTTCGCGCTCAATATACTCCTCGTTGCTAAAGATACTATTATTATCTATAATACCACGGCGGATGTCGTCTAACTTGTCATACGCTAGATTCTTCATTTCTTTAATTTTATTCTTTAGTGTCTCCTCGGTTTGTTTGTCGGGCACCAGGTCGCTAATACCCACGCTGAAACCCGACGTTAGCAACCAGCGACATATTAAACGCTGGGTATTATCAAGGAACTTGCGAACCTCAAATGGTCCATAATCGTGATAGATTACAGGAATCAACCCTGTAGAAATATCGTGAAAAGTCTTCTTGTCCAATGAACCTGAGTTGGCGGCGATCACGCTATTATTCACGATAAAATGTTCTTCTTTCTTATTCTTCAGGTTGATAAAGAGTCCTGGTGGTAATATTTGCGAATACGCGTCTTTTCCCGAATACATATAGTGTTCATCGGGTTTCGCAAGTTTCCCTTTGAAATAACTATTCACCATCTGTATATTCGCAAGCGTCTTATCTTGTATTCTCGTATAGTCCTTTGTCAGTCTGTAGGAACCGACCAGTGTATCCTGAACAACCTCAATAATCGGTTTGCCATCACGAGGAGCAAGAATCATATACGGAACCGCTGCGATATCCATTAATTCGCTCATCGTCTGGATATTTTGCGGACAATGTAAATTCATCTCATCGCCGTCAAAATCCGCGTTATAAGGTGGCGTATCCAAGACATTCAGGCGAAACGTCTGGTAGGGCATAATAACTACCTTATGACACATCATAGACATTTTGTGTAGCGACGGTTGTCTGTTAAACAAGATGAAATCACCATTTGTCAAATGCCGATGGACAATATCGCCATTTACAAGTTCCTCTGCGTTTTTTTCGCGCTCAATGGAATGCTTTAAATTGATGGTGCGCGTGCTCTTTTTAATATACTTTGCACCGGGCCAAACCTCCGAACCTCGCTTCACCAATTCGCGCATCTTGTCAATGTTATAGGCGTTCACAACCTCAGGGAATGTGATATTTACGGCGACTTTCATAGGAACACCAAGTTCGTCAATACTGATATAGGGATCTGGTGTAATCACTGAACGTGCCGATTGATCAACGCGTTTTCCATTGAGATTACCGCGAATTCTACCTTCCTTCTTCTTCATACGATCCGATACGGATTTGAGTTTGCGTCCGTTCCTTTGCTGTGCTGGCGCAAGTCCGGGCATTTGGTTGTTAATAAACGTGAATACGTGGTATTGTAAAAGCATATGCACATATTTAATTGTTTCTTCGGAGTTCCCTTTACATATCTTCTCGGACAGTTGCTTATTTGTTTTGATAATATCGCTGAGTTTATGCGTCAAATCATCTTCGCGACGTTGTCCATTTTCTTCAATAATACTAGGACGCACAGCTGGAGGAGGAACGGGCAAGACGGTGCATATCATCCATTCTGGTCTGTTCCATTTTGGATTAAATCCCATCATCTCCATTTCTTTTTCAGTTATGCGCGAAAATATCTTGAGAATATCTTCGGCGGTGAATTCTTGAACGATTTTCTCCGCCTGCTTTTTATCCTTCCATTCTGCGATAATCTTCATTGAATTCTCCTTCGTATATTTCGTCGGTTGAACGGCACCACACCCAATCGTTCCGTCGTCGCCACATACGCGAATCTTCGTCGTTGAATTACATAGTTTAAAATATGCCTCCCATCGCTTCTGGTTATTCTTGATGGACATGATTCTTTGCATGTCGTGTTTAAACTCCTTGTTGTCGGTATCCGCGGAAATCAAACACTTTGAGCATTTAAAGCAGACACAATTCAGTAATTTCTTGACAATATCAAAGAACATTGCGTGAAAAACCGGTTTCGCAAGTTCAATATGTCCGAAATGTCCAGGGCAAAATATGTTCTTTTGCTCGCACGTACAACATATCCGGTTATGCTCCAACACTCCCATTCGCGAATCAAATAAACCGCCCACAATCGGTTCGCTTCCCGCATACGTATCGGTTTTCGTAATCTCTACGACGGAGCGATTCCGGATTTCTTGCGGTCCGAGAACACTGAATTGTATTCCGCAAACATCTTGAATTTCAACCTTCTGGTCATTATAGGACAGTTCTGGATAAATTGACATATCTCTTATTAATAGTAGTTAAAATAAGTCGCCTTATGCTTAAACTATTTTAATAAAAAAAGGAATCAGTTTTTATAATTTACGGATGATAACTTGTTGATTAATAAATAATACTTTGATCTTGTCCGCGTAGAGGATCATAAATGCGTCAATTGCAGGTTTAGGATCGTCAATATATTTTTTGGAACACGTCCATTCGTAATCGTCAAATATCATCAAACCGCCTCGCTTTAACAGCGCAAACGACAAAATCGCGTCTTCCATCACTGACGATGCCCTGTGATCGCCATCAACATAGACGAAATCGTAATCCCCCGTGATTTGTTTTAAGGCGACTTGACTCATACCTTGTATGATATTCACTTTGTTTTTAAATTTTGATATGTTATGAGAGAATACTTCGTATAAATTCGTAATATCCTTATGATACCGCTCGTTTTCGTGGTGTTCTACAGAACCTTCAAATGTATCAATACACGTGATCCTTGACGTCTCATCCGTCAAAATATTTTCTAATAACCATACTGTGGAACGCCCTTGATAACTCCCGATTTCTAAAAAACGCAAATTCGGTCTGCCCTTAAATTCATTCAAATAATTCGTCCATAACTCAATATGGACAGAGAACCAATCCACCGAAAATATATAACCCCTTTCGTCGCCACTCATATACCTTCTTTACTTATTCTTTTTCTTATATAGGAATTTATTACAATAGGTCGCTGCGATTATTGTTTTTTGTCTCCATCATCTGTAACTCAATATCTGCCATCTTTGTTTTTTTCAGTTTATAATAGGCGTCTTTAAATAATGTTCCAGCATCCTTTGATCGCGATGACAGCAAAGATAGATTGGTTTTATCGTCGGTATCTGCGTTATAATCGGTATCAACGTCGCATTCGTCTGTAGTAAATCGGGTTTTCACATTGTCATCCTTGTAATTGCGAGTAATCCTTGTCGTTGTAGCGATTACAGGATAATTATATTTATCAATTAAATCAAATAGAAATACGAATCGCTTGGTGATCGTTAAATGGGATTGTATCAATCGAAAAAGATTGTCGCTAAGTTGTAAATAATAGGACTTGTTCGTATATTTAATACACGATGATAAGATGTCGTTACGTCGCGTCTCCATATAGGTTTTGAGTAATTCAATAATCCCAATAATAACCTTTGTATCGTCCGCGTATCTTTCGTGTATAGATAGGGATACTAAGCATTTTATGAAATGGTCATTGATATTCTCTAGTATGATCTCAACCGCCTTCTTCGTTAGGAAATATTCGTCCATCGCTCTTATTCTTTATATAGTATTTTTATACAAGTATTATTTATATATTAGTAGCGAGCGAATCCAAAAGATAATATGGGTTTTCGTTCAGTAATTTCTCGCGCAGCTCAATTTCCTCGCACTCCTTATTATACCTCTCTATTCGTGATAAACAATATGAAAAAAAACCGACAACCATTTTACATACGCAAAAGTTACACATATACAACTTTATAGTATTCTCCTTATTCCTTAAATCATATTTATTTATTATTTTTCCTTTTCATAGAACCTTAGTATGACTCGTTTGTTTCCGTTGTCATAGAAACGTTCGCGTGGATAGCAATTGTTATATCCGTTTTTAATGCTATCCTTTGTGATAGGCGCCGCGTTTGGGAAAACGATCTTGTATAAAGCACGGGTGTCTTTCGGTGTCAACGGCAACAACGCGCGGGTATCTTTACGCATAATCGCATAGAGTCTATCCAATGATATTTTATGTTGCTTCGCATACCATATATTATTTTGATAGATTCTGCGTGCCTGATTTATATCGCGCCACAACTCGCCAGTATGTATTCTACAAGGTTGTATTCGCGAACATCTGTTTTGTATCTCGGTTGCCATACGAATATTCCGCAATGTAGGCACTAGAAAAACGTTTGGGACATTCTCTAATAAATAATCCAAGTAATAATGATATTGTGTCTCTTCTGTATCGGTTTTTGTGCTGTTGATCATATGTATCACGTGTAGCGCATTAACCATAACGCGAATACAATAGGCATAGGGGTATCGCACACCATTATACGGTGTCTCATATACGTTATTCGCGCAATATTGTTTTCCATACCGAAATATTACATTCTCTTTCCTTATATCGCGAACGTTTTTAATCGCAGAGGAAAGCAGACCCTTCGGCGGACACTTGTCAATTGTAATATCCGAACAGAATGTATCTTGGGACGCATTCTTGATTAAATAGATAGCGTGTTCAATATGCCTTCGCATTGTATGTCTGGTTTTGTGGTGATACGTTAGTATTTCCGTGATACAGTCAAACACATTTTTAATTTCAGGAAAAGAAAAGTTAGTTGATTTCGCCTCGCGGTATCTGCGCAACAGATCCTTTTCATATTCGTAAGTAATTGCTTTTTCCTTTCTACTATATTTAGTAATAATTTTGGTAATCTTCATATAAAAAATTGATTTACTATAATCTAATATATCTTTATAAATATAATTACGTATGAGTAAGAACGCTTGCGAGTATATTCAATCCACTGATACTACACAGTTTGTAGCGGGCGTTGATGAAGTCGCGAGAGGCACGTTCATTGGTCCCGTTATAGCAGCGTGCGTCGTATTGCCCCACGAATTTACAGATGATAGATTTAAACAAATAAAGGATTCCAAAAAGTTGAGCGAGAAGAAGCGAACCGAATTGACGGAGTTTATTAAAACACACGCGATTACCTACGGTATCGGCGTAGCATCCGTGGAAGAAATTGATGACATTAATATCTTACACGCTACAATGCGAGCGATGCATCGCGCGATAGACGAGGCGTATAAAAAACATCGTTTTGAAAAACTATTGATAGACGGACAGTATTTCAAAGGATACACGCCACCTGGAGAAGAAAACGAATTGCTAGATTATGAATGTATCCCAAAGGGTGACGCGCATTATTTGTCTATTGCTGCTGCTTCTATTATTGCGAAAGATTACCATACAAAATTAATAAATACGATGGTGGACGAACATCCTGAACTTATGCTATATGACATTAAGAAAAATAAGGGATATGGAACGCCCAAACACTTGGCGGCAATTCGCGCACACGGAATTACGGGGTTTCATAGAAGATCTTTTGGGATATGTAAATATATAGAATCATAATATAAGGTATCTATTTACATTTTAACGAACTCCACGATACCCCGCATTGTTTGGCATATTCGCAACTAACCTCGTTCTTTTCCTTTGTGCTCGCGTCTAATAAACCCAATACTTGCGGATATACGACATTACACATTAAAGGTGCATCTACTTTGTATTTATCAGTAATTGTGTTAAGTGATGGTGTTCCTCCAGAACCTACGAAATTATTTGCAATTTTAAGCGTATATTCATCGGTAGTGCTGTCTAGTTTATTATTACTAGTATAATCAGGTACCCCAGTAGTAGAAGAAGCATTTACTTTTCCATATACCCCAGTAAGTTTAGCATATTTTACAAGATCGTTATATGTTGCTTTATTATAATCATCTTTTTTCGTATTACGCACAATATAGTCTGGTAAAACTTGACTATTTGGTCCGTAAGTCCTCGCAGTAGCTAACTTTTTAAACCCTGCCATATACTCGCTGCCTTCCGGGGTTATCGCCATTTTCATTTTCAAAAAATCCTTTTTATTTCCATATACATTCTCATCATATACGCAACGATATTGTAAATTGGTATTTTCTGTTTTATTTATTGAGGGGATGATATCTCCCTTTTTATTAGTAGTAGTAATACCATTATTCGCTATGATCGCATCTTTATGTTTTATGTCTGTGATCCTCTCCAATTTCCAATAGTCCGGGCACGTAATATTAGCATCACTATCCATATCCGTTCCTATCTTTCGCGGGCGAATAGAAAATATGGCGTTTAATAGATAAATGATGATAATTAGCGATCCCAATATATATGTGATTACTGCGGGTGCGAACTTATCATAGATGAACTCTTTGCCCCACTCGGTGAATAATATAATCACGAGCAATAAAAAGGCGGATAAACCATATACGATGCACACAACGAACGTCCCTTTGTATAAATCCAGCTTTTCTTGCTCAAATAATCGCAACTCTCTATCATTCGGTTTATAGTCCTTCGTTTCAAATTCTGACATTTATTCTATTATTCTATAATATTATATATAATATAATATTCTTATAACTTCGTTATTTCAAGTGTCCGCAATCCTTTTTGTGTTGTTAAATTCGGTCTATCTAAGGGAACTGGGAGCGTACTAATGTCCATAATGTATTTGTCCGATTGCTTGATATTTGATAGTATTTCAGGGACACACCAATCAAGCACACGCGTATTTAAATCAAGAACTTGTGCGCGCACGTTAATTGACGTATTTTTACCATATTGAAAATAGATGGAGCGCATAATAATTTTCAAGTCAATGTCACTCTGCTTCCCAATATTGTATTTACCATTGGATAGATTTAGAATTTTATTGCGAATGCCTGTTTGTAATAAATTGACGTTATCGTCCGAAAGAAAGATCGCTGATACATCTGTACAGTTCATATTGCGTGATATGAGGTTCGTATTATTTTCCGTTGTATTATCTTGCGTTGTTTTGAAGTTATAACTCGCAACCGCCGATACCGCATTTACGCGCCCATTTAAAAAATCCATAGTTCCTTTTTATCTTCTTAATATATATAATTATTTTCATTTTATATAGTAGTAGAAGATATGGATAAATGTAAAGAAATTACATTCTGTGCCAAAGAATTATTAAGATCCAACCGGATACAAGTTAGCGACGCAAACAAAGAGGAGGTGATCGCGCTGATATCAAACTATATTGACTTGTTAATCTTTAATATTGTCGCGATCGTATCCATCATTTGCACGAATATCGGGGTTAAAAAGGTCGTATTACAGCATATCCATTATTTATCAAAGTATATTGATAAGCGTTGCTGTAAAAAGAATGGGAAAACGAATACTTCAGTATCTGCGAAGATAGCGAGAATGAGTGGTGGTGCGTTTAATACCGCTGCGTTTTATGGTGTCCACGAACCTTGCTATTCTGTAGAAAACGCTGGTAAAGATTTGCTTACGATTGACTTCGCCAGCGGGATGGCACGAAATGCCATTCCTATGACGGGCGGTGGCAAGACTTCCGCATGTACCAAACTAGACAAGATAATCATACGTAAAATCAAGAATGTATTTAAATTCTTCGGGTTGGCGGTGAATAAAGAAGCGGTTACGCATCTTAAACAGAAATATCACATGATCATTGATGAACTCCTCGTGTGTATAAAGAAGATCAAGGGTGATATTACCCCCGCGAAGGTTTCACAAGTCATACAAAAATCCAAGATTATGAAAAAAAATTGATATAAACTATAAACGATTGAACTATACAAAAATGCCAATTATTACAATTGACGGGAATATTGGATGCTATAAAACAAGCATCCTCAATTACTTTCATAAGAATTACAAACTAGCGATTGATTTGGAACCAGTAGATAACTGGACTGAATATTTGGCGAACCTTTATAATACACAGAATAGCACATATGATTTTCAAATCAAAGTATGGGTGGATCGGTGTTGGATACAAGAGAAGACGAATATCACAGTATTAATGGAACGCAGTCCTTATTTTATTAAGAATGTCTTTGTGCGCAAAGCATACGACGACAAGACGATAAATGATGCTGAATATGAAAATATAATGCGTCTCCATAAGACGACAGACGATTTATGGAAACCGAATGGATATATTTATCTTCGCTCTGACCCTGAGAAATGCATGCAACGAATGAATAAACGAGGTCGTTTTGCGGAAAAGAATATAAAGTTGGAGTATCTACAGGAATTACACGAACTTCATGAAAAAAATTATAAACTAGCAACAGAAGCAAATATGAATATTATTGTAATTGACGTAGAAAATAAAAGCATCAGCGACATTTGTAACGAAATACTATCGTCTAACCTCTACAATGACATTGTATGTTAGGATATCTTAGACCCCATTACAGCGAATGATCGGAGCATCTGTTCCCAAAAATACGCTATAATAGAGTCGCTCATAATTTTCATAGACTACTGACGGTGACGAACTATGAATCAGTTTCCTATTATTAAATAGAAGCAGGTCGTTCATCTCCCATTCAATCTTTACGATATTGTCTTTTTCTAGAATGTATTTGCGCATAATCTCTCTATACAGATCGTAGCTATCCTCGCGCGACAACTTGTCAAACTTGGCAAACCGGAAAGGCGATAACATCAGTGCTTTTTTATTTTTACATTCGTCCGTGTAAATTACAAGCGGTTCTCTATGAATAATGGTAGTACCAGTATTTGCGGTTTGATGTGACATAAGCGTATCAATGACGGTATTCATATTCACGCGGTTATACCCTGTATAATCGTAGTATGTATTCATAACGTCAGTGTTAGAATTGGAATATACAACATTATACTCTTTCAATTCTTTTTTCAAACCACAATCCATCTTATCATATGCGGATTCCATACTCGCGAACAACGTCTCACCGCCGATAGGTGGCGTTTTCAGCATATAAATACTGGAGACGATGGGTGGTTTATGATCGCCTACACCCACGATATCTTGGTGCCATACTGCGGTATGTTTAAACGGACCGCTATATTTGAGTGTAATATCTTTGAGTCCGTAGAGGTCTTTAATATAACAATTTCCGCGAATGGCGACTTGCGGAACATAATCCACTTGTGAATGGTGAAACGGATGGACAATCCGGTCGTTGTTTTTCGGGTCAAATACTTTGCAAAACTCATACAGTTCTTTTGGATTTAGATTTTGATTTTTAAACAGTAGCATCGGGACAGACTTGAACAACTTCGCCAACTCGCTTTTATCAAATTCATTTGCTCGCTTCACATCTATATTGCTGATTACCGCGAGATTTTTATGAAATGTAGGAAAAGATACTTTTAAAGAATGTGTTGTGTGCGTGTAGTTTATCAATATCGCAAACAGTATCATAAAATATGCGGTGGAGGATATGTAATCCACATAATGTAGAAAGCGAATCCCACGTTCGATACGAATATCGCGAGCTGATAATGTTTGGTATCTAGTCATTCTTATTCTTAAACTAAACTTATAAAAAGGATCTATCAATTTTTATTCATCTTTTACCAAAAATATATAATAATATAATAGAAAATGAAATATTATGAGGCATTGAAGGTTTATAATCAAGGAAAACCGACGTGGTGTTCTCCGCGAAAAGGCACAGAAGATTATAAAAAAATTCTTGCGATTATGAAAGGTAACTCAAAGTCTCCATTAAAGTCTCCATTAAAGTCTCCATCAAGGTCTCCATTAAAGTCTCCATTAAAGTCTCCATTAAAGTCTCCATTAAAGGATTCTTTCAAGAAACCATCGACTGAATCTCTCTTATTTAGGAAGGCAAATATTATTCAGCGTTTCCTTAAAAATAAGTTGATTCTTACTAAATATAATCTTGATACACGAGTCCAGCGCTATAATTTGATAAGGAAGCGTTTAGAGGTTATTAAATCAGGAGAATGTCTAAAAAAAATGGTTGGGAATAAAGGAGGTTATACAGTTGCCGGAATTGTCAATTTAGAAAAGAAAATAGGAAGTGATAGTATTTTTGGAACTATATATCTTACAAGTATGCCTGATCTTTTAGGAACATATCCAATCGCAAGTAAAGTAATGGTCGCTTCAAAAAATAATGAAAGCGAAACGAAGATGAACGAATGGATTACAGAGAATTTGATTACAAGGAAGCAAACCAAACACTTTGTTATGATGTATAAGAGCACAAAATGCTCCCCTCATAATACGAAGGTCAATAATCTACTGAAGAATGAGCAATTAGTGAATTATAACGAACTATGTAATGGAGATTTAAGCTCTTTAATGAAAACAGATGACCGGAACGATGAAATGTTAATGATAAATATGGCGTATCAGGTGATAATCGCGATAGCAACATATCAACATAGAGTAGGATACTGTCATCGCGATTGTCATCACGGGAATTTTTTGTATCAACTAAATAATGAGACTGGATACTATCACTATATCTATAATGGGTTAAACTTCTATATCAAGAGTTGTAAATACAATATGTGTATATTTGACTTTGGGATGAGCGACCCTATGTGGAAAAAAGACATTCAATATGGGTTTGGGGATTATAGTAGAATACTACCGTGTTTTGTAGGTCATCAAACCTATGGTCATATTCAAGGAGTTGTGAAAGCGAATGTTAACGCGAGTATGTTTATGATTATGACAAGGGTGCAAAGAATAATAGATAAATTACTTAAATCTGCTAACACTGATATATTCCAAGAAATTATAGATAATGTTTTCAAAACATTCAAACCAGAAAAAAAATTATTCACTACTAATAAACCCGCAAATATATTGAACAGGATACCTTTTGTTATCAATAAGGTAGAAGAGTATCCCAATATTGTTTTCAAGCAAATTTAGAATTTACGATATCTTAAATATCTATCTTATTTATACACTAATCGGATTCGTATACAGTCCCTTTTGTAATTCGTTGAAATACTTGTCGTCTTCTTTGTTGTAGCACAAAATACTATGTAAATACGGGTATATAGCAGTTGACAATTTGATAGAAGCCTCGGTTGGTTCGCAACTCGGTATGTTTGGAACGCAATAAATGCTCGTGTTATTGTATCGTATAATAGGGTTTTGTAAAGTCGTCGGTTTAGATTGCTCTGTGGTGCCTCCTTGGTCTATCGCGACATCCATAATGATTGTTCCAGTATGCGACATCATATCCAATAATTCATTTGTAATAATACTGGACGCCTTCCTGCCGTTCGTATAGATTGACGAGATTACAATATTGGAAAATATCAATAATTTCTTCAAATTCTTTTCATTCATTTCAAATGCTTTATAGATTGCTGGGTTGCTCTGTGCGATCGTCTTTATTTTTTCATAATCATTGTCTATCAAATTGATATATTGATATCCTAGACTTATCGCTTGTTCCGCGGCTGCCTTCCCGACATTCCCCGCGCCAATGATGGTAATAATACTATATTTACTCTTTTTTCCTACATCCTTTAAGTGCCGATCGGCTTTCAGCATCGCCTGTGTGCCTGCGATAATAGACATTGGCGACAGTATAGGATATGCACCGTTGTCGTCTTGAATTGTCTCATAGGCATAACATTTCGCTCCGCTCGCGAGCATCGCATGTATTAGTTCAATGTTTCCGGCAAAATGAAAGAATGCCAGTATTGTATGTTGCGAATTAATATAAGGGTATTCTATGGGTTGCGGTTCCTTCACCTTTACGATAATATTGGCGTTTTCATAGATATCCTGTATAGTATCCAGGATGATTGCTCCGCTTGCGACATAATCAGCGTCGCGATACCCGGCGTCTTTCCCGGCACCTGCCTGAACATAGATTATGTTGTCCGTGTCAATAAGGAGTTGCTTGATATCACTGGGAACCATTGAAACTCGGCGCTCATACTCTTTCAGTTCTTTTGGGATGCCAATACGATACATTATGATTTATGAATTTTATGATTATTATAGACTCTTATACACTAATATTTATATGTATTTATGTATTTACTATGTATTTACACATATATAATTATATACACGTCATATTATCTAATGCTTCCTGAATGATTTTTTTGTCTGTTCCGCAATACGAGGCGATTTCAACCTCATTTCTATAAAACTTAAAATAAGGGATAGACGCTATATTATGATAATCGCTAATTTCGCTTGCGTCTTCAATGTCTATCTTTAAAAATGTAATAGACGGGTAAGCAATCTTTAATTCTTCAATGTAAGGTGCTATCTCTTTACACGGTTTACAGAAGGACGCCGAGAAGTTCGCAACGACATAACTATTATTCTTTACATACTGAGAATATTCATCATTCGTTTTAACATTCATATCCTTTATCTATCTATCTTTTATTGTTAGATAGAATTAAAAATATTTCATAATTTTCGCACAATTTATAAATATATAAAAAATTGATTCCTTTACTAAGTATATCTTCACAAACCAAAGTTCAAGATGCCTTTAAAGAAGGTTCAAGATGTCGTTCCAGTTCCGTCTCCTGTCCCTGTTCCGGATAAAAAAGTAGAGGATAAATACAAGAAATACGAACTACTTGAGCATATCTTGGCGCTCCCGGATACATACATCGGTTCCATAGAACCCCAGAAGATCACCAGCTTTATCTATGATGAAGCGACAAAAAAAATGGTATCAAACGACCTAACCTATATTCCCGGGTTATTGAAGATCTTTGACGAAGTCATTGTGAATGCGATTGACCACTCTATGCGTCTACGTGCGGATGAAGCGAAAGGAAAAGAAGATATCAAACACGTCAAGAATATCAAAGTTTCTATTGACAAGGAGTCGGGACGTATTACGATTATGAATGACGGGAACGGTGTTGATATCAAGAAGCATAGTAGTTATGGTGATTTATGGATTCCTGAACTTATCTTTGGGGAACTTTTGACATCTACAAATTACGACAAGGGTGAAGAGAAGATTTGGGGCGGTAAGAATGGGTATGGTAGCAAACTGACTAATATCTTTTCTAAGGAGTTTGTTATTGAAACGGTGGATCATAGTAGCAAAAAGATTTATACACAAACATTCAGTGAGAATATGACAAAGCGAACGCCAGCGGATGTGAAAGCATCTTCTAAAGTCCCCTATACACAGATCAGTTTTATCCCCGACTATGAACGGTTTGGAATGAAGAATATGACAGACGATATTTACAAACTCTTTCATCGCCGGGTCATTGATGCGTGCGCGACAACTCCAAAGGATGTCTCCGTATATTTCAATGGCGAAAAGTTGATGATCAAGGACTTTGAGAAATATTGCGAGTTATTCCTGGATAAGAAGGAACAACCGTTCGTATATGAGGCGTGTGGCGAACGCTGGGAAGTTGTCGCTTCTATTTCAAGTTCTGGGTCGTTTGAGTTTCTGTCTTTCGTGAATGGAATCAATACGATTAAAGGCGGTAAGCATATTGAATACATTACCAATATGATTACAAAGAATCTCGTTGATATGACGCTTACGAAGAAGAAGAAGACCGTCAAGACGCAGCATATTAAAGACAATCTCTTTGTGTTTGTGAAGGCGTTGATTGTGAATCCTAGTTTTGACTCGCAAAGCAAGGAGACGCTAACGACACCAGTTGCGAAGTTTGGATCCAAGTGCGAATTGAGCGAAAAGTTTTATGATAAACTATTTAAAATTGGTATTGTGGATAAGGCACTCAGTATTACTGAGTTTTACGACAAGAAGAAATTAGTGAAGACGGATGGTAAGAAATTATCACGGATTATTGTTCCGAAGTTGGATGACGCGAATTTTGCGGGTACCAAGGATAGTGCTTCGTGTACCCTAATTTTGACAGAGGGAGATTCAGCGAAAACGATGGCAATTTCTGGGTTAAGTGTGATAGGTCGTGACAAATACGGTGTATTTCCTTTGCGTGGTAAAATATTGAATGTGAAGGACGCGACGCTACAAAAGATTTCAGACAACAATGAGATAACCGCTATCAAGAAAATTATGGGTCTAGAGCAAAATAAGAAATATAGTGATTTGAGTCAATTGCGATATGGATCTATAATGATTATGACGGATCAGGATCACGACGGGAGTCATATCAAAGGACTTATCTTTAACATCTTTCAAAGTATGTGGCACGAGTTGTATGAGATTCCGGGGTTTCTTACGTCAATGCTAACACCAATCATTAAAGCGAGTAACAACCGTGGTGTGGAGGTGATTGAGTTTTACAATATGTCGGATTACGAGCGCTGGAGTGAAACCGATATTGCGAAGAATGGTTCGTGGAAGATCAAGTATTACAAGGGACTTGGCACTTCAAACGACCAGGAGGCGAAGGAATATTTTAAAAATATGAAGAAGGTTACCTATAAATATGACGAGAATGCGGACGAAGTGATTGACTTGGCGTTTAACAAGAAGAGGGCAGACGACCGGAAGGATTGGTTGGCGAACTATGACAAGGACAATGTGCTAGATTACAAGAATTTGGAGGTAGATTTCAAGACGTTTGTAGATAAGGATTTGATTCATTTCAGTAATCGCGATTTACAGCGCTCAATCAATCATATTTGCGACGGTCTCAAAGAGAGCACGCGTAAAATATTGTTTGCTTGTTTCAAGAGGCGTCTATATACGAATGAAATCAAGGTCGCGCAATTGTCTGGATATGTGAGCGAGGTATCAGCGTATCACCACGGTGAAGCGTCGCTACAACAGGCTATTGTAGGGATGGCACAGATATACGTTGGAACAAACAATATCAACCTGCTATCACCGAATGGTCAGTTTGGGAGCAGATGCCAGGGAGGACAGGATGCGTCATCGGCGAGATATATTTTCACATTATTGTCAAAACTCACGAAATTAATTTTCAAGGAGGAGGATAATAATATTCTAAATTATCAAGACGATGACGGACAACAGATAGAACCCGAGTTTTATATTCCTGTAATTCCTATGGTGCTTGTGAATGGTGGTATTGGCATTGGCACGGGGTATTCTACGAACATCCCGCAATTCAACCCTACCGAGATTATTGGGGCGTGCAAGTATATATGCGAAGCGATTAAACTTGCGGATTTAAATGGTGACACGGAGGAAGGGATGGAGAATATCTATGAGACGATTGATATGATAGAGATTGTGGATATGGTTCCGTATTACTTGGGGTTTAATGGGACGATACGAAAGACAGAGAATAACTCTTATGCGAGCAGAGGGGTGTATAAGTGGGTGGACAATGAGACGGTTGAGATAACTGAGTTGCCAATTGGGACTTGGACAGAAGATTATAAAGAGTTTTTGGAGACGATGATAACGAATGGACTAAATAACTTGAAATACATTGAGAATCATTATACATCAAAGAATGTAAAGTTTGTATTACATTTTAACGGGAATGTTCGCGATACGCTAGAGGATAAGTTTGAGCAACTGTTCAAGATGTCTTCTAGTAAAAACATGAGTATCAATAATATCCATTTGTTTAACAAGGGTGGTGCGATACAAAAATACGATACGACCAGCGAAATCATCAAGGAATGGGCGAAGACTCGTATTTTAAAATATCTAGAGAGGAAGGCATATCAAATCAAGATCTTAGAAAAGGACTATCTTGTGTTGTCTGCGAAAATCCGCTTTATTCTGGATGTGATTTCGGGGACGATCCAGATTATGAATAAGAAACTGGTGGATATCGCAAAGCGATTGATAGAACTGAAATATCCGCGCATCAATACGGATACTGGAGATGCGATTGACGCGGATGATGAAACAGAGGATAAAAACAAGGATATCAAAGATATCAAAGACTTTAATTATTTGCTGAAGATGCCAATCTCGCAATTAACCTTTGATAGAAAAATAATATTAGAAAAGGAGGTGGATGAACTAAATAAAAATCTTGTGAATTTGCGTAATAATCGTATTGAAGACTTGTGGATGACTGACCTGACGGAACTTGAAACTGCTTGGAATGAACATAGAGAACTCATATTAAAAGAATATGACAATGATCGCAAGGGTATTGTAGAACCGAAAGCGGGCAAGAAAAAAGCTAAAAAATAGATGTGATGTAAAATTTACAGAACCAATAACACTCGCTTTTCTAAATATATAAATTCGTTTATAATTTTTAATATTTATCTGCGAAATAGGATAGTGTCTGTTTTTTATATATCGTTGCCGTAAATATTTTCCCTTTATACATCTCAATATACAATGTATTACCGTCGTATATCTCATTACATCCAATATCATCATCGCATTTCATATTATCGTGGCGGATCGGTAATCGTAGCATCGTATTTTTATCTGTCGTCGTATAGTAATTCCATCTATCTTTGTGGTTATTTGCTCTCTTGCTAAACAATGGGAGTATGATTGGTTCATTGCTATCGCTATCATTGGATGTCAAGATACCGACTTGCTGATACTCGCGATTGTTCTCATACGATGGCAATTCCTTAGGATATATTGGAATGGCACTTTCCGCCTTACAACTACAAGGTGAAGGACACGAAGGGCAACTATCTACCTTTACATTTTTATCAAAAACAATAATCTCTTTTTTTATATTATTACTATTGTTGGCATAATATAATAATGTGCTGACAATTATTAGCAATACTGCTAAGAGAAATATTAGGAAATACAAGATGTTTACACCATTCATATTTTTCTTAGAAACCATTCACTATTTTCCTTATATACTATTTATCTATTATATTATTTTCCTTTCACACCAAAGGAAAGTCCGTAGGTTATGTAGTCGTGGATCCCGAAGAATCGCGGATTTCCAGCGATAATGTTTATATGATAATACCATTTAAAGGGGATGATAAGGATCTTGTTTTTATTTAATAGAATAGTCGTGAGCGTTTGGTTGTGATCTGGTGCGTTGTTTTCTTGTTTTGTGAGCGGGTTCCCTAGTGTAATTTCTACGGAATCGTCAGCATCCGTATAGATTAGAAAATACTTATAATGATTTCTGTTCCATCCCCATATATTCTGGATAAGCACGTCGCGATCTATTATATTATATGAAAACCAATCTATCAAAATATCCTCTATATTTTGAATATTGTCTTGGATTATGATGGGTTGCTTTTTATAGAGTAGATTGAAATCAAAATACATCGCTTCTACTTGGTATAATATTAATTCGTCGTAGAATATGTAATACAGCGATGCGTATAGTAGCAATAAGAAAATGAAAAAATAGAGATAATTATACATTTTGATTTTTTGATTTATTTTATTACGAATATAATAAAAACCACGATATTATCGCTGTAATAATTATTATTATATATTATAAGAGTAATATAAATTATTAGATGAATATTGAAAATACTATATCTTATGTATTCGTTATTCTCATAATTATTCTGGTAATACCATTGCTTCCCTATATCATATCTGTATCTTCTACTGTAAAAAACACGGGCGGTGCGGGTAGCGATGACGCAGATAGCAACAAGCATTTAATAGACGCATATGGAACTGTGAGTAAAGATCTTATCATTTATAATACATTGAATGAATTATATCTCTTCTGTAGTTATATTCCATTTCGTAGGGTAAAGATATGTACTGCGGATACGAGCAATGAAGATTTAATATATTATAATAAGCATTTAGCAGAAGTTTTTGATACGCTGGCATTATTACAGAAAAATCTTGATGCTGCGAAAGTAGCAATCGCAAAATTGAAAAAAGACGCGTTTGATACCATATTAGTGAATAAGGGTGCGCGAGAGAAACGCGAACACGAAGAGTATCTTGCGAAAATGACAGAATATGGCGCGAACGCGAGGCACTCAAGTGACAATTTTAGACAGTGGTTTGTGATAATTATAGATAATATGGCGTCATTCTTTAAAGCAGTCTCTCAAGCGATCGCCTTTGCGGCAGATATACTTATAAAAATTGTAAATATTATTATGCCCGCAATCGCAGCGTTACTAAGAAACCCCGTATTTGTGGGATTTTTAATATTGGTCGGGTTGATATTTTATATTTTAGGACTTATAAAGGACACATTGGATAAGAAGAAGAACGCGAATAAACCTGTGGATTCTTCCAAGGAGTCTGGTGGCAACAACAAGGGTTCCAAGTCCTATACTTCTATATTCCAAGATATTATAGATATATTCAACTATTTTAAAAATATGCTAATGAACTTTAAGATGTCTGGACTTTTTGGAACCGCTGTTGAAGTGGACGATGATGCTGGGAAAATAGATAGGGAGCAAATAGGTGGTGGGTCGTATGACAATTTATCCTATATTATGCTATCCGAAATATTTAATGGAGATGAAATCAAAACTTACTTTGGCAAGAATGTATCTATCACCAATGGAAAATACTATAATGTTCTTTTACCTGAAGGTAGGTTCAAAGATCCTGAACTGTCCAAGATTAAATGGAAAGTTATTAATCGTGTTGAAAATAATAATGAAAAGGTATGGAGAATAGATTGCGAACAGTTGGATACAATCATTAAAAAAGACGGGTCAACAATGCCTGTTTTTATTGGCGACGACACATGCACCATCAATCTAAAGGGATTACAAGCATATGATGAAAGTTTGAAACCAAAAGAGAAGGTCGCGAAACGCTCTACCGAATATATTAAAGGCGGTGGCGAATAGACTCTGTTGTGACTTTCGTATATTTATTATCTAATATATTTTTAAAGGTAATGAGCGTATGCAGTAATTTATCACTACATAATTATATATGTAAGGAGAATAAAAAAGGCAACTCGGCATATTCTATTCATACCGCGAATCCGCAACTGCCTAGACCAGGTGCTAATATTACGATTAGCGATACCGAGATCGCTTTAAGTGCGAAAGCAAAGAATCACTATTTTTTAGCGGACGAAAAAGCACATTGTAGCGAAAAGTGGCAACATTGGTTTTGTATCCCGAATTATCACAATCGCAACAGAATCAAGAATGACCCCGATACAGACACGATGACCATAGGCAAATGCTATACGTATTGTAAGACCGGTTATGCACCGGCACTGAACAAAGTGGATAAATGTTCTATTGGCGACAACGAAGACGACCTATTATTTAATCCGCTCGCGATTATTGCGATGTTTGGAACAAACCTGTATAATAAGACGACGGATCCTGTAATACCAGATTACGGAAATATCCGTGATACAATTGGTATCCGTGGTTCATATTTAAATGATTTATATCGTGTGAATAACAACAATGCGTTTATAACACGAGAACAGCAAGACAGCATAGTATCAAACACGATTGATGTCCTTATACCCAATCGTAACACAATTGGAGACCAGGCGTCCTATTTAAATGTCCCTATGGGTATGCCTAATGCCCCTATGGGTATGCCGAATGCTCGTATGGGTATGCCGAATGCTCCGAATGCCCCTATGGGTATGCCGAATGCCCCTAATGCTCGTATGGGTATGCCTAATGCTCCGAAAGCACCTATGGGTATGCCGAATGCTCCGAATGCCCCTATGGGTATGCCTAATGTTCCTAATGCCCCTATGGGTATGCCTAATGCTCCGAATGCCCCTATGGGTATGCCGAATGCTCCGAAAGCACCTATGGGTATGCCTAATGTTCCTAATGCCCCTATGGGTATGCCGAATGCTCCGAATGCTCGTATGGGTATGCCTAATGCCCCTATGGGTATGCCTAATGCTCCGAATGCCCCTATGGGTATGCCTAATGCTCCACAAGAATTACAGAATAGCAGACAAAGAGCAAAGTATAAAAATCAAGAAAGGATATTATTAAATATCATTAAAACCTTTCGTAATAAGGGGATAGATGAAGATGAACAAAATATGAGCAGGGCGATTATAGCGATTAAAGACGATATTAAAAAGGCAACGGATGTGTTTATTCATAGTTATATTCAACAAATAAAATTCTCCAATAAGAAGCAAGAAAACCTATTGTATAAAATTAAAAATTATGAGTTTGATATGTTAAAATTACAAGCGGTATTTGGCAACGACAAGAACGACAAGGATAGATTAAAAAACGCGATTTCGTATGCCAATATCATTATGAACTTGATATGTAAGGAAGGTAAGACGAACATTGACACGAGGATACGCCAGTTATTTAAATTTAACAAGATTGTTCTTGCGAAGAAGGAAGAGGATAACCTAATCAAAATATTCAAGACCGCGTGCTATAATTGTTTTACAGTGAATTATGATGTTTTTAAAGAATATCTACAAACAACGTTTGCAACCGATGGAGATACGGTATTCTACAATCGTGCGGATGCCGTAATTCAATACGGAGATACGGTTTTATATACGTGCGGTATAGCTGCTGGTGATCTAGATACAGTATCCTCCGAATTACAATACAACATTCCTTATTACAACAACATAACTTTTTACGATCACCAAATATTGTCGGAATATAGTGACAATGAAAAGATGTTTGTCTATATTCTCACAACATTTGGGATATGTTTAGGATTTGTAGTTGCCACCTGTATAATATATGCTATCCTTTTATATATTAAGCAACCGAAAGGAGCTGGATTGACGAAAATCATCCATTATATAAATTATTGCTCGTTGTTTTATAGTTTTATTACAAATATTATAATAAGTCTGTTTAGTTATCTCTATTATTACGTAATATGCCGATATAGCAATTCAAGTTATACGATTATAAGCATGTTTTTCAAAATTATCAATATCGTCATCATCGTATCCTTGCTGTCGTATTCAATGAATACCATACTGAACCTATTAAATATCAGTTATTGCCAAGCGTCAAATGACGCAGGGGAGGAGAATTGCGGGGACAGCGCGAATATATATTATTATATGGTTTATTTGTATTTGATTGCTATCTATCTATATAGTATGTATTTAATGCGATATGGGCGTACAGACACCGAGTATGATCTTCTGGTGAATGTAGATGTAGAATATCAACATTCAGTAGACTACATACGTTTATTATTAGTTGAAAAATATTTAACAAATATAATAGCGATGTTCGCGACGTATTCTACGAATGAACTTGGTATCGCCAAAAATTATGTTCCGAACCTTCCTATGAAGCAACAACCTATGTCTCAAAGACCTACGGGTTCAAATCTTTTACCAGGTATGGGTGTAGCAGCATTAGGAACTGCTGGAATTGCTGGGGTGGCACTAAGCGATCCTAGCGAAGCACTTGGAAAAGCAGGCGACCTATTCAACAATGCTGGAAATGCTATAGGTGATCCTAACGTGGCACTTGGAAAAGCAGGCGACCTATTCAACAATGCTGGAAATGCGATAGGCGATCCTAACGTGGCACTTGGAAAAGCAGGCGACCTATTCAACAATGCTGGAAATGCTATAGGTGATCCTAGCGAAGCACTTGGAAAAGCAGGCGATTTCTTTACGGGCAATACAGACAGTATGAGCGACTTATTCAGCAGTATATGGGGGGACTAAAGCGAATCATCGCAAGTATCGTGAGTGATTATATAAGAAATATAAACATTAGAAATAGTAAATGGATGATAGTAATATATATTTGCTAAATATTAAAACAATACAGGCATCAACCTTCAAACAAGTTATAGATGCCTTGAAGGAAATCCTTATGGATGTGAATTTGGAGATAGACGAGACGGGGATTAAAATAGTTGCGATGGACAATACGCATATTGTGTTGATCCATCTCAAGTTGGAAGCGGATAAATTTGAGATATACGAGTGTGAGAAGAAGATATACGTCGGGATAAATATGTTGAGGTTGCACGCGCTAATAAAAACCATTACGAACAACGACATATTGTCCTTATATATTTTAAAAGATGATCCGAATCATCTCGGGATAACGATTGATAATAACGAGAAGAACTATAAGACGAATTATAAGTTATCAGTGCTTGATATAGATGTGCTAAATATCCAGATACCTCCAGTTGATTTTCATACGATTATCAATATGCCGTCGTCGTATCTTCAAAAGATTATTCGCGACATGCACAATTTGGCGGAGTTTATAGAGTTCCGCAACATTAATGACAAGTTGATATTGAGTTGTAAAGGAGATTTTTGTTATCAGGAGACGATATTGGGAGCGGATAGATCACAATCTATCACCATAAAAAAGAATAGTGGCGAAGAAGACCAAGAGATCATTCAAGGGATCTTCAGTCTTAAATATCTGTCTATTTTTACGAAATGCACCAACCTGTCCAATACGGTAGAGATATATCTTAAAAACAATTACCCGATCATCTTACGATATACGATCGCGTCCTTAGGTGAAATCAAGTTGTGCCTCTCGCAACAGGATATCAGTTAATGAGAGTCTGACGCAGTATATGATGTCTTTTTATTTTTATTATTTGAATAAATATGTGCAATTATACATCTATACAAACAAAAATTGCCTATCATCGCTATACTTTTATAATTAAAGCAAACACACGAACGAACAAGAGAACGAACGCAAAGAACGAAACGAAACGAAACGAAACGAACGAAGCAAACGAAGAGAACGAACGAAGAGAACAATGGATACGCAACGTCGCAAGGAGTTGGCGGATACGCCGATGGATATTCAACGTCGCAAGGAGTTGGTGAAGGAGAAGCGGATAGAAAGATTGATTCGCAAAGAAGAATATCAAGAGGCAATGAATAAATTGCCTATCAACGAAAGGGCAATTATAAAGGAAGTTCTTATAAAAATAAAGTCTGATAATCACAAGATGTTCCTCGCCGCACTTGAAAGAGAACGTAATGAATCTATACAAGGACGTGCTAGATTACGAGAAAAAGAAAATGAAGAGGAGGAAAGAAGAAGAGAGCGCAGTTTAATGGCAAATGTATGTATTATGTGTGCAGGGGCAGTAGGAACAGTCGCCTATGTAGGTCTTACCTTAATGAAATAGGAAAACTAAGTTTATATGTGGATGTATATATTTTTTATAGTAATTATATACTCCTATTATAGAATAATAGAGCATTATGGAGGGGTTGTTCGTATATGACCCTATCCATTTAGAAAACATTCCAATGAATGACTACCTTCTGAATGATACGAATAACGTCGTATTCATTCTTAATAAGAAAGCATACGGTGTCAATAAGGCATTGTTTATGTTTAATAATGAAATGAAACGATGTATTATCAAGAATAAAGCATTGCTTAAACAGGCGACCTATGATAACTCAGAAACCTTCTATAATATAGGGTATTTTATTGGGAAAAAAATAATTGTTAAACTTAGCACATTAAACGATGTCTTGAAAACACACAGGATTATAGAACTAACTTCGAAAACCACAGGAGATACGTATATAAATAAGGAGTTATTAGAATTGACAACCATCGGTTTACTAAAATCCGAAGATTCGATAGGCAAGGTTAATTTTAAACACGCCTTAGAAGACGTTTATTTTGACGAATTAATATCCAAATTATTAGAAGAATATAGTTGGTTGTTGTATAAGCATATAAATAACAGTTTATTAAATCCCGAATTATATAATAACAATGAACCATTAAAGTATGAGTTAATTTCTGTATTAAAACACGACTTCAAAGCTAGAAATAAAAAAACCTTTAAGAACATAGACTTTAAAAGAGCGATAGATAAGGTAATTACGAATATAGACAGAGTTTTTATTGAAGCGGCACCACGATACGAAAAAACATATATTCATAAGGTTTTTTATCGTGGAATGAGGGGAAAATATGGCAACCAATTAGAAAACATAGGTGATTCATCACTAATTCTTAATTATACTTCTGTTTCTTCGGCATATACGGAGGCTCAAAAGTTTGCTGGGAAAGCATCCGACGCTGTCATTTATAAAATATATCTGGATGAAGGATTACCTTATATCAATATGGTATCAACCGCAATTATTAAACAAGAAGAGGAATACTTATTGCCACGAAATATAATCTTTGAACTTATAAGTAAAAAAGGAAACGAATATACTGTGTTGGCGAAACCCTTTAAACCCGACCAATTTACTATTAAAACTGGTTGTATTTCATACGACTTTTACGATATCGTTCCTATCGTTCCGACGATGCTATCCGCATCAACAGCATCATCTACACCAAAAGCAGCGAGAGCAGCGAAAGCGGATTCAGGAAAAGACAAAATCATACCTGCTAAATTAAAGAGATGTCCGAAAGGAATGATGCGAAATAAAATAACAAACGAATGCGTTCCAAAGAATGCTGCGAATGCCGCTAAGGCTGTGAATGCTAAGCCAAAGCAAACAACACCTCCAAAGCCTAATGCGAAACCTAAATTAGGACGTTGTCCGAATGGAACACGACGTAATCCTATAACATTACTATGTGATGCTAAACTTTGAGTCATTCTAATATCAAAAAGAACCAGTGATACTTTTACCAATATTGTTTACCAATATTTTCTTTCAATATTATTTTTACCATTTCAATATCAAACGCATTGATGTCTTCTCTTGTTAATTTTTTTCCCTCTAATTTATTTTTTTCTAACTTATTTTTATATTTTACAGCGAGCTTATATTTCCCTGTTTTTTTGTCAGCGTGGGTTAAAATATCTTTAATTAACCATCGTAATGTATTCAAACTCTCTCTATAACAAACTTTTAATCTACAATCAAGAAGATCATTATGGTCTTTTTCTTTCATTATTTTTAATTTTAATTTAGTTTTTTCTTTTATATCCTTCTTATATAATTTTCCTAACTCTGCGTCTCTCTTTTTCTTATCATTTACATTATCATTATTGAAACGAGAACGAATATTGTTTCTTTTTTCTAAATAATTAGAAAAGTTTTTTCTTTTTTCAACAATATATTTATTTTTATTTAACTGGTCAAGTTGTTTTTCACATTTTGTATAAACGCTATTTGCTAAAGCAGGTGTCATAAACCAAGTAGGTTTCATAGACCATTTAGGAAGTTTAGGTGATAATGGTATAAGCTTATTATGAGGTTGCATTACGAGTTGTATATCTATATTTTACAGTAAGATTATATTCTCCTTTTTATATTTTACAAAAGTCCTTGTAAAAAACCAATACTATCAAATAGAATGACAAGGCGTTTGCGATCCAGCACCACATAGACCCCCAGGTATGGGTTTCCTTATATAGGATTATGGATATAACAAGGATGGTTGTTATGAATAGAAGCGTAGGATACATTTCATCAATTATCCAGCGCACCGCAAGGAATGCGTACAATATTGCGATTGCGTATATATTGAGTTTGAACCAGTTCCACGCCAAATGTCCGTTTTTACTAGGGGTTGATGTAAACTCGATGGTATTAAAAGGGATTACTATGGTGTATAGGATCACGATGAATACAAAGTATGCTACCAATAAATAAGGGATCCATTCAGGGCGTTTCTCAATTTTTAGGATATTGAGAATCGGTTGACATAGCACGACAAACAACGCGATCTGTGATAGCAAGCTGTTGGAAAATGTTTTCGTCCAAATGAAATATTCTATAAGTTGCATGATGACGAAGGACTGGTAAAAGAGTAAACCAAGAAAATTAGTAACACCATTAGAATACGCAAACAATGACGCAAATGTACTAAATGCGTAGGTATTTAAGGAGACTGACGCGTTCCAACACATATTCTATATAAGGAGTCTATAATATTCTCTTATGATTTATTATATTATAATTATTTAGATATCCTGGTATGAATTCGCCACCAATAAAAATCAAGGCGGAGACAAAAAACACTTGTTCGCAGATTCTAACACCAAAACAAGTTGGACCTATTTGTTGGTTTATGGCGACTTTCGTAGCGATGTTTTATAGTCAGCGTAGCAGAAAAATATTACTTGAAGCATCTAAAGATTGGGATAAAAATAAGAAGTTATTTATCTTGTTAAAGCATATATTGGACGATAAATACTTAAAGACGGAGAGTAGAGAAAGCGAGGATTACAAAAGGTTCAGTGATAATACGTTTATAGATATATTAAAATTATTACATAAGGAAAACACAAAAAGGTTTATGTATAACCCATCTGTTAATAAGGGAGGTTTTACTCCAAGTTTTTATATAGGGAGATTGTATAATTTATTAAATATAGATTATACAATCATTGAATATGATGTTGAAAATAATTTTTTGGTGTATTCCTTATTAAACGAAGAGTATAATGATGATATTGATTATAAATTTGTTCAAAAATATAATAGGTTAAAAAAATATTATGATTTTTTATACTTTAAATTTAAAATTAAACCTAAATCTAAAATTAAAAAAGGTATACAAAAATTTACTCGGTTTATTGAGAAACCTTCTATTTTGTTTACTAAAGATGAACGTAAAAGGTTTGAGGTGATGGACAAACCTTTTAGACCTTCAAGGTGGTTCAAAGATAGTCCAAGAAATTTTAAAGATGCCCATACAGTGTTTAATAACACCCCTTCAATATTAATAGTATTTGTTAGTAATTTCACATATAATAGTGCTATTTATGGCGAAGGCGTGTATTATAAAAAGGACAATAATATTTTGAATAATAAAATTGATGATCCTGTTATAAAAAATAGTATCCAATCTATGAAAGAACAGATATTTTATAATGGCGTAGAATATAATTTAGATTCCATAATATTAGGCGATACTGAAGAAACCGATCAATATAACTCAAATCACGTAATCGCTGGTATAACTTGTAAAAAAGAGCAATATGTTTATAATGGTTGGACACGAACGAGTATGGATTCTGCTATGACGACAACGAAAATAACAAGGACTATTCCTTGCGAACTAATGAAACACAAATGGAATATTAAAGATGATGTTGATTATTGTTTAAATGCGAAGAATTGTCAATTAGATTTGATAACTAAAAAAGACGCTAAACTTTGCTTTAATTTTAGTAAAGGAAACCGCATATTAATATATGTTCGCAAAGATAATAAAAGAATTACTTCTTCATCGCATTCACCGAAAATGTCAAGTGATGTAAGTGATGTAAGTGATGTATCTATAAATAAAGGATCACATAGTATAATTATTACAGAAGAAAATATAGGTCAATTGAAAACAATTATACAAGGTGCGAGTAAGGTAGAGAAGGTCATTTTACGTGATGTAAAAATAACACGAGATATATTAGATATGTTATATACGTTAGAAGTATCTGCGATTACGCATTTTATAATCATAAAAACAAAGGAAGAATACTATGAAACAGATAATTATATTATATATGAGCTGCTATTTATGATAGAAAATATGACGAATATTAAACTGCTTGATTTTAGTGGGTTTCACATAGATAATTCTAAATATTCTTATATAGAAGGCGACGATGAAGAAGTTTCGCATATTACTAACTTTGTGGAATTATTTACGGGCATATTACTAAAATTAAAAAAATTAAAATACTTGAATTTTATAAATAATACGATTGAAGAGACCGCATATAATGAAATATTTAGATTTAGAGATCGCAAGTCTAAACCGGATACAGCAAACGCAGTAATGATGATAACGGATACAGCGACCGCTGATAAAAAAAGAAGGATTAAATTTAATACGCGCAACTGTTCTACCCCTAAATTTATAGATACTCTAAAAGGGTATAAAAATCCTGTATATTTTTATAATTCTCATACTCTAATGAGTTATAAGAATCCAGCGGTAGATAAACAACTTAAAAAATTAACAAAAGAAATCCAATAGGGATATTAGATAGAGTAAAAGAAGTTAAGGTATCGTCGTAGCAACACTCGCATTTATTTTTGGATGTAAAATATATTTAAAGTATATATTCTGTATTTTGCTAAGCGTATTCTTTAATACACATAGAATCCGATTCATACACCGAACATAGTTGGATGAGAATATGATATACTCGTCATATAGCATATAGTTTATATATTTATTAATTTCGTTGAAAACACTTTGAAACTTATTCATTCAATATAAATAAAATATAATTTTATTTCTTTAAGTATAAACTAAAAGTCGGCATCCAGAGAGAACTTGCGTATATCTGTATGTTCCTGCTTGCTTCCAACGTTTGCCTTGCTATACTGTGAAACGCGACTTTCAAAGAAGTTCGTTTTTGACTCAATTGAGATCCTCTCCATAAACGGGAAGGGATTATTAGAGTTCCATAACTTGTCATAATTTAATTGTGTCAATAGTCTGTCCGCGACAAATTCAATGTAGATGGACATTAGATTCGCGTTCATCCCAAGCATTGAACAAGGAATACTTTCTATAATAAAGTTCTTCTCTACTTCTACTGCCTCTCTCACGATTTTATGAACGACTTCTTGTGAGAGGCGATTCACAATCTTAGAGTATAGTAGCACCGCAAATTCTACGTGCATTCCTTCGTCTCTACTGATTAATTCATTAGAGAACGACAACCCTTGCATAAGTCCTCTTTCTTTTAACCAAAAAATACTACAAAAGGCACCGCTGAAAAACACCCCTTCAACCAATGCGAATGCGAGCAGTCGCTGAGAGAATGGCGCGTTTTCGTCGTTGATCCACTTAAAGCACCACTCCGCCTTCTTTTTAATACAAGGCATATAATGGATCGCGTCTAGTGCCTCGTGTTTTTCGGCAGGTTCTTTAAAGTAGGTGTCAATCAATAGCGAGTAGGTCTCTGAGTGAATATTCTCAATAGACATCTGGAATGCGTAGAAGAACTTTGCTTCTAGAACTTGAACGTCATTTAAAAAGCGCTCGCCTAAATTAATATTCACGATAGTATCACTTGAACTAAAAAACGCCAAGATTTGCTTGATGAAAAAACGCTCATTATTATTTAAACTATGAAAATCTGCTAAATCTTTACTTAGATCCAATTCTTCGGGCGTCCAGAAGCAACTCAGTGCCTTCTTATACATCTCCCACATATCATAATGTTCTATCGGGAATATAGTTAGGCGTTCGCTCGGTTCAAGAAGCGGTTCGTGAGTCTCATTGTTAGCCATAGACATTATATTATAATAGCGATATATATTTATATAATAAAATAAAAAATATTGATATAGAATATATAAATATGTCTATAAACGCGAACGCACTTTACCATAATATGATAATCGCGTCATCCTCCTCCTCCCGTGAGACCTATTCTAGTCTTATAAAAAAAGCAATTGCGAAAATGCCCACGACCCTTAATACCAAGAGGAGCGTTGATGAATACTACAAAGCTTCTATGGAGAAGATAAATTACAAGATAAAGGCAGCAGAGAAAGCAAAGAAGACTGCTGAAGCAGCTGAGAAGTTTATTGCGAAAGCAAAGATGGCAGCGGAAAAAGCAGCGGAAAAAGCAGCGGAAAAAGCAGCGGAAAAAGCAAGGAAGGCTGCTGCGAAACCTAAGTCGGTAAGGGCGAAGAAACTTGGTGGTTATATGTTCGATTAGACGTAATAATAATTGATTCAAGATAATGATCAAAGTAAACTACTATGTGCTTATTACAAGAAATTTTCAAGATTTTTATACGATATAATAATCGCCTACAGCGAGAAGGAAGCGCCTACATAAACAGGGATTCGGGACGTTATAGAGATGATATAAAATACATTTGCCACAACTCATAAATACTCTAAATTATAATAATCGGCGTGTTGATATAACAAACGAAAAAATAACAATGAGTTTGGGTAGTAACCAGTATGTGGAACACATCTATTTTCTGATTGACAGTTACATCGTATATATTCTTCAAAATATGATATTGAAGACGCGCAACGACGAGTATATATACTATGTTTATCAGTATAATAATAAAATAAATCGCAATGTGTATATTGAAGTGTAGTTATCAAATAACCTTCTTTCTCTTCAATTTCGTAAGTAACTCCTTTTTCTTATAACAAACCCTCTTGTCGTCTACGACTTTTGAAAGTTTGATTTGATTCGCTTTACACAATTCCTTAATGTCTTTCATCGTCATATCTGTATGTTTCGGATGATTGCGACGACCACCTGAAAAACCTATATATTCAGGATTTTGTGTCAAGTCAATTTGGTAATATTTTCCTTTACCATATCCTTCACTTTGTATTTTCATAAATAAACCTACGAATCCTCTGAGTTTTTTTATATGATCCACATCAATCCTATTATTTTTAATTATCTCTCCATTTTCGTCCCCTTTAATTCCTAGATTATTAATTCTATTTATATCAGAAAAAATTCCTTTTTTAGTAAAAGCACTATAATTTTCTAAAAAATTATCAGGAGTCCCTTTTGGTGAATTAGTAATAATAACAATTTTTAAATAAGATTTCCAGAAATTTAAATCATTATTTTCCACATTTTCTAAAATATAATTCAATTCAAGTTCTAAATACTTATTATAATCTTTTTCTTTATTTTTATATTGTTGTTCATATGCAGTCATCTAAATCTCTACTATATATAAACATATTATTTTATACTAAAACCAAAAGATCTACGCCGAACATAGCACGCAACTATCCGCATTCTCTTCAGCACATCTTCTCTTTTTCTTAGCGAACTCCGGGTCAATCGTAAATTGTTGTGTCTTCGCCTTCGGTCTTGTGCGGAGATAATAAGATCCTGTTTTCAATCCCTTACTGTGTCCGTAGAAATGCATAGACGACAGTTTTTGGAAATCCGGTTCTTCCATAAATATATTGAGACTCTGTGTCTGGCAAATGTATTGTCCTCTATCCGCTGACATATCTATAATATGACGTTGCTTTATCTCCCATGCCGTCTTATAAATCGCCTTTGTTTCATCGTCAATCTCTTGGATATTTTGAATGCTCCCTTCGTGTAATATAATCGTGTCTTTCAGTTCCTTGCTCCATAGTCCCTTGCGAATCAAATCATTGATCAAGTATTTATTAATCACGATAAACTCTCCACTCAATGTCTTGCGTTGGAAAATGTTATTCGTGAATGGTTCAAAACTCTCGTTAAATCCCATAATTTGCGAAGTAGACGCAGTGGGCATTGGCGATAAAAGAAGACTATTGCGAACACCATATTCCTTTATGTCAGTGCGAAGTTTCTCCCAGTCATATCTTGTACTCGGTTGGGCATTCCATAAATCAAATTGGAATTGACCTTGTGACATAGGACTTCCTTCAAATGAACTGTATGCACCGATATATTTCGGGTTGGCAATATCCCTCTCAAACTCATTCACATAATCCTTGATATCTACGTCTAGGATCTTGTGATTCAAATTTTTAATATCATTAATTACCTGATGACGCTTCTTCGCCAATTCCATAGATGCCTCAACCGCTGCGTGATAGATCGTTTCAAAAATATCCTTGTTCAATTGCTTCGCCTCATCGCTTTCAAACGGATAGCGTAACTGTATAAATACATCTGCCAATCCTTGAATGCCGATCCCAATTGGGCGATGCTTTAAATTGGAGCGACGCGCCTTCTCAACCGGATAAAAGTTCTTGTCAATCACCTTATTCAAATTCTTCGTGATAACCTTTGTAATCTCATGTAATTTATCAAAGTCAAATACGGCAACCTTTTCGTCATCCGCGCCAGTAAATGAGATATACGTCGGAAGACAGATAGACGCTAAGTTGCACACACCCGTTTCTTCGGGAGACGAATAAATCAACACTTCCGCACACAAATTACTTGACTTAATCGTCCCCAGATTCTTCTGGTTACTCTTTTTGTTCGCTGCGTCCTTGTATAGGATATAAGGAACTCCTTGCTCAATCTGCGCCTCAAGGATCTTAAACCACAAGTCTTGTGCGTTGATTTGCTTCGTGTATTTGCCTTCGCTCTCATATTTCTCATATAATTCTTTAAATTCATCTCCGTATACGTCGCTGAGTCCTTGGCATTTGTCAGGACACATAAGCGACCATTTGCCTTCTGCCTTCACCCGCTCCATAAAAAGATCTGAAATCCACAACGCTAAAAACAAATCGCGACATCTGTCTTCTTCGCTACCGTGATTTTTCTTGAGCTCCAAGAAACTCTCAATGTCAGTGTGCCACGTTTCTAGATATACCGCGATACTACCTAGTCTCTTCCCCGCCTGATCAATGTATCGCGCTGTATTATTGAATACACGTAGCATCGGTATAATACCATTGGAAGTTCCATTTGTCCCGCGAATATGACTACCATTCCCGCGTATTTGATGAATATGCAACCCGATCCCACCAGCATACTTTGAGATTAAAGCGACCTCCTTTAACGAATCAAAGATGCCTGATACGCTATCGTCATTCACACTACATAAGAAGCAACTACTCAACTGCGGACGATTTGTTCCCGCGTTAAACAGTGTAGGCGTAGCGTGTGTGAAATATTTTTTACTTAATAAATCGTATGTTTGGAGAACCTCCTTGATATCGTGTCCGTGAATTCCAATTGCCACACGCATCCACATATGCTGAGGACGCTCAATAATCTTCTTATTGATCCGCAAAAGATATGCGCGCTCCAACGTTTTAAATCCAAAATAATCAAACAAATAATCCCGCTGATAATCAATACACGTGTTGAGTTTCTCTTTGTTCTTTTGAACCACATTATACAATTCTTCCGATACTAAAGGGATTGGGTTATTATGATTATCCACGTTGTTATAGAGCGTCTGTATGGTTTCACTAAACGACGGTGAAGTATTCTTATGGTGATTAGATACGATAATACGTGATGCCAGAATACTATAATCGGGATGCTCAATTGACATACTGCTACATAAATAAGCGGCGAGTTCATCCAACTCGTATGTCTTAACACCATCATAAATACGTGAACAGACTTTCTGGGCAATCGCTGAAACGTCTATCGTTAATCCTGAAGATAGATTTTTCAACCGATTTAAAACCTTGTCAAAACTAACATCCTCCATTTCACTATTACGCTTAATAACACGCATTTTTATTTTTGTATCTTTGGTTATATCTATATAGGTAGATTGTTTTTATATAGATTAGTAAAAATAAAAAATAATGAGAAACGCAATTCTTTATCAGTTCAATCGTTCAATTACTTGAAGTGCTCCCTGTGTCATCTATGTCACTTTCGCTCTTTTCGCTACCGCCACTACCATAATTATAATCGCATATTAGTTTGCGACCCTTAGAAGATGACATCCAGCATTCTATCTTTATTTGCCCGCTATGCTCCTTGTGATGGCATTCTTTACATATCGCCACCAAGTTATGCTTCGCGTTCTTGTGGAATGTATTATTAATAAACCCATCTTTGTCGGCGGATTGTTGATAGATGATGTGGTGCGTCTCTTCTGCCTTATTTTTATTACAGATATTACACATATCTATAATTATCTTGGAGTTATATCTTGATTTTTTCTTATTTATTATCGTGTTGTTCATACCTTCAACTTCCTTGCGATTTAACTCTGCGTTTTTCATAAAATCACTTGGCATATCCAGTGTCCTGCAAACCTCTATGCCATAATTATTACTACCTTGTCCATCTTGAATCACCCGATCATAGATGATGGTATTCTGTTCGTCAAAAGTAATGCGAATATGCTTCACGAATAACTTGGATTTGCCAATATTGCCTTTAATGCTGGTCAGTTTTGTCAATTCGTGGAGATGTGAAGCGAAAATAAAGGATGCCCCTTTCTGTATGAGTGTGTCAATGCCACTCGCCACAATAGACAGTGCGGATACCGATTCTGTCCCGCAACAGATCTCGTCGCCAATCACGATACTATACTTATTACAGCGCTTGAGAATATTTCGCAACTCTGTCATCTCCACCGTAAAACTGGACATCCCTTTATAAATATTATCTAACCCCGAGATCCTCGTAAATATGCTATGATACGGGTAATACGTGAAGGACGACGCCGCCACAAACATACCCGCTTGCGCCATTATAATATTCAAACCGACCGCTTTCATAAACGACGATTTGCCAGACGCATTAATACCATACAATAGGATACCGTTTTGATTCAGCGAAATATTATTGCCCACATATTGGAAATCGTCTTGAATCCTCTCAATTATAGGATGTCTCATATTCGTAGATTCTATGAAAGACGATTTGCCAGATGTCACATTACTGTCTATTACCGGGCGTGTATAGCAGTAATCAAAAGCGTTCTTCGCGGAGTTCGCCGCAATATCCACGCGAACCAAAAATTTCACAATCGCATCGTAGGTATCCGCAACATCCTCTATGAACTGAATTACGAACGCTCTGTAATGCGCTAACACCAATTGCGATATTTGCTGACTATACTCGGTGATCGCGTTGCTCTCCTTTATAATCGCGGCATTCGTGAGTTTATACGTGGTTGAGGAAGACGATAACGCCTTCTTCTCAAAGGTGCTCATCAAATCCTTTTTATTTTTTAAAGCGTTCTCATAGCGCTTCTTTGTAATTGTCAAATAATAACCGTCGCGATTATTGTTCTCCACCTTGCAAGCGGTGCTATCATTGTCGCCAATTTGCGTAATCTTTTCACACGTCGTATTGATGATACCGAGCGATTTATTATATTTGTCATACTGCGAATCAATATCGGTGTAGATGCCTCGCTTGAAAAAGTTAATACAAGTGGACTTGTCTTGTAAGTTCGTGAGATTGTATTTGCCCGCCTCTTCTAAATCTATGATATTGATGAATCGCGAGATGACAGTGTCAATGTCAATGTCATCAAAAGTGAAGTCGTTTGTCTTTGTCAAATTCAAGATTTCTTTGGTGGATAGCAAAGCATCGTGAAACGATACCCAGTCGTGTGGTGCCATCTTGTTCGTTTTCATTTTACGCTTGAGACGCTCCAAGTCCATTATCGCGGATAGGTGCTTGCGAACAATTAAATAGGTGTTGTTTTTCAATAACATATCCACGTCATCGTATGCTTGCGTAATTCGCTCCGTATCTATCATCGGTTGCAAAAGTCTCTCCTTGAATGCTCGGTATCCAAACGCAGTAGAGCATCGGTTTAATATTTCTATCAACGGTTGGTCACCAGGATACAATCCGAGAACGTTCAATTGAATTGCGGAGTTGAACTCAATCGTCATATTTTTATTCATTTCAAATACGTCAGGGACTTCTTCTAAACCCTTTACAATATCTGCGTTGTGTTCATAGGCGAACTCCAGCAAGCAACAAAACGAAAACCTCGCGTTATTATATTTTTCCAAGTTTAATATCTCAATCATTGAAAGGAATCCCTTTTTAATCACAAAAACCTTTTCTAATATATCGCGTTGATTATTGATATTACTAAAAAAAGACAGATGTTCGTATGTGTTCCATTTGTAATGAACGCGAATATTATTGATCGTCAGGTTTTTCAATATCCGCTTCTTGTAATCTTCGCTGATCGCCTCACTGATGATAATTAACTCAGACGGGTTGTAGGTGCTGATATAGCGAAATACTTCGTCATTTGCGAACTCGGGGTCGTCCTTTGACGAAGATACTTCATATACAAAGGTTTTCCCGGTGGATAAATCAATCCCTGATATACCCGCGATGATATACCCTTCAATCACCTCGTAATAGATCACCATTATATAATTGCTACGCTTATTTACGATATTAACGTTCGTCCCTGGCGATATGATATCGGTGACCTTTCTCTCTGGATTTGGTGGTTCGGATACTTGCTCCACTAATACGATCGTATAATTACTTGCGAGGATTTTATCACGGAACTTAGGAAGGGAGGCAAGGGGGAACCCTGCCATTACAGGATTCGCAATGGATATCTCTGCGACCGCCTTGTTTTTACGCGATGTCTGGATCCCGCATAGTTCCGCAATAATATACACGTCGTTATTGAGAGACGTATCGGTATTCGGGTATATCGTGTAAATCTCAAAGAACGAACCGACTTGCATCAATACAACGCACTTGTCGCCATATTTCTCCTTATATACCCTTGTATATTCCAAGTAGTCTTCTAACATTTTAGTAATGGAACGTGTATTAAACGTGTATCATATATGATACGTGGTATGTTCTTATATATGCGTTGTAGAGAAGGCGTAATTGGTGTATTACGGGTCTTACCTTTTATATTATATAAAAAGTGATATGATACAGTATCTACATTTTACACAAAATATGGCATATTCGCTATCGCCTCCATCTTTTGGAAAAAGTATGCTTGATTTAAGGAGCAAAGACGAAACTTTGAATGTAGGAACGAGATGGACGATTGAAGAAGATAATCGTTTAGTTCAAGAAATTAAAGAAAACAAAACGTATGAAGAAATTGCTTTGGAACATAAAAGAACGGTACACGGTATTCATTGCAGGGTTATATCTCATATAATTTATCCTAAAATAAAGGACGCGGACTCTGATATGGGATTGATATCATTAGAATATAAAATTGATTATTCGCTACTACTAAGACAAATCAATAAGATAAAGATGAAGGGAACAGTAAATAAGAAGTCAAAAGATAATGACGATATACCAACAAATAAACAAATTTTAGAATATCTAAAACAGTTGGAAAACAAAATAGATGAAATAAACTCTAAACTAGATAACTTAGAATATTTGAGGTGATAAAAAATGATATTATAGTAGATATTGACTTACTATTAAGCGATGGAACAGATTTACATTTTGAAGTTGAGAGGAGGAAAGTATTACATTGGTAAGACAAGGAATATTGAAAAGAGATGGGATGAGCATATTACAGGTCGTGGTTCCGGATGGACGAAAAAACACAAACCGATCTCTTTAATCACTACTATAAAAAGCACATCGCACTTTGACGAAGATAAGTATGTGAAGGAATATATGGCGAAATACGGTATTGAAAATGTTAGAGGCGGGACATATTCCAAGATAGATTTAGACGCAACTAGCATCGCATTATTAGAAAAGGAAATAAGGCATTCCAAAAACCTATGCACAAGATGCGGGAGAGACTCGCACTATATAAAGGATTGCTACGCAAGCACTGATATTGATGGTGATATGATTGAAGATAGTAAGAAGGAACCTGTTGTTCGTAAAACAAAGAAGAAGAATTGGAGTGACGATAGTGACGATAGTGAATGTGAAGATAGCGAATCTGACGATATGGACGAAGTTCTTATGTCTATGACATCAGGGATGCTGAAAAATGCGAGAAAAAATCGTGCGATAATATAATATTCTATAATTACTGTTCTGCTACATTTGATTTTCTTTTTTATTCTATATAAAAAAATACATATATTATACTATAATACCTTACATACTGGATCCCAATTATGAAATACATAATTGTATGCGACGAAACCCCACTACACTTCATTGAGGGACGACATCGGATAGAGGCGATCATTGAGGATATTCCAAGTGATGAAATATATATCATTTATAATATAGCATTGGATGAATATAATTTCCAAGAGATAGTAATAAATAAATGTAAACAAGTATCACAGTTTCACTTTTCGCAAATAGACTACGGGACGCGAGGTGTTCTTGAGACTGCTTTCGTAGGCATACAGCGTTTCATTGAATACGTAGGTGATGACTCTATCGTGTTTATGGACACGTCCCAAGTTCCTTCCACATATTCGTTTGACAATGTAAATACTTTTTTGACAAACGCGAAGATGCTCTTGAATGCCGATAAGTTTAATTTTGAGGATTCGGTAATCGTCGTTAAAGATATAGATAATAAACATACAAAAAATAAATTAAGAATCTGCTTTGATTTAGATAATACGCTCACTACATATCCTACCGTCGCTGGAGACTATTCTACAGTTAAACCGATTTATAAGAATATTTCACTATTGAAGAAGTTGAAGAGCGACGGGCACGAGATCATCATCTATACCGCGCGAAGAATGAAGACGCATAACGGCAATGTCGGAAAGGTAATTAAGGATATCGCAAGCGTAACGATAGATACCCTTGAAAAGTTCAATATAGAATATGACGAATTGATTTTCGGTAAACCGATCGCCGACATTTACATAGACGATCGCGCGATTAATCCTTATATAAATGATATATCCTACTTCGGTCTGTTTTATGACAAGGACAATCACAACGAAACTGACGCTGACACAGAGAAAGAACTGTTTGTTATACCAAATAAAATAAGGAATAATAAATTTAATAAAATAAGAAGATGCGACGCGACATCTGTTATTAAAACAGGACCCGTGAATATATTGAAAGGCGAACTCTTTTATTACCAGAATATACCAAGCGGTTTTGAGAATTACTTTCCGCGATTGATTGATTATACGATAGCCGGCGATTCTATTGATTTAAAGATGGATTATATTGAAGGGATACCCTTGTATTACTTGTATAAGAACTGTCTTTTGACACCGCGTCATATTGACGAACTGTTTGATATTCTGGATCGCTTACATTCCTGCGAAGAAGATACAACGATCGTCATAGATTGCGATAATGTGAAAAATAATTATGTGAAAAAATTAAAGAACCGTTTTAATAAACAAGAATATCCTTTTGAGGATGCGGAGGATGTATTTTGCGATATTATAGATGGTGTAGAAACGCACTTTGCACCCCACATATCGCCGGTAATACACGGCGATTTCTGGTTCTCCAATATAATTTTAACATATGACAATACTTATAAATTGCTGGATATGAAAGGGATAAACGACGATATCCTAACGCTGAACGGCGATATATACTATGATTACGGCAAATTATACCAAAGTATCCTAGGATATGACTTGGTATTGAATGGTGATGATAATAATACTCACAATGCGTATATTCAAGAGATGAAATCATATTTTCTACAAAAATGTTGCGCGAAAGGGTTGAATATACAGTATCTCACATACGTAACGAAAGGTTTAGTGTTTGGAACACTGCCATTCATTTCGCATTATGACAGTGATGTTAAAAATAATGTATGGGCGTTTATAGAAACGATACAGTATGAAAATAGAACATATTATAAATAATATGTCTTTATCGACGGAATGTCTTATATACAAAGCGATCGCTTGGTAGTTTGTGGATATTTATAAAGTCGTCGTCGTTTGTCCAATTACCAATATTATAATAATACCCCGATAAATTGATAGAAATAGATTGCAAAGAGAACTCCTCCACGCCCCAATTGAACTGAAAGATATCCTCTTTAATCTCTTCATTTTTTTCTAGGAAATCTACAATTTGCGTAGATGACGCGTAATCAAACATAAGTCCTTCGTGGTGCATGTAGGATTGACAAAATCGCCAGTTATTCGCGATAATATATTGACTCAATTTAGTTTTTAAGAAGATATGCCAATGCCACTCGTTTTTTTTTAGTTGATCAATGGTCGCTCCGTCGCATATCTTGGGAATCGTGCTATAGTTATCCTTGTGTAATGTATTGTAAAACAGGTTTCTGCTGGATAACACTACAAAGTATTCAAACTGATAGTTGCGAACCGCATACTCCATATTGAGATAGATTCCTTTTGTTAACGTGCCGTGATTATGGATCTTGTTTATCCCCTGAGGGTATAGCACAACATTAGGTTTCGCAAACAACAGTCCGCTATTCATTATTTCGCGATACATAAACTCATTGGCATTTATTAGAATTATAAAGTCTAGTAGAACATTTGCCTCAATATCTTCAATTTGCTTTTGTAAAAACTTTAAATTCTCATGAACATTAATTGAAAATACAATTGTGGTTTTCGTCGTGGTCATTGTGTATTATTTCAGTTTATTTTCTTATTCTTAAATAATAAAAAGTAGTAAATGATTCTATACTGCTGTTCCATTTCCTAAGCAGTATTTTTGGATCGCATATACCTGGGATACCTTCTTTAACTTCTTCATCCCGTTTGAATATTTAAATACTTGCGTATTTGTGTTCGCCTTTGATGCTTCCGCTCGTAAATCCTTTAAGTCCTTTAATTCCGCTAATAATGGGGCGGACTTTTTATTATACTCTTTAAGAGCGGCTGCCTTCTCTTTACGATCCTTGTATTTCCTTTTTATTCCAAGTATCGTGTGTTTATAATCGATCTCCTTCGGGCGAATACGCTGACGCATTTCTTTGACTTTGTCGAGAATCGCCTTTTTCTTATTATTGAAAACCTTTAATTCAACTTTCAGCGGTTTCATTTTTATTTTGTTTTCTTTTATGATATCACGCTTTGCGTTGTAATCTTCAAGATCAACGTTCAACCTCTTAAAATTAGATGTGTTTTTAACGTCGCATCCATTTAATTTATCCTCCTTGCCATTATTTATTTTTTCAAGAAGTGCTTTGTATTCGTCCATGACTTTCTTAGTGCACTCGGCTTTCTTGCCCTTCGGTTCTGTCTTACATTTCGCCTCGCCTTCTTTTCGTTGACTCATAATATCTTTGGCATTCACCTTGTAAGTCGCGTTTACTAATTTAACACATTCTTTTTCTTTATCCTTCAATTCCTTCAATTCTTTTTTAACCGCCTTGATATTCGCCATCTCATTTTTAGACATTTTCAATTCTAAATCGCCCTTCATATCTACCTTTTCATAGGACATATCGCTATAGACATTCCTTATCACAGGATGTGCGAAATTACGGGCATCTTGTGAACGGTTTAGATAACTGATATAACCGCTAACCTTGTTCTTGAAATCGCGAAGCCCAGATGGTGTAAAATATCCCTCATGCAAGTAATCGCTTGTAAAATCTTGGAAGTCTGTCGGAAACAACTCATCATCACGTAATAAATTGAGTAATTTAATCATCTCCATACCATCCTCAGTAAATGGCGTAGCAGTCATCAATAATACCCGAACACTGTCCGTCCCCGACTTGTCATAGGAATTATGTATCATCTTTTCTAAGATATCGGTATTCGGTTTTTCACTCTTCGCAACCGTCGGCGAATATAACTTGTGCGCTTCATCAATGATAAGAAGCGTCTTGCGCAAAGGATCGTCCTTTCCATTACGTTTCACCATCTCATCATATATCTTATTTCTCTTTAAAAGCATATTACTAAACTGCTTATACGATATCGGATCCATCCAGTTTGCCGAGACATATTTGGATTTGGACACAATCTTATTGGGTAGCACGAGTCCTTTCTTTATTTTATTTTGAATATCAATGCTACATACCTGACCAAACATATTCTTCCAGATGTCGGTCTTCAAAGTATGTCTTGTGACCCACAGTATCGTATAGTTTTCAATGTCAAAACTCGTTGTCGCTGTTGCGATCGCTGTACACGTCTTGCCGGTTCCTACACTGTGGTGTAATAACAATCCCTTATATGCTGACGAGGGTTGGAAATAATGCCTTACGAAATCTTGCGTAGGAGTGAAGGATACGATGTTGCCATTCACGGCACCACCTATGGCACCACCTGTGCATTTGTTTTCTAACTTTAATGGAGGATACTTAAACTTAGAAAAGTTAGCCTTAATGTATTCGTGCATCTTTACTAAGTTCATCTTCTTTGTTGGGGCGATTGATTTGCGGACACCGCTAACCTTGCTGACACCGCCACCACCACCACGTAGCACAATATCATCGGGACTTTCAATTGCGAACAGATGAACGGGTTTGGTGAGCTCTTTATCTACTGCCGCGTCGATTGTTGCTCCTTCTAATTGATTGGCGAATATTATTTTACGCATATCTAGGTTAGAATTTTTAATATATAACTCAAACAATGTCTTTGTCTTATCAAAATCCGTCCAGGTATCTTGTAGTTCTTGTGAAATGGTTACATCATACTTAAAGACAAAAAGGGGCCAACCAAACCGTGGATGGAACACGAGACCCTTCTGTCCGCAGAAACGCGTCGCACGCCCGATCGCTTGCTTTTCGTCGGCATTCACCGCCAAGGGTTCTAACAAATGAACGTATTTCACATCAAATAGATCAATGCCTTCCTTAAATCCCTGGTCTAATACAATAAATCGCACAAGTTCGCCATAGGTATTGTCGGGTCGCGAATTGAATTTATCCAAGATCACCTTTCGTATCTTCGCATTCACTGGACGATCAAAGAAGGATTTGCTTAGTAATACCGCATAATTTGCGTGCTTCGTCTTTTTTAGTTTTTTATCGTCGGTCATAGAAAACCCGGTGCCTTGTGGGTGATACGCCATATGTAATCCATTTGCTGTTAAAGCGGACGCGACTATCTTTGCTCCATAGGTGCTACGATTCGCGTCGGTGAATATAAGGTGCTTGTGTAATTTCCCGGTATCCTTCATATCTTTTTCGTCTAATAAGCGTATTTGATCTAATAATAATTTTAACTTCGGGGACGCGCCGTTGTTGATAAACACATTCAGCATTTCGGGGTTAAAATCCTTTTTATCTATCATATGAAACGTCTTGGGAATCGTGAAATTAGAGCGATTGCGAATACAATCAGCGGTCTGCTCGTTGGGGACTATACTGCCACTCGCATCTTCACCATCATCGTCACTATCGTCCCCGTAGCGATAATAGTTGGCACTCTGACTATTCTCGTTATCTTCGCTATACTTGCTGCTACTGCTGCTTTTTCTCATATTTGTGTAATTCTATATAAAGAAAATATAAAAATTATATATTATATTATAATTTCAATCAATTACTGTTGGATCAAAATAGAGATCGGTTCGTGCTGGTAATTAAATTCTTGCTCTTCGCGATGGTAATTGTCTATTTGACCTTTAATATTATGACATAAAAATTATTATATACGAACACATAAAGATATTTATAAATAAATAGTAATAGTAAATAGATGGATGGAGTTGTCTTGTGGTCTATTTATATCGAACTATTTACAGGAATTACCAGATGACATCAGGTATATCATCTATAACCGTGTATACAAAGACATGTATTCACTTGTGTTAAAGGAGCTGCTCACAAATCGTGTGAATCAAAAGCATTATAATAATCTGACGCATTACCTCACATACCAAGAAGAACCAAAACTCAATCTTATTCATTATCTTTCACAAACTCGTAACACATCCAGTGTTGCGTGCGATGCTCACTCATCGTCTTCTACAGTATCTCTGATTTCCTTATATAAGAAGCATCTAACCGCAAATAGCATAGCGAGAACGAAATGTAATAAAATAAAGATAGCTGCGAATCTTTTCAAATATCTTGATAAGATTATTGCGAGAACCTTTATAAGTTTTATGAATAAAACGAAATATAACTGGGATATCGCGTCACATATCTATATTGATGATGCTAGCGAATATTTTGTATTAGAATTAGAACACGGGAAATGCTTCGCGTGTTTCGCCGATCTATATGTGGTGCTCTTGTCATTTTGGCAATTTATACGCACCCGTTTATATGAGTTTTATGAGTTGCACAAAGAGGCATATCATATACACGTCCATAATTTATTGAAAAGCGATTATGATACCGGTTTATATATATGGTTTGGTGGCAATAGCACCGACGAATTACTCGCAAACAACCTCATAAAAATGAAAAACGAAAACGCGTCCTTATATAGGAAAATAATAAGACAGCGGAGGAATATTCACAAATCAGAGTGTCTCTATCTAAACTTTGAAATTCGCAATAATATAGAAGGATATACGATTGAAGACGACGCGATTATAATGGGGTTAAAGGAAATGTAAAAGGAATCTTTGTGTTCTAAAGAAGTAGTCTAAGTATCCGCTAAGTATTGTATGCGATGCTCGTCGCATCTGCCGATTTTTAAGCGAATTATAAATAGTTCATCTTACCATTATGATACCAATAAAATACGATATGTAATCCTAACTTATTCATCTTCTTTTGTAAAATTTTTACTTAACAATTTAATATTCAACATCGTTATATTCTTATCCGTTAGGATTTCATCGCCTATCTTTTTTTTGGAAAGTTCCTTTATGAGATCTTTGAAATACGTGTCTTCTTTCGTGATACCATCTTTGTTTTTTTTGATTTCCTTCCGTATCGCGTGATACGTCTTCGCGATCGCTATGTATTCCTTGTTTTTTTGAAAATCGTTCCCATTCTCATTATACACAAGGATTTTGCGTTCGTGTAAATAGGCGAGAATATCCTTATCATTGAATATCTCTGGATTCAACTTATATTTTCGTATTAACTTCTCGTATATATCATAGTCATTCGCAAAGTTATACTTTGGACAGATAAGTCGTCTACCCGTATATGCAAATAGATCATTCGGCATATCATCTACAAGGATTGTTCGGTTATTCAATATATATTCACTTACCTTTTCATCCTTCAATAATGGATATCGTTTCACTAATGTTTGTATCATTAAAGGATATGTATTCGCAACCGATTTCAACGAATCATTCTTCATAGAGTTATGTAAAGTTAAAAATGGGCGATTTATTTTCATTTTCAAAGCACTCTCTATGTTTTTCCCAAGAACAAGATTCGTCCAAGCATATCCGCTGCTCGTATATAAAAATACCTCCGCATTCTTAAACTTCGTATTACAAAAGCGAAGAAAGTCACCCACATTTGGGCGTAATAAACCGTTCTTTAATTCGTCTTGCATATCCACCAAGTCGCTTGAAAAACATTTTGCGTTGATACCCTTTTTCTTACAAATATTGTAGATATATTCAAGCACATACCACTCTGTTACCAGCATATCGTAATCGCCTATTATCGTGTTTTCTACATCTAATATGATGATGAAAGGGAGTTTCTTCATACTTTCTCGTCTATTATAAAGAGTTTATAAAATAAAAAATAATTCTATTCTATTCTATTCTATTTCAGCAACTTACCATTCAACATCGCTATATTCTTATCTGTCAAGCAATCATCACTTATCTTTTTATTTGAAAGTTCCTTTGTTAAATCCTTAAAATATCTGTCGTCTTTTTTGTTATCTTGTGATCTTTCAATTTCATTGTGTATCGCGTGATATGTCTTCGCAATCGCGATGTATTCCTTATTTTTTTGATACTCGTTTCCATTCGCGTTATACACGAGAATTCCGTTTTTATGTAAAAGATCTAAAATATCCTTGTCATTGAATACCTGCGGGTCTATTTTATAGGTAGTGATAAACCGATCATATATATCATATTCATTCCAGAAGTTATACTTAGGACAGACAAGTTGCCTACTCTTATACTGAATAATATTATCTGCGATATCATCGATGAAAACTGTCCTGTTATGTAATACATATTCGCTGACATTTTCATCCTTTAACAAAGGATACCGCTTCACCAATGATTTCATCATAATTGGATAGGTATTCGCGAGTGATTTACCCATCCACAAGGAGTTCTCTCTTGTAAAAAATGGGCGATTTATTTTCATTTTCAACGCCTTCTCTATGTTTTTCCCAAGTCCACCATTCGTCCATCTATAACTGCTATTCGTATAGAGAAATATCTCCGTATTCTTAAACTTCGTATTACAAAAACTTAGGAAGTCGCTTACATACGGGCGTAATAAACCATTCTTTAATTCATCTTGAAAATCCTGAAAGTCCATTGAAGGGCATTTCGCATTGATACCTTTTTTCTTACAAATGTTATATATTGCGGTAATAACTTCCCACTCTTTCACTACCGTAGAAACTGTGCCGATGATTGCGTGATCTATATCAAATATGACGATGAATGGAAGTTTTTTCATTTACTGTCTTGTATCTATTATAACGTGTCAATAAAAATAAAATAATATAAAGACACCGTATTATATAAGGGTATTGGTAAAGAAATAAAAATGGAAATCGCGTCAGAGTTTGAATGTGTTCTCGCGAAACTCAAAGGAATTGACTTGGAGAAACTGAATCTAAGCGACGCGATTAAACTGGATTTCTATAAGTTTTATAAACAGGCGACAGAGGGCGATTGTAATATCCCTGCGCCATATCTCATCTATTACAAGGCATACGCAAAATGGTCGGCGTGGGACGGCATTCGGGGTATGGAAAAAGAAGCCGCGATGAAAGAATACTGTAATTATTATAATAATTATATCGCGTCTAAATAATCCCCAAGATCGCGGATACAACCTCGTCTACGATGAGTAGCGCGTAGGTGATCGCCATCTGTATATATTCTTCCAAAAAGGGATACTTTCCTGAATTATTTAATACTAGCAAAACAACGATAATAAAAACGATCGTTTCCATCATCTCAATTGCGAGGTATAAATTGATCTTGTAGACAACGCGATTAATATCGCCAGGTGTTTTGTCTTCCAGGTAATAGTCAAAGAACCCATCTGCGAAAGTGTCTATATTTTTTTTTATATCTGTAAGTAGTTTCGTTTCGCTATCTACACCTATTTTATTCCTCGCGATCTCGTCTTTTTTTGTATTCATTATATACTTTACGATTGATTCCGCGTTCTTGTTTAATTGTTCTACAAGCGTCTCCTTCTTTGCCCCGTCCGGTAGCAATAGTTTAATAGTGTAGGCACCTCGTATTTGTTTGAGCATCGTTTGAATGTCTTTGTCATATTTTTCTAGAAAATAATTGGGATCTGTCTTCTCATTCGCCGGATTTACAAAGATATTATCAAATAGATTTAAATAAATATTATTCAATTTATGTATGATTAAAGGATCGTCTATATTATTAGAGATCACATAGTGATAGATTAAATAGATCATTATCTTATGAACGAGTAGTTCGCGTTTCCGGTCGTCTATTATATTCGCAAGAGGGGTCGTATATATCTTCTTAAATAGGTTGTTAAATGAACCGCCTTCTTCACCATCTACAGGGATGATGAATAGGTTATTGTTGACGATCCCTTCATTCATTATCGTGGTGATATCAGCGGGTTCCGGTTTTATAAGAGGTTCTAGAGAGTCATAAGACAAATCCTTTAAATCCCTTAGAAAGAGAGGAATTTTAGTGGAATCCTTTTCTATATCCCGATCATTGATATAGTTGATTGAATATGAAACCACTGTATCTATCTTTTTAAATTTATCATTGTAGATATCATACAGTTCCTTGTATATATTTTTATTAAAAAAATAGGTATATATATAACTATGGACGTAAGCGTAGATTAATAGGATGATTATTATATAATAAATATAGGTGTCTCGTTGTAGTATTTGCGTAATTAGCATTCCGCAATTATTGTTATCACATTGACTAACAACAGTAATCAAGATTCTAAAAATGTTATAGAGCATCCCTACTAGAATCACAAAGAGGATCACTAGGACGAGTTTCACAATATAATTATAATAGACGTTCGTTTTGCTGATATAGAGGTCGGATGCTCCACGATCAATGTTGCTCACATCCGTATTCTTTTTATTGCGATTATTATCAAATGTGGTCTTCACATAATGTAATAAGCGATACTTGTATTTATTCTCCAAAATAATAGCGTCTGGGTTTTCCGCGGTTGATTCTGTAATACTGTCGGTGATACAATAGATCGTAAATAATGTGTAGTTTAATATATTCAACAGCAATATAATAACGGATACGGCAAGCGCGACTATAATGATACAAAAGATAATGGAAATGACAGTATCATTTATCCCTTTACATATATCAGCACCCGCTCCTTCCCCCATTTATTATATATTTATAAATTAATTATTAGTTAAAACCGAATATTATCATCGGGGATGTTAGGAAGTAATACCCCGATAGCATATAGATCCCGTTATTTATTAGATATTGAATGTAATAATAAATGTTATACCCAGCATCGTCCAATTCCACAATGTAATACGAGAGACACTTTATAACGATATAGATCAACACCAGTATTGCGTAGGAAGCAAAGAAGTTCGTCAACAATATGCTGATCATAAAATACGCGATATAGATTTCATAAACCTTCTTATACATTTTAATCGTTTCCCTAAACTTGTCTATTGCGGTTTCGTGACGCTGGGATAAATCCTCCAATTTGATGGATGCCATTCCTGCGAGGATATTACCAATACGCATCTTTTTCTTGTCATTCGCCTTTTTTTTAATTTTACCCAGCATATTCTGTAAAGATGGCAATACAACATTGTTATTATGATTATACAGTGCTACAATATTAAAGTCTGTCCCAATAATAGCTGTCTTGAGTTGCTCGTTTCGTTCTTTTGTTTCGTCAATCGCGACCCCTTTTATGATCTCTAGAAGTTTCGCCTTTATTAACGAAAACCGATTATCATTTCCTTTTTCAGTAAGAATGTGAAACGTAAAGCAATAATTATACAATAGAGATGATGTTGAATCTGGAATCTCTTTGTCCATCATAGTATAGTTGTCATCTACCTTTGTCTTCTCGTAATAGTCATATAACAAATCATAATCTAGGTTATTTGCTAAGAATTCTTTTAATTCAATCTCCTTCTTTTTAAATATTTCCAAGATACCATCCTTGCCATCTAATGTAAGCGCATTTGACACAAACGAAGGAGCATTAATGACCATTAAAAAGATCACGAAACAAATAAAGATATAGATGAAGTAATATTCGCTCGTATCGCCATAATAATAACTTAAATACCCGTAATTCATATGTCCATATAACGCCCATCCAATAAATGCGATGAATGACAATAGAAATAATATTATAAAATATGCGGTCTCCGCGCCTATAGCACCTCCAAACACACCATCGCGGTAATAATATTTAACGAAACCGCTATTGGAAATATAATTCGCCTTATCATAATTCTGTGTTTTTTGTAAAAACATAAAGGTTTCAAAGAATATCCGTAATTTATGTAATGATAAACCGATTAAAACTAACAGTAAAAAAATTGAAACACCGAAAATATATTGTCGCATTTTTTAAGTTTCTTATATATATATATTATAAAAATAACAAAAAAGACTATTAAATCGCTTTAAATATCCAGAGAAGTAAAAAGATGGTGATTGGATAACTTAGGCGTAGCAGTAATTCTTGGAAGTCGGTCAGTATATTATCGCTTATATATTTGGACAGGTAATAGGTAAGCATCCTATCAATTGATATACCGAGAACGATCACTAATGAGAACAGTGCGAGTTTTATAACCTCGCTTTTTTTGAGATTCATTCTGTCTATAAAATTATATTCGGGTTTTCGTGGTTGCGAATACTGTTGCGGTTGTGTTTGTTGCGATGACATCATTTGTTGCTGTAATTGCTGTTGAGCAATTTGTTGTGCTTGTTGGTTTGCCATTTGCTGGGCGATTTGTTGTTGGGCGACTTGCATAGATTGAGATTGTGGGGGTGGTGGGGCGTGCTGTTGCGAATGCGACTGATGCTGGGTGTGGGATGGTTCGCCCATATCATTATTGAGCGCCATTTGATGTAATTGTTGACCTGATATTTTTGAATATGAGGATTCTTTTTTATCAATAACCGAATTATCACTTAGTAAATTATCACCTCCATATAATAGATTGAGTTCCGTCATTTCTCTATACTATACACACACAATTAATTATTTGTATAAATTAATATCTTCTCTTTTTAACAGAATAAAAATGAAAGACTTTGATTATGAAAACCTATTTGTATATATGTCTTTGATTTTTGCGATTTGTATTTTCATAGTTCTTCTATATGGGTGTGCTTTCACAAACCCAAAAGGATACTCGCTAATCATTGAAAACTTTGAAGGGGAAACCGATATTAAAACACAAGTTCTCTCCCTTTTAAAAGAATTAGAAGATAAAGATACAACCTCAACTGAAAATAAAACAACTATTAAAGATATTAGAGAAAAAATTAATAAAAATAGCATTAGCGTTGACGATTTAAAAAACACCATCACGTTATTAAAAGAGATGGCAGGTAACGAGAAGAAAGACGAGAAGAAAGACGAAAAGAAGGATGATAAAAAAGAAAAATTTAGTGACGAAGATGAAGATGCTTAATTATATTCATTTTCATCTTCATCATCTTCTTCTTCTTCATCATCTTCATCATCTTCTTCTTCTTCATCATCTTCTTCTTCTTCGTCTTCTTCATCTTCCATTATAGCATCTGTAATACTATTATTTTGATAATAGGTATTCGTCTGTTGTAATTGCACGCCTCTTTCACTGTATAGGTTTTCCTTTATTTTGTAATCGTCTATGTTGTCTCGTGAAAAGTCATCGCTATCTTCATTGCCTTCGTCGGAGTCCCCTTCAATCTCTTCTTGTTTATATAGATAGTCTAAGTAATTCATTTTATATTCGGGGTTTAAGATAGAGTTCTTCGGAATATTCTTTTGTATCGGTTCGTAGTAAAAAATGGCAAAGATAATATTGTGATTTAATCCCTTGAAATCATATAGTGCTCCCTTACTTGTTTCAAATCGCAAACTCATTCGCGACAGTTTCCCGATTGGATGAAACTCCCTGACGGGTATCTTCGTGATCGTCAGTTTTTCGCTATTAATACCTATACTATCTACACGAATCTTCGCAATCCCCAGCGTATTTTTTGAATACGACAGCGAACGATAGAGATGCTCCTCAATCTCCGGGCATCGCATAATAATATATTTATTTCCTATAAAATACACGATCCCAGGTGAAGTGATGATATACTTATTATTGATACTAACATCCGGATCATAACTCGCATTCGCCCGACTATAAAACATCTTCGCCAGCACACTATCCACTGTAGTATATCCCTTACTTATGTATCGGTCTTCTTGTTTCGTCGTAGGGAATAAATCAAAACCCAGATTTTCAGACAACGTAGTCCTTCTCATATCCACAATCAAAGGCGACTTGGAATAAATGTCTATTAAATTGGTTAATTCAGGTGGTGTTGAAAACTCTTTAAACATTATCTCCATATCATTATTTTTTATTAACTCGTCATACTTTGTTATAAACGTGCGAAACGTATAATCGCCTGGCGATATAAGAATCTTCTTGAATACGTCCGTATATCCAATAGTCGTATGCGTCCCTTCGTTTATAATTGCGTTATTAATCACCTCGTCCATTTTATACCACACAGGAACCCGAATGTCAACCGCGACATCTGAGACAGACAATGTGGATACCATCGCAGATAACGTCATCGCCGTATTATAGAGTTTAAAGTCCTTCAATCGCAAAAGGTTATCCTCCCATCCATTCGTGCTACTGTGCTTCTTCCCAATGTATTTCTTCGTAAAAAACACATTATACATTTCATCACAATTAAGAAACTCCTTATATGCTATTTGCGTATTTAGGGTCGCGTCAAACACGCCAATATTCCATGTGCTTTTCTGGATAGACCATAAGATATTGACGTAGTCGTTCATCGGGATGTTGAAGACGCTTTCTTTTCGTTCGCCGATGGTAAAAGATAGAACAAAGGTATTGTTTGTGGATTTCGCTACATCCACGCTAATATTCCGAAAGATAATGTCAGTATCCAGTGAAAACGTATGATTATAACTGAAATCTAAAATACTATATTCTTTATTTTTGTTCGCATCCCCTATGATCGCCCGCAAACATAGATGAAATGTGATGCCTATCGTGGAACCACCAATTGCCGCTGTATTACGATAGATATTCGCAATATTGATTGAATTCTCTAGTATCCCGTATCGGTCGCCAGAAAGTTCCAGATACGATAAATTGGAACTCCTTGAAACGCTCTCAATAGTTGTGAAATTGTAAATATTGGATGTGATTGATATATTGGATGTCGTATATATGGTGCGTTCGGTTTCTAGGTTAGAAGTGCTCATAAATAGTTTTGAAGTATTCAATAGTCGCGATGTGCTATATAGATTGGATGTGCTAAATACGTTGGAGTTGTTGATTACCTTTGTGTAATTGTATATATTTGAACTATGAATGATTTTGTAAATATCTACAATCTCTATGTTTGAACTGCTTGCGCTATTCGTTGCGATATTTGAACTCCTAACGATATTTGATGTGTAAAATAGATTGGATGATCTAATGGGTAGATTAGAGGTATAATTCCAATTTTGTAATATTAAATTCGCGTTATTCTGGATTTGTATTCCGTTCTCTATAATACCATCCGTCATTCCGCCATCCGTTATGCCAGTTCCCGTGTCATTCCCAATGTAGTAATAGAATTCGTTATTATCCACGTCTATGGTATACATCGCCCTCGGAATACTCGCGTCAATGATTTCCATCCCTATAATATTTTTAAAAGGAGTGCTAAAATTAACAACGTAATTATTGGGGTTTGGAAACAGATTGCGATCCCTTTCCGAACTATCAATAATAAAGGTATATGCTTGCTTTATACTGTTCTCTTTCATATAGTTAATATCCTCAATAGACATCCCTTGCTTTTTCTTGCTTTACTAATAAATTATATAGATTTCTTAAATACTCATACTCGTTCCTCATACTCGTTCCTCATCCTTCAATAAACAGTTTGCTTTAATGCGACCTGCGATTCTCTTTTCATCCGTCTTACCCGTCTATATATTTTTGGCGAATAGCGAAGGATAAAGTCCGTAATCTCTGTATCATTTCGGTATTTATAGATTTGTAAAAATTTATTACAATAGACATAGAGAATGGTTTTGAACACAATATAGCAAAACGAGTGCGTCTTTTCATTCCACAGTCCGTCTCCCTGCTTGTCTATTAGTTTTTTCGCCAAACATAGCGAATGTGCCTGATCCCTTTTAAGGTTCTCATTTAACCCCGTAGCGGTCTCTATCGTATAAAAGATCGTATTTAAGATACACGCAATCGTCTCTATGATCGCCTCGTTCGGCAATAGAAGCATATCGCTGTGAATCTTGAAATGCTCCCTTAACCTCTTTATATTCGTCTCATCCCAATCTTTGTGATGTGTTATTGTATTATGATGTAATAACTCGTGGATGATCACCTTTTCATAGTCCTCTTCGCGTATTATATAGATATTGTTTTTATGAATATAGGTATATCCTCCATTCACATTCACAACGTCTATAAGGTCGCCCTTCTTCGCTGGCATACACCGTTTTAACGGGTTCATAATAATATAAAAGTTAAATTGCTTTGATATACCGTATAACTTACATAGTAAAGATACGCGATACAGATTTTGAAAGAATTGCTTCTTCATCTTCGGTGTTATTTTCTTGTCTGTTAGAATATACATATTGATTTCAATACCCACACAGGTTAGATGATAGCAATGCCTACATTGATCCGCGTATTTATAAGCAAACGCGAAATTCAAATAACCATTTGAAGATTCCTGTAAATCCCTGCGAAAAGGTTGAAAGATAGATAGAGGAGCATTTGTGATTTTGAAGTCGCGTATCGCGAAATCGTAATGCTTCCTTATGATCGTGTATAGGTCGCGAACACAACGAGCATCATAGATCGTTTTCATAGATTAAAAACTGCTTACACTCTTTAATTAATGCGCATATATATTTCTTCTCTTTGAGTTTTGAACTAATACTCAGTAATTTACTAGAAATCATCTCTCTATCAGGGTATCTTTCGTCTTCTATAGTATCTGCCCAGTATAGCGCGCGATTCGTAAAAGCACGACAAACGATCGTTCGTATGGAATAAATTAATTGCTCGCTATTCGCGTCGTGTTCCCACGCTCCCGCTGCTCCCTCTGCTCCCGTGGTTCCCGCAGTAGTATTCAAATATTCCCATTTATTATTCACGTAGCGATGCTTGTCTTGGAGGTATTTATGCGCCACATTCGCAATATCAAAATGCGTGCTATTCCATATACATTTATCTATCGTCGCATCCATACCGTGATATAAATAATAAAACAACTATTATTTTTATATCTATATAATAAAAAGATGCTCAAATATCTTAACAACAAAGATTGTAATAATAAGGACGCTACGAAATTTGATTTATTGAAATGTAATAAGTCGCTATACAAAAAGGTTTCAAGCAATACCAAACTATTACGGTATATGCGCTGTATATTTATGACGTTTGACGAATATACTAGTGAAAAAGTCCATATCAATAATAATATGTGCTGTCGCGTGTTTGAGAGTGTGAACGAGGACGCATTGAAAAGCACGATCCAAGCGGAACTAGAAAATATTCGCGGTAATCTACTTAGACCCTCGTATCTAAAAATCCCATTACCGATCTATGTGATGCTCGCGAAAAAACTAGAAACGATTAATAAAGAAGACGTATTTAATGGGAATTATACCGCCATTTTATATATCCCGAATCTATTCAACTATAATGGCGATGGTAGCGAATATACGTTGTTCCCTTCACTGGACGCGTTTTCAAAACAGAACCGGTGGATGGAACTGATGACAAGTAAATTCTCAAGGTATCTAGATATCATCCAAATCGGTTCTATGAAAGACCGGGACGACAAAATAAAAAAGAAAAACTATTTAAGGACGGATTTAACGGCGACTTGCTATAACTTGGGGTGTGTAGCGAACGAAAAGGAGACCTTTCTAATACCCGAATATTCTACGACGGAAGCGACGCTTTTGATAAGTGCTGAAAACCTATCGCCGTATTATCCTAAGAAATGCCTGAAAACGCCCTATTATAATAAGCATATGATGGATTTTACGCCAGCGGATGAAAAGAGGTTTCGTGGTAGTGTAGACGTATTCAGCGATACGTTTGACGTGAATCTCCATTGTAGTCCCGAAAATATGGAGAAATACGAAGGCGAATCCAAAAAAGACGAGGAAACCTTTGACGTCTTCCTGTGTAAGCAAATCACCAAATGTAAAAAATATACTCAACCGGTTGAGAAGTATGACAACGATTACGACAGTATCGTATGTGACAATAACGACAAAGGCAAGGTTGAGATTTTGCTGTCGGATTTTTATAGAAAAAATATCAAACCTGGAACTGACAAGAAAAACTATTCCGAAGAATATAACAATAATATATTAAAAGAATTGGCATATCGCAAAAGTAGATACCCGGGTCCTGGGAAAATCCAAGAAGTCATCTTCTCTATGTTTCAAATAAATCAGGCGTTATTCAATGAAGACCTCTTTTGCTATATGCCTTGGGGTAATATATTATTGAAACAAGACTACGTAATGAACGAAGGCGAAACACTTGAGATTGATCGCGTATCCCTTAAATCCTTTAACAATATGTTTGAAATGAAAATCGGTAGCGACGGATTCCTGAATATCTACAGGGGGGGTCAGTTCCATTCGCGAGTTCCAAATCAAAAAGGGAACTTCAAATGCTATAAAAGGCGAGTCGTAAAGTTTGAAAGTTTGACCCTGAATATATCGGGATACGACGAACACGAAAATTATGACCAGCGAGGATATGTTTCTTTGTCACTTCAATCTATGTATGGGACACCCGCAAGTATCATATTATCCAACAATGGGTTTTTGATGCTCTATGACTTGGGCGTAAATAGGAGGATGTAGATACGAGTAATGAGGATAGGATACGAGTATGTATATTATTTTTTTTTATATATTATATTCTTAATAGAATAATAAATATTTAAGAATGATTAAGAATGAATGGGATATATTAGACTTATATTTCAAGGATCATCGCTATCCATTCACTGGACATCACTTGGATAGTTATCGCGAGTTCATCAAGAACCAAATCCCATACATTGTCAAATCATACAATCCTATCACAATGATTAAATACAACGATAACAAAGAAGAAGTATTTAAAATAGAGATATTCATTGGTGGGTTAGAAGGCACAGAGTTGAGCATTAGTCGTCCAATTATATACGAAGACGGATGTCCTAAGTTGATTACACCGTTTGATGCCAGAATGCGTAATTTGACATACGAGACGCACCTTTTCGCCGAAGTAGTCGTTTGTATAACCTATATGGATGAGGATGGCAAGCGCAGTATAGAACCGCCCACTACTTTTAAGAATGTAGCAATCGGAAGCATACCGATAATGCTTCACAGCGACATTTGCGTATTGAAAAACCAAGGTTCAAGCATATTAAGGAAATTGGGAGAATGTCCCTACGATACCGGCGGATACTTTATAATAGACGGTAAAGAGAAAGTGATTATCGCACAAGAAAAGATCGTCACGAACAGGTTGTTCGTATCCGCGCTGAAAGACGATAAGGATTTCAGTCACAAAGGGATTATTCGGTGCGTCGCAGACAAAGGAAACCTCCTTCCTACAAATGTCCAATTTTACTTTGTAAGAAACCCGATTATGGTAGAAGGGGACAATGTCGTCCAGAACGTTAGTCGCAAATACACAGATTCGCGAGGGGCGATTTATGTTTCCATCCCATCGTTCAAAGAAAAGATTCCTTTGTTCATCTTGTTCCGCGCGATCGGTGTTCAGAGCGACAAGGAGATATGCGAATTGATATTTGGAACTGGATATACTGACATTGAAAAGAATTACTTTGATAATTTAATAAGACCCAGTATCGCTAATGCTTGGTATATACATAATGGAAAAAAATATTATATATATACCCAGCAGAAGGCGATTGATTACCTGAAATTCAGGGTTCAATATGGAACGATTGAGCACGTGAAGATGGTATTGTCCAAGGATTTCTTCCCGAACATTGAAATCTTTGAAAATAAAAAGAAATATCTGGGTTATTTGACATTACAATTTATTAAGACCGCGAAAGGATTACTGCCTTTGAGTGACCGCGACAGTTATATCTTCAAACGTGTGGATATTAGCGGGTTTATGTTAGCAGAGTTGTTCCAAGAAGCATATACCAAATTAAGAGACAGTGTCCGGAATAAAATTGACAGCGAATATATATATGGTCCTTGGAAAACCCGTAAGAAGGATTTTAAAAATTTTATCAATATAAATAATATTTACAAGATTGTTGATCATCTCATTATAACGCAAACATTCGCAAAATCGCTCAAAGGGCAATGGGGGTTAATTAATAACAGCGATCCGGAACTGGGAAAAGTCCAGGATCTGTCACGCATCAGTTATGTAGGTTTCTTGTCGCATACGCGTCGCGTAAATATGCCCATTGACCGCAGTATCAAAGTTACCGAACCGCACAAACTACATTCGCAGCAATGGGGCATTATGTGTCCATATGAAACACCTGATGGAGCTTCCATTGGATATTTAAAGAATCTTGCGATATTGGCAAAAATAACGGCAGGTATAAACCCTGATCATATTAAAAAATGCTTACAAGATATCGGCGTCATTCCTTTGATACATAGCAACGCGCTTAGTAACAAAAACATCACAAACGTATTTGTGAATGGGACGCTTTTCGGGATTACGGGCGATCCGCTCTTCATCACGAGGTTACTGAAAGCATACCGACGAAACGGATTGATTAATATCCTAATCTCAATATCCTTTAATATAACCGCGAATGAACTGCGTATCTTCACAGAAGCAGGACGACCAAGCAGACCTCTTTTAATATTAAAGTATAATTCTAAAACTAACAAGAATGAAGCAACCGTCTTTCATCATCCTCATAAAGACGATGGAATGAAAAGTTGGTTTGACTTGTTAAACGGATCCTATCACAAACTTGATAACAAGGAGAAGAACGACGATTATTACTATATTGATAAGTATATAAATCCTTTAAAGAAACGTGGTGGCATTCGTGGCGGAGGTAGTATTTTGGATTTCTATACAACCGTATTTCCAAGCGATAATGAAATCGTCGTGGATGACACGGCGGATGATGGCGTTATGGCGTTAGATTCATCAGAATATCAAACAGGAAATGCGGAAAGTGACAAAAACCATAACTATATGTTAAAGAATATTACCAAATTATATGCTGGCGGTAGCGGTAATAGTGATCGCGATAATGAGGATGACGATGGTGAGGATGGCGAACCTGAAGATATTATACAGAAAAATAGAAATAAATATATGGCGATATTGAATGAATTAGAAAGCACAGCGGCGTGTATAGAATATCTTGATAGTGAAGAATCAGATACCTGTTTAATTGCGATGAATCCAGATGAAATCGGACCATATCATACGCATATGGAGATACATCCTTCAACGATACTAAGTGTTGTTAGTGGCAATATCCCGATGAGCAATCATAACGCGTCCGCTCGTAATGTCTTCCACGCAGCGCAATCCAAACAGGCGATCGGTATGTATGCTACGAACTTCAACAAACGCTTTGATACGATGAGTTATATTCTACATTATCCACAGAGACCCATTATAAATACGCGAATTGCCCAATATACAGCAAGCGATTATATGGCGAACGGTTATAATACCATTGTTGCCATTATGACCTATTCAGGGTTTAACCAAGAAGATAGTATAATGATTAATAAGGCAACGATTGACCGAGGACTAAACTCGCTATCTTATTACAAGTCTATTACTGCTACCGCAAAAATCGTTTCGCAAAATGAAAAAATTATCTTTGGAAACCCTATTCTTATGCGAGACAAGGGCATTAAAATTGTGGGTATTAAAAATAAAAACTATGAGCACCTAGATGCGGACGGATTTATTAAGGAAGGCGTGTATGTCCCAGAAGGACAGGAGGTTATCATCGTGGGTATGATCAATGTCCGTGAAGTAATCAAGGAATATAAGAATGGGGTATTTACAGATGTTAAAAAAGAATTAATCTATACCGATATATCAATGTCTACTGACAACTCTTTATTTGGCAAGGTAGATCGCGTATATAAAACTGAGAAGATCGCAGGCAATGATTCGTCCATCTGTAAAGTTCGCTTCTTGAAAATTAAGAAACCCGAGTTTGGTGATAAGCATTGCTCGCGACACGGACAGAAAGGTGTCATTGGTCTTGTCATACCCGAGGAGAATATGCCTTACACGAAGGACGGCGTTCGCCCTGATATTATTATTAACCCGCACGCTATCCCTTCGCGTATGACGATCGGACATTTAGTGGAGTGTATCTTTGCAAAACTATGTTGTATTGACGGAGTTTTAGGAGACGCTAGTGTCTTTATACCGATTGAACAGGAAACCATCTATAACCGATTGACGCATAACGGTTTTAATAAATACGGCAACGAAATTTTGTATAACGGTTTTACAGGTAATCAAATTGATACCGAGATATTCATTGGTCCCACATATTACTTTCGCCTAAAGCATATGGTCGCCGAAAAGATTAATTCACGAGGCGTTGGAAAGGTTATGGGATTAACAAGGCAACCGACTGAAGGCAGGCGTAAGGGTGGAGGTTTGCGTATCGGTGAGATGGAACGTGATACTGTTCTGAGTCACGGTATCTCCAACTTTATCAAAGAAAGTATGATGGAACGCTCGGACAAGTTTTGTTGGTGTGTATGTAAAAGATGTGGAACATTAGTGGCGTTCAATGTGAAAGAAAATATCAATATGTGTAGAAACTGTAAAAACGATGATGTCGCGGTGATACACACACCGTATGCTTTCAAGTTATTTATTCAAGAACTGGAAACAATGGGGATACAACCGAGAATAAATACCGAGGCGATAGATATGCCTGTTGATCAAGCGGAGTTCGTTCGTATTGGTGCTGTAGGTGACGATAGCGATAGTGACGAAAACGGAACCCATAATCCGAATGATGACGTTGTTGATAACGATGGCAAAGGCGAAAACAATGACTATAACCCGGACGCTAATATCGACTATTCACTATTTAATTCACATGTTGATAATTTTACTACACAGAACACAATAAAAGATGAGAAAACTTGGAAGGATACATACAGTAGTAAATACGGAAAGATTAAAGGCGGTATCTATGAAGACAGCGAAGAAGAACAGGAAGATAGCGAAGAAGAACAGGAAGATAGTGAAGAGGAACAAGAAGACAGCGAAGCGGAACAAGAAGATAGCGAGGAGGAACAAGAAGACAGCGAAGCGGAACAAGAAGACAGCGAAGAAGAACAAGAAGATAGCGAAGAAGAACAAGAAGATAGCGAAGAAGAACAGGAAGATAGTGAAGAGGAACAAGAAGATAGCGAAGAGGAACAGGAAGAAAGCGAAGAGGAACAAGAAGATAGCGAAGAGGAACAAGAAGACAGCGAAGAGGAACAAGAAGATAGCGAAGAGTTATTGAAAGTTGAAGACGACGACATATCACAAAAGGGGGGATCGGTAAATAGTGATATTAAAGAACTCTATATAGAGATGTAATTCTACGTATTATGTAAAATTAATTTTATTAGTAAAAAATAGATAGATAATATATAGAGGGAGGTATGGAATTTGTAATATACTCGCTATTGTTCTTAGTGCTTATCGCTTTTATAGGTGTCATCGGGTATATTATCTATGACAATTATACATACAAAAATAATTTAACAACGGATCTAAATACTAATTTTGTAGATATCAATCAAAATTTTCATTCAACCTCAAACATCTTAGGACGACTGGATAACAAACACACCAGTAATTACAACGTATTAGACGACAGAATAGGTAACACTAGCAATCTACTCAATCAACAGATATATGACGCCAATAACTTATTCAATCAACAGATAGGCAACACCAGCAACCTACTCAATCAACGGATATATGACAGTAGCAACTTATTAGACGGAAGCATCAAAGACGTTAATAGAAAGAGCACAACCAACTTTGATACATTCGGGTATAATATGAATAAATATTTTGCTTTCAATAATACAACTGTTCCGTTTAATGATACAAACAAGAAAATTTTTGAATATAGAACAGTAGCAGGCGACACAAATACGCGATTAGACCTCATTACAAAAACTACAGCGACATCAGGATTAACAGTAAATTCGGATAGCAATAACGGATTGGAGGTATGTAATAAGGCTGGGACAAACTGCTTTAATATGTACGGGAATGACAACGATCTATATATTTATGGAAAGAACACAAATAATATGAACCGTAATATCTATATCGGTAGCAATGATAAAACAAACGCACCGATCCGCATTGAGAATAATATTGTCAAAGTGAATGGTGAAAATATTAGTACTCTCCGTGCAGATGTCAATACTCTTCGCGCGGATGTTGATGCTCTACGTTCGTCGTCACATACACACACAAAAGTATCAGCGGAAGCTGCCGTAAAAATCGCAAAAGAAGCTCAGACAGAAGCATTAAAAAAAGCAAGTGAAGCTGTAACCGCACAAACAGCCGCTGCTGAAGCATTAGTCAACGCAACAACAGCAGAAGATACAGCAATAGCAACTAAAGGAACAGCGGACGCTGAAGTAGCAAGAACTGCTGGGGTTGTTTCAAGCGCAGGGACTGGAGCAACACCCGAACAAAGAACCGCTGCCGATAACGCAGTAAAAGCACAAACAGCTGCCGCAACAAATGTAATAACAACAGGCGCCACAAAAATAACAGCAATTGAAACTAAAGGAATAGCGGACGCTGAAGTAGAAAAAACTGCTGCTGTTAAAAAATCAGCAGATGCTGAAGTAATAAGAATGGAAGGTATATTAGCAACATTTGGATAAATAAACATATCCCAAGTTATTTATTAATTTTTATCTTATTTACAATAAAAATAATAATAATATATAGTAATATGAAAAACAAATCCGTTTATTTAAATATAATTTTTACCTTGTTGTTCCTTATATTAAGCGCACTATTCCTTATTTATATATTTAGAGAGATACGTTGTAATAGAGAACATTTTGAGGGCGACCCCTATTCGTGGAAATACGGTGAGGGGAATACGTGCTCTGGTGATTTAAATACAAATATAGAATTGCGAAACAAAAACTCGGATTTTATGAAAAATAAATACAATCGTTTTGAAGACCCTTCGCTATATACCAGAAGCAATCTGCGTGACACCACACATCCGTATCGTAAATATTGTGACATTATGAATTACGCTGACTTGCTCGCGTATCGTTGTCTCAATAAGTCACCGACTAAGATACAGACGGTATTTGACGAAGCAAATATCGCATCCACGCTTGATCATATCTATATCTATAATGAAAGCAGTCTTTATAGTTTTATTTTGGCAAAAATACAAGATCAAAAGAATATGCTTGACGGTAAAAAAATAATTGGTCCCGTATATGCGTGTATATCGCAATCGCCCTTTTTAAGGTATGAATCGGACTACACGGATAGTAATAATGCGGAATACAAAACCTTTTTAGACGCACGTATTGACATTTTAAACCATAAAAACCCATATTATTTAGAAAAAATCAACGAAAGAGGAATACAGACTATTATCTCAACTACCAATGACGGTTTATCCGACCCTTCCATTATATCGTCGCTGTATTGTCATATATTGATCGTCTATCCATTGTATGATATTGATATGATATTGAAAGAAGAGGGAACAGATGAACAAAATGCCCTCATTAAGGAATTCCTTGATGAAACTATGAAAAAATATTATACCGACAATGAACTCTGCTTTATTAAATGTAATAAATCTTCCACGCTGAATTGCGGATGTTTGACGCGAAATGTCAATTCACCCGAGACCGGATTATATACCTATAATAATAGTGAACCGTTTGATGAATCGCGAGATATGCCGTCTTATACATCGCGTTGTATAGACCACACAAAGAAAAATAAAGTAAGTGATTTTACAATGATGTATTATGTGAATCCATATTCCGCCAGCTATGGTGATTCAAATATTATAGAAGATCCTGAACCGTCTATCCGATTGCCAGAGATAATGACACCGAACCCCATCAAGATACCTATGGTTCAAATGCCTGCCGAAACAGATTGGGTAAATCCTGACACAATATTTAAAATTCCAGCTGAATTCGCATTTTAGTCGCAATCATTCATCATCATCCTCTACAAACTTAAATTTTTTGATCCCAACCTCTACTGGGAGCATCTTGTATTCTTCTACACTTTCCCAGAATGTATTGATCTTCGGGACAATCGTCTCCCACGCGTTCGCATTAAATACTACACGCTGAATGATCATCTCGTCCAATCTCCAATAGGTATATTTGCTAAATTTTAAATGCTGTTCCTTGCAAATATTCGCAATAGGAAGACGATCGCAAATCTCATTCACGCATTCCTTGGGTGTTTGATCAGGTTCGCTATAATAATAGATATATTCACCCTTTTGATTGTAAAACTCCGCAATTACACCGTGCTTTTCTACATTACCATCGAGCGCCAAATAATCCTCCGAGCTATCCAAGGATTTAAAGATACATTCTATATAATCGCATTCCTTTAGTTTACATACCGCAAGTTGTCCCTGAATTTGCATCTTGTATTTCTCGGGAATCACACCATCTACAATTTTTCGCGAATAAGGGCATTTGATTTCCAGCATTATCCCTAGTTCATTGATACCATCAGGCGATGCCCCGAAATGCGCATTATCCATATCACATACTAACCCGAAATCGTGAATCACTATATTATTCATCTTCTGCGAATAGCATCGTGTCGCCATCGGTTCAAACATAGTCCCCCATTTTAACGCAGGAATCGCATTGTAATTAATGGTATCCACCACAATATTCGCTTTTTTCTTCGCTAATTTAATACTAACATTACCACCCTTTATTGCGTCATACAGGTCGCTAGCGGTTAAACGCGTCTTCCTCGCCTCAAACCATTCCTCAGTCCTCTGTTTCATAAGCGGTAATTGAAGCAATACCTTCAACGCCTCCCGATATTGACGAATTACCGATATCCGCTCGCCAACACGTTCGCCCTCAGTGGCAAAATTGGGAGGCATTGAAGACATAATCTTAGAGATAAGATTGTCAACCGCGTCAACTGCTGAAATAGCGTCAATCGTGTCTATGTGTTTTAAAATAGACAAGTCAATCTCATTTGCGAGCGTTGTGGTCGTAGTAGTCGCCATATATAGTATATATCGCATTTTACGTTTATATGCTTTGGTTGTATTTGATTCCTTCACATCATTATGGTGGGTATGATGCGGTGCTCGCCAACTCTTCTTCGCATTTTTTTTTATATGCGGCTGAATTTTTAAGCTTCTTGTCAATTGTCGCATTTATCTGACGGATCAACTTCTTACTGTTAAAGTCCAATTCATCTGTAGAGACAGTCAATTTTTTTTTTGTCTTACTCATCTTATCTTCGTATATCGCCAGAAGTTCCTTTGTTTTCGTATCCATCAACGCGTCAAAAATAAGGGTATCCATTTTAAATAGTATAGTATATCTTCGTGTCCTGTTTTTATATCGTGAAATCAATTTTTAATTTCTCTAATATTCACTTGATTCTCGTAGATATCTATGTATTGAAAACTGTTATTTCCAAACGCCCTTGATATCCCTGTATCAGTATACCAGATGCGCTCATTGATGATCTTTACGCGTTCAACAACAGTGTGTCCTACAAACATATAAACGCATCCTACGCGATCAAGTAATTTTGCTACATCGTCTTTGTCGTTTAAATCACGTGTCCATAGTATTCCATCGTTTCCTAAGAGAATTGTATCAAAGATCTCTTTGTCTTCCAGGAGAATCGCATTATTTTTTATAAAGTTTTTCCATATAGAATTGATATACGAGATGTCCTTGTTGTATTTTGTAAGTATATTTAAATGTTCCATTGTTAATCCTGCGTGGCAGAATAATAATTTGCCGATCTTGACAACAATAGGGCGTTGCGACAATATCGCCGACAAAGTTCCATTTGGTTTAAATAAATCGTGGCGTTTGCGTTCGTCGTCGTTTAAACTTTTCGCCGATACATAGGAATAGTTGCCGATGACATTCATCAACTCGTGGTTCCCAATTAACGATATTACACGCCCCCCCTTAGATAAGGCAATTTTACTCAACAGATTCGTAAAATAAATCATTTCAACGTCAGGTAGCACTTCCCATTCGGCAAGTGCTGGGTCGCGATTAATGCTATCCACCTGGTCACCCATTTGAACCACGATTGTATTTTTCGGTTCGGCAATCCACTCGATGTTATTGTTGATTATCTTTGCGTCAATAAGAATATTCTTAAATCGCCTGATATCACCGTGAATATCCCCTATGATTACAATGCGATTCTTTTCGTGGTTGCACTCATATTCGTAGATGCCCTCTTCGTGAATCATATTACTATATTTTATATTACTAATTTTATATATATAAAAATTACATTCTTAGTATAAATAAACAAATACGATGATACGACTGAATATATACCTTGTGTATAGCGAAGAATTAGAGAACCGACGAACCACCATTAATAGTAGCGTATCGCTCGTCAAAGACATTTGTCAGCAGAAGAATATAGAAATGAAACTGCATGTTATCACCGAACCAAGCAAGGTATATATCAATACGAATATCAGCGCCTTTAATAGTCGCGTTAATTACGACAAGTTCGCGGATACCGCATCTATCTATAACGATTTAATAATGCCCCTGAACGCCTGTCAGATATCTAACTTTGAGAAGCACAGGTATATCTATAAATTGATTGCGGGCACGAAAGCTAGCGTAGATGATAAGGTAAAGGATATCCATATGATTATGGAGGACGATATTATTATTTTAAAAGATCACATTGAGAATATCAGTGCGCTTATTGACGATTTGAATGCGGGTGGCGAGGACGATGACTGGGATATCTTATTCAATTGTTTAAATGTCGTGAATAATCCGGAGAAGTTTATAGATATCAATAAACTCTATAATATTATTATATCAAAGGCGTGCTATATCATTAAAAATGCCGAGATGTGCGAGAAGTTATATAATGCGACGAATACATTTAAATTAAATTTAAAACTAACCTTGTCAAAGTTCCTAAAAGATCACAACTATACGGCAATGTCCTATAATAAGATAACGTTCATTGAAGGATCAAAGTTGGGTTTATATCCGTCATCTGTGAATCCTAATAACTACCTATTTTTAAATAATAATTATATTGCGCTCAAACAAATTGCCGAAAAGAAGGAATTGACCGACGAGGATATGAAGAATGCCGAAAAAATATATAAGGATTCGCAAAATATATCTTCTATAGATATTCAGGGGTTGATGGGAACCATTTATCAAAATTACAAGGATTACAAGAAAGCGAAGGAATATATGAGCGCGTCTTTAAGTGCGTTAAAGAAATGCAAGGGATATTCTATTATGAAAAATAATGAAATCTTAAATAATACTATCAATATATATCAATACGATCAAGATATGCTAAAAGAATGCACTGCTGTTAAACCGAAGTATTCTTAGCAAACGATCCTTTAAGTAGCAAAAAATATAAAAATATATAATACATATAGAAGGTAATCTATATCAATTCCTTTAAGTAGCAGAGGTTGCTGCGAGCTCCGCATAATATCTTTTGTTGTCCGCAGCGATTTCCTCATAATCGTAATCTTCAACCTTCTGTAGGGCGTAATCAACCACAATTCGGTTATAGATACTATACCTCGTGTCAAACACCTTGTTTTTAATCTCGCTTCTCATCATATAGTTCCTGAGAAAGATATCCAAATCTTTGGACGATGTATAGTCCATATTCTCCAAATCAAATGGGTTTATCTTGTAATAACACGTGCTGGTTTCCTCACTGTTTCTAACAGTGCTGGTTTCGGTGTCAACGTTATACTCAATAAACGCAGTATCAATTGACCAGAACCGAGGTTCTTCGTATATCTGGACGTCAGCATAATCGCTACTATATTTTAGTTCTTGAGTGAGTGTATTCTCGTCATTTGCCAACAGAAGCGACAAGTCGTAATAGTGCTTCCAATACTTGTTTTTTTTGAGTTCGGCAAATGAAATCACAACCTCACCGACTCCTTTCACTTCCATATAGACCTTGTCTCCGTATTTGATGAAAAGGTGATAGTCAAAGATGGGTCCGAATGCGGGACTAAACTTTTTTGTGGGATGCTCATACGACACCCTTTCATAAAATCCGGTGAATCCTGCGTTTGCGTCAGTGTGATAGACACACTTGCCACTTGCGTGATTCTTGCTGTTCATTGCGGTTGCTTTGCGTTCGTTTGAAAGCGGTTTGCGGTTGCTTTGCGTTCGTTTGAAAGCGGTTTGTTGCTTTGCGTTCGTTTGAAAGCGGTTTGCGGTTGCTTTGCGTTCGTTTGTGGTTGTCTCTGCTACATTATTATAAAGGTATCAATCATTTTTTTGTAATGTAAAAGTAAAATAGAGCATATTTATGTCATAAGTTTTTAGAAAATAAAAAGGTAATGTCATGTACTTCTTTGATCATCCTTCGCATATTCAAGGAGCGCTCAACGCACCTTCGCGCCTGCCGATTTTTAGGGTTGATATAGGTTAGTTATATTACCATCCCTGGTGTCACAGGTAGTGCCCTGAATATCCCTATATTATTAGAGGTGTAAAGAAGTTACAAACTATTTAGAACTTTTATAAAAATAATGAAATATATTACATTAAATACGCGATGTTTCTAACGCGGATATCTTATCGTTCGCTTCAACTAATTTTATATTTAACTGCGATACAACATTTAACAGATGCTCTAACTTATCGTATAAATAGGCGACATCAGGGAGTTCTGCCTTGGTAGCGAAACCAGAGACATCAGGGAGTTCTGCCTTGGTAGCGAAACCAGAGACATCAGGGAGTTCTGCCTTGGTAGCGAAACCAGA
>Ga0209358_10000100_pt1 | contig 76987 bp, 86 predicted proteins | sample LauGreFa1BDMLBSN_2_FD_187574 | JGI IMG/M metagenome (GOLD analysis project Ga0209358, IMG submission 187574) | Freshwater lake microbial communities from Lake Michigan, USA - Fa13.BD.MLB.SN (SPAdes) (version 2) | ecosystem: Environmental > Aquatic > Freshwater > Lake | place: Lake Michigan, USA... | reverse complement strand
GAACTGCCAAATCGGCCCCCCGCTCAACCCGCGCCAGTGGACCGAGTGGAGACACCTGAGAAGAGCGGGGGAGGAGTTTCACGCGCAGTGCCCGAACGACGGGAAGACTTTTGGGGACCGGATGGTGATTGACTTTTCTGAACGGAAAAGTCCTCCTCATGTATGGTGCCGATTTTGTGGAGCGTGGGCAAAAATCGAGACTCCACAAGAAAAAATTGTGGAGCGTAGACGTTACACAAAAGCGTATGAAAACAGAGAGCCGGTTATTGCTGAAGGGCTTGTAGAACAGCTGGAAAAAGATCTGCATAACCGGGAATCTTTCTTTATCAATCGCGGTCTTTCCCTGCACACCATTCAAAAATACCGGCTTGGATATCATCAAAAATATCATCGCTATGCCATCCCTTGTTTTGTAGACGGCAAGCTGTACGGCGTTAAATACCGAATTGACCCGGTGCGGGAGATTGGTTTTAAGCAACAGGAAAAACCGTATGCCAAATACATCTCTGAAAAGGGAGGCGTCAACAACGTGGTGTTCAACAGCGCTGCCGCGCGTATGGATATCCCTTTTGTCCTGATTGACGAAGGAGAGATTGACACCATGCTGCTGACACAGCATGGATTCCCTACCATTTGTCCATTCAGCGGCAACAATTCCAGCATGGCATGGCGTCCTGAATGGATGAAGCACATCAGGCACATTCCTGCCGTTTACGTCATTGCACAAAATGACAACGCGGGAGAGTTGATTGCGCTGTCCCGCAGACATGACATTGGAAAGGGACAAATCGTGCGCGCTCCGGAAGGATATAAGGACATGGGGGAGTGGCTGCGCACCATCAGTCCGGAGCGCCGCACGCTGGAGCTGGTAGCGCTGCTCAATTTGATGCCCGTTTTGGAGGAAAAATGACCAGAAAGATTTTGCTAAAAGAATTGATGCCGGGAGATCGGTTTGTTTTTCTCAAACCGTATTTAAATTATCCAAAAGAAGAAGTGTTTGTGTTCAACGGCCTGACGGATATCTACGTATACGGAAGCAACGTGTTTGACGTGTTTCCTGAATACGAAGAAGAAAATGTGTTTGCCATTGAAAATACGGAGGTGATTTTTGCTGGAGGAAATGCGTACGGTTACAACGAGCAATCTTGAAAATCCACCGGAATGGCTGACTGCCGCTGTAAGTTACTTAAAAAGTCATGGAAAGGAAACAAGGGTTACGCCGAAAGCCCTGGCGCAGAAATGGGAAAGCCGCGTCGGAAAAAACAAAAAAGTCCGACTCCGATTTGCCGGCAACCTCCTCCGCAGGCAAGTCGCGTCGTTCAAAGAACTCACGCAAGGAGAAATCAACGCCCTTGCCGAAATCTGCGACTGGATCCCTCCGCGAAATCGAGAGAATGAAAGTGATGCGTAGAGATCCGTGGTCTGTTGTGGACTCCCAGGGATTTCACATCCTGGATCCCAGGCACAATCCGGAACACCGTCTTCCGGCAGAGCATTGCCACGAAGCATTGATCTCAAGAGCCAGCGTGCAGCAGCGCCTTCCGGAAGATCGCGTCAAGATTTTTGTAGAAGAAAACATGGTGATGCTGTCCGCCGAGCAGAACCTGAACCTTCCCCGCAAAGTGAAATACGCCGCCCGAAAGTATCTGGTGGCGCATTACGGACAGGAACGCATTCAGGCGTTTCTGGATTCCGTCAATTGGCGAGAGCCATTGGAGCAAATGATTTATGAAGCAGAGTGAACAGATTGACCAGCTGGCGTCCGCGCTCAGCGAACTGCAGAGCCGCATGCGCACGGTAGACAAGAGCGCCAGCAATCCGTTTTTCAAGAGCAAATACACGCCGCTGGAAGACGTGGTGGACAGCATCCGCCCGCATTTGCTGGAGCTTGGGCTGTCGTTTTCGCAGGGCGGCACGCTGTATGACGCATGGGATCAGAAGGAAGACGGCATGCGCATGGCATCTCGGATGGTGCTGGCAACCCGCATCATGCACAAGAGCGGACAGTGGCTGGAAAACTATTTCCCGCTGGACGCCATGCCGGACAAGAACGGCGCAGTGACTCCGCAGGCATGGGGCAGCGCCAGCAGCTACGCTCGCCGCTACGGCCTGCAGGCGGCGCTGGGCATCACCACCGGCGACGTGGACGACGACGGCAACCTGGCCAGCGGGCACGAAGCAATTGCCGCTCCGCGTGTTGCTGCGCCTCGACCAGCAGCTTCTGAAACAACTGCGGGCACAGACGGCGTGCGCAACAATGACTGGGCGGCGCTGTGGGCCATTGTGGATGCCAAAGGCATACGCAAGCAAATGGAACCGCTGCGCACCAAAGGATTTGCTGCTGTAGCAGAAGCTGCAGGCATAAAAGTAATATGAAAGAGTTTTTGATAAATTTTTTTGCGGTTCTTGCCGTTTTTATTTGTCTTGTTTTTCCGCCGCTTGGCATCATGATTTTGTTAATCATTTTGATGATTCGTCAAAAAGAAGAAGACAATTAAAATGCTGTCATCATGAGTAAAGATGTCAGCAAAATGGCGGTCTCTGAACTCCAAGAGCTTGCGGAAACACGGGCTCACATGGAGATGGAAATGGCAATGCTTAAGAAGATTGACGACAAGCTGTCGGTCATCATTCAGTTCATCATCGAAGAAGAGCTGATAGAAGAAGGCTGTCACGAGGGCAGCAGAATCCTTCTTAAGATGAAAGAACTGATTTAGCGTTTGCGTTCAAGCCGCCGCCCAAAAAGCGGCGGTTTTTTGATGTCTATGAACAAACAGGAAGACGAAATTGCAATGCTGAAATTTGTGCACAACTTGCAAGTCAAAAGTTTACAGATTGACCTGGCGTCGCTGAGTTCCGACGCGCTGCGCTGGGAAATCGAGTCGGTGTACATGATGCATTTGCTTGAGCAGGCGCTGCAGTGGGCAAAACACACAAACAACGACGGCTTGTTTCGAAAGATTGCCACGTTTTTGGAATACAAAAGGTTTATCAATGACGACAAAAACGAAGATGACGAAATCGATGGGAACGAGCCGGAAAGCGAAGAATAAGCTGGCAGAGCTTGAATACAAGTTTGAAGAGTTGATCAACAATGAAAAGCTGGGCCAGTCCGTAGGCATGGAAGCCATCACACTGTTTGCGCTCAAAACAAATCTGGTCATTGCCATGGACGACGGCGCAATCAAGGAAGCCGACATGGAACGCGCCCGTGCGCTTCTGATGCAGATCGGCATGCGCATTCACAACATCAAGAACAGCTACAAGGAAGTGCAATCATGATCAAATCTGGAAATGAATATCTGGTCTCCGCGCAGGACATCTACAACACCGCCATCAACACCTGCCAGATGATGGGCATGGCCGGCTGGGATGAAATGCAGCTGCAGGAAATCCTGAACAGCTTTTCGAACGCGCTGGATGAGATCTCTGCGTTCAACCATATTCCGTGGACGTCGGGATCCAGCTGGAAGATTTATTCCATCAAGCTGCGGGAAAGAGAAACTTTGGATGAAATTCTGGCTAAAATCAAGGACGAACTGGCCAAGATTCCCACGGAATAATCTCATATGAAAGCCTATGTCGTTTACACCAGCAAAACCGAAGACGAACTGCACGAAATGTTTCAAGACGCACCCGACGATGTGTTTTACGGACTTGCTTCCGTACAGGAATCCATTCGAATTGTGCTGAACAACGACAGGCTGGCTGTGTATTGCGTTCCGCCAGACTGGAAAGACGCGCAGCCGTGGACAAAACTGGACGCGCATGTGCTGCGGTTCAGCAGGCCGTTTTTGTATTGCCCGGACTGCGATGAAGAACTAGACCGCAAGTCCAATGAAAACAAGGGAAGCTGCAAAAGCTGCGGCCTGCACTGGAAACAGGACGTCATCTGGAGAGAACAATAACATGGACGAACGAAATGTATTTATTGTGCGCACGCACTTGTCCGACTACACGCTGATGGATCTGATCCTGCAGCTGGATCCGCACTGCGTGATTGATTATCCGGAAGACGTGCTGATGATCTCGCAGCCTATTCAGGATTCTCCGGTCATCATGATGATTGAGCCGCCGGACGAGACGGAAAAGATGAACATTACGCCGCTGCCGGAATTGCACGTGCTGGACTGGGCGGCTGTTGACGACGATCTGTGTCCCATGTGCAGAGCGCCCATGCTTCCAGGAGAGACTGGACACGTCAACGGCTACTGTGACAAGTGCGGCCTGTCGTGGACGCACAACAAGGTTTGGTTTGAGCTGAACGTAATTGACGTGCGAGACGCAGCAGAAGGACAGGCATAAAAGCGTTGGGCTTATGAGCAAAATCCATCCACTAACACGCATCTTTTGCTGGGATTACGACAACAATACGCTTGCGCAGAAACAATGTTTCACAGACGAAGAACCCGGGCTGTATGCCGGAATTCTTGAAGAGCAGCAGATTTACTACACTCGCCGAACAGACGGGTCAATCCGCGTCTTGACGTGGCCGGAAGCAGAAGAAATTGCCTGCGAGCTTGCGCGCCAGGATTAGTGCAAAAAAACGCCCGGGCATTTTTAGATGCCCGGGCACCTGACTACTTTTCTTCGTCAGGAGAAGGGATCACCTCCTCAGGTTCGTTGTCCAGCAGGGCGTAAATGCTGCTCTGCTCCCGCTTGAACACATCATGCACTGACGCCTCGATCAGGCGGCTGATTTCATCCGCGTTGACATGCGACAACCCGTAGTTGTCCAGCTGCCGGATCACAAAGTTGACCGCCTCGCGCTTTTTCTCTTCTCCAGCGTTCTCGATGATCCCGGTAATGCCCGCCTGCTCGGCATACAGCACGGCCGTGCGCACCATGCTGGTCAACAGGTAGTAGCGAGACGTGCCGAGCTCAAATCGCAGCTTGGCCAGAAAATGTTTTGCCAGTGCAACTGCTGCGCCGGCAATCATGGCTGCTGCCACAGGGAGAACAGTCTGCAGAATGAGGGAAAGGAAATGTTCAAAATCAACCATGGCGCAAATTGTATCAACTTGCAAGATACACACAAAAGCAATTATTTCAGGAGAATTGATCATGAACTTTTACTACGAAAGCGACGGCATCGTCCGCCCCTGGATTACTCCCGGCATCATTCCGTATGCCGACCCCGAGGCCTGGCGGCTGGCTCTCGACCATGAAGAAGAAGAATGGAAACGCTGGCATGCCAAACACGAACTGGTCCGTTACACCGAAGCCGGGAAGAACACCGTAAAAACCATCTTTAGCGGGCTCGGCGAGACGCTTGGCATGTTCTATGTAACCGTTTGCGATGTGAACGGAAAGGAAGTGGAGTATGTCCAATGCCACACGATGGAAAAAGCCTTGTCCGTTCATTACAAGTTTGAAATTGCATACGGTCCTGCGCCGAATGCAAACCCCCAATAAGTATTGTATATAACGCAGTTTTTTGAGGAGAATTGATGATCACCACACTTTGGAACAAGAGTTTTGCCGGCAAATTGGTCGTGCTGTCCGCGTTTACCCTGGGCTGCTGCCTGTTCAGCGCCGTTGCGTCGTCGCTGGGCGGCAGTCAGAAGCCCCGCAACAGCGTTTACGTTGCTCCTGTGGTCAATAGAACAATTGTTCCTACCCCGACGCTTCCGGAGCCAACGGCCGCGCCGTCCCTGGAACAGACAGCGCAGATGATCTGCGGAGAAGATTACGTGGAAACGTTTCGCGTGGAAGGGACGGCCACCGTCACGTGCAACTTCAACCCGCCTATCAACGATGAGACCATGGCCGTCGGTGTCATGATGGATTTCAAATCCCTGGCAAAGCGCGCGTGGGAAATGGAACCGGGCCTGCTGCATCTGAACCTGCATCTCAAAACAAGAATGCAGGACGAGCTGGGCAACGAAAAAGAAAGCGTTACCGTGCGTCTCGGCATCAGCCGCGATCTGGCGACGCAGATCAACTGGAACAACGTGGGTCACCGCGCGCTGCCGGGCATCCTGGCGTCCAACGATCCCAGGTCATCCATCTGGGTGCACCCGGTGTTTGAGACGGCCTGGTTGATCATGATCGCCAATCAGTAGGCGTTACGCATCCAGGCCGTAATGGCCATACTTGTTGTAGGGAGTCAGTTTGCCTTTTTGCATGACCAGAAACCCGGGCTGCCACGGGGGAAGGCGGCTGACTCCCAGTTCCACATACGCCGTCTGCTGCGCGTCTGCCAGGCAGCCGCAGTCGGCTACCGTAAAATTCTTAAAGGAACCAATCGCATTATGATGCTGATGACAGCATATGACGTTCATCTGAAGCTCGCCCGCGTAATCGCACGCCACGCGCAGCGGATACTTGCTGTATTCCCGCTGATGCATCAGGCACCACATGCCTGTCACCGGGCTGTTTACAAACATCTTGATATGTACGCTGGGCTGGATCTGGTGACGCTTGCCGTCGGGGGCCACTAGGTCCCGCAGCTCTTCCATGGTGATCTGCGCGTCAATTGAATTGATGATGCGCTCGTCGTGGTTTCCTCGGCAAAACCGCACTGTCGTGAAATGCTGCATCCAATACGCCATGATGCGTTTGGCTTCGTTGCGTTCGTCTCGGAAACTGGGTCCCAGCACAATCTTGGGATGCCGGCTGAACATGTCCTGACAAAACAAATCGCCGACCAGATCCAGCTCTTTAATCTTTAGACGACGTCCGGTTTCCAGAATCAGCTCTGCCAGATCCCAGTCCACAGCCGGCACATGCACATCTGCCACAATAATGCGCGTGTCGTTTGTGCTGATCAACGGAGAAGGAAGCGCAATCTTCTCCGCCTTGGAGGGAGAATCAATGTCAATGTATTCCGAGTAGCGCTTGATAATCTTCTGCGCGGAGTCTTTGGAGATGCCGATCTTTTTGGCAATCTCAGAGGCAGACATTGCCTTGCTTTCCAGCAAAGACTTCTGGTGAATCTCCAGCACTTCGGATCTGAGCTTTGCGTCAACGCTTCTTCCCACGGTTCTCCAGGAAGGCAACGCGATCTCTCAGTTTGGCAATTTCAGACTTGGCTTCATCCAGCTCTCGCTTGAGCTGTTCGTTTTCCGTCTTGAGATCCGCATTGTCTTGAATCAAATCGGTTTCCCGGGTCTTGGCTTCCGCCAGCATTTCCTTCAGCCGCGCAATCTCTTTTTTGTGCAAACTGGTTTCTGCCTGAAGATCCTGAACGTTTGCCTGCATCTGTCTGAGCTGCTGCTTCAGCGGTTCAATCAGCTTGACTGCCGTGTCCGCCAGCACTTCCGACGCTTCTGCGTTGGCCTTGTTGTCTCCCGCCTTCCCAAATAGTTTTCGAGTGATTACCGGAGCAACGATGCTGGTAATGATGGCAATAACCACCGCTGCAAGCAATGACATTGCGTCTTTGGGAAGAGTGGGAATGGTAAACATGTCAGGTGATTTGAATTGACGACCCGGTAAAACAGTTGTTCCATTCTTCTCGCGTCCACCGACGGCTGGATCCTCTCAGATCCGGCCACAGCGGGTCGTGCACCACCACCTGCTCGTCATCTCCCTCCAGAAAAACGACAAAATGATACGCATCCGGAAACTTATAAAAGGACTTGTCGTATACGCTGGACAGGTTCAGCCGGCTGTAGTTAATGAGAACAATAGAACCAGGTGTGGGCAGCGATTTGCGGGCGTAAAACTTGCGCGCAGCGTTGATCCCTCTCCATTTCAACCACGCCACCCCCTGCTGCACAGTAGTGTAGTTGCCCGGCACCCAGTTTCCATTCAGCTCATACCAGCTGGGATGAATCTGCAGGTCTTTGGTAATCTGATCCGGCGTCACGGCAATGCCGGTTTTGCCGGCAAACACCATCGACAAACACGCCTGCTGGCAGTCGTTGCGCATCAGCGCGTCGGGATTGGCCGACGCTACCTGACTTACCCACGGAATTTTAGAGGGAGGGATAAACGGAACAGCCGCATCCTTGCGCACGTACGCCGCCACGCGGTAATAGCCATCCTGCTCTCCCACCACTTCCAGCGTCACTCCTGCCGGAAGAGAGCCAATAATGGTATCCCCGTCGCGCGGTTCCCGCCGTACGTTTACAGATGCAAATCTTCCGCCCAATACAATCTTGTCCACGGGCGGAATTATAACGTTTATTGCAAAAATATCTTGATGCAATTAAACAACAAACGGCGGTGCCGAAGCACCGCCGTTCTTAAAGACGCGCTCACACGTGATCGCGTGCACTCGTCATGCGTTGCAGAATACCATATATCTAGCTGCGCCAGAACTCTTGCAGCACGCCCAGATACGGCGTCACGTCATAGCCTTTCCAGTTGGGGTGGCTGCCCACGTGAAAAATGCAGGCAGCGTCCATGGCCACCGGCTGATTGCGCCGGTATTCCAGCCACCAGTTGCACCATTCCTTAAACTGCTGGCTGGTGTAGGCAGCGTGATTAAACCCGCCGTGCGAGCTTTCCACGCCGGTCTCACCGCACATGTGACGCACCTTGGGATTGCTGCCGCACATGGACCAGAAACGCGCGTCGCGCCCTTCAAACCATTCCGGCCCGATGGGTTTGCCGTCCACTTCCTGCGGATGCGATTCAAACCGGCGGCCTTTGGTATACAAGTGCCAGCCCAGCCGGATCTTTTCCGGGTTGGCAGCGGCAAACGCGTAGTATGTTTCTCGGAACGTTTGCACAATGGCAGGATTTTCAGTGTTGGGCGTGCCATGGCTGAACTCACCAATCACAACGCGGCGCGACGGGTTTTTGCGCCAGAGCGCCTCGGCAAACGTTTTCTCAAACTCAAACCGGCGCTTGAGCTCTTCCGGCGTAGAGTAGCCAATCCAGTCCTGCTCATTGGCGCATGTGCTCCACATGTTGGTGGGGATGTCCATCAGGCCTGCGCCGTGATGATCCGCCAGCCAGGTCGGATCGGGCGTGTTCTGAAACCACGAGCGGTTGAAAATAATGGCGTCCGGATATGCTTTGGCTGCACCAATCGACGCCATCAAGCCGTCCATAAACAGCACGCTGCGGCATCCGCGAGACAGCGCATTCATGCCGGCGTTGTGGTCGTTCAGGCAGCTGATGCCCAGCAGATACTTGGGATGATGCCAGAGATGCGACGTCACAGGTGCCGGGGCATCTGACGTCACCAGGTCCGACCGCACCCAGCCGTCTATCTTGACGCGCGTCCAGCCGGCCTGCGTGCCTTCAATGGAGATGTCTGTGCCAGCGTTGAGATCGCCAATGGGAGATCCGCCCGGCGATCTGCGCACGTATACGCTCTTGTATCGGTTGTTGATTTTTGCCATTATTTGGTTTCCTTTAGAATTTCAAGAGCAATTAGCACAGAAAGACTGGATGCATTCATGGGAAGCCTTGCCTTTTCAATGATTTCTTCCGTCAGCTCAGGAAATCGCACGGATACTTTTTCAGACAACGCAGCTTCCAGACCGGAAAGAAGCAGTCTTCTTTTTTCTGCGTCTTCCGGAAGTGAAAATCCGTTTTCTGTTGGCGTGCCGTATTTGACAAAAATATCATTGCGAATTTTCTGAAACGGGCTGTCGTTCCCCAGATTGTGTTCTACGTCGCGCTTGAAATATGCAAACGCAATGCGAAGCTTGTAATCATCCAGATCTTCTGTAAGACATTTCGCTGTCGCGTCGTGTAGAAGTTGCAAATCTGACAATGTAATGGTAATTTTTGACATATGTTTTTAGATTATAGGAGATACGTGAAAAAGATTAATAGATTTTTGCTAAGACTGGTAAACGAAAACAATGTTGTTGCTGACAAAAAAACAGCATATGAGAAATATTTTTCTTATTCTTCGTTGACAAAAGAACCAAATATTCGTTATGATCGTGACAGAAGATGCTATTACTTCAATACAATGGAAGAAGCAATGCAGGCAAGACAGCATCTTAAGGAACATTTTGAACGCGAACTGCGCAGTGAAAAGATGTCCGGCATGATGCCTATGTATGACGTGATGTCGGAAATGATTCCCTGGTATGACTGTGATTTTGATCGCAAAACGCTTCAAAACATGGTGGAAAACGGCAAAGGATCCGAGTCTGTGCTGATTCCAGATTCCATGCAGGGAATAGAAGATCTTCTGGAGGAACTGGAACAGGATGACTTAAACAACCCGGACAGAGGGGACATTGACATGGACATCCCCAAAAGCGAAGAAGCAATTCGACTGGCGGAAATTGGCATTGGCGTTCTTAAGCACGTAGTCAACGGCGTGCACGTTTCCGTCAGCATTGAAGAAGCAAAAAAGATTGTCAAAACAGATCCAGACTCCATTATTCTGGTAATGGATGAACCGTTTTAACCATGATTCTTACTGACAAAGAAATTGCACGGTATCAGGAAATTGGAAACATGATTGATCCGTTTGTCCCGCAGCAGACGCGGGACAAGGACGGGCGCAAGGTCATTTCATACGGGCTGTCCTCGTTTGGATATGACATCCGCATTGGAGATGAAGTCTACGAAACTGCGCGCGGCATTGAGGACTATCCAATGGACCCCAAGGATCCGACGGATCAGCGGCCGCAGTGGAAGCTGCTGCCCAACGTCACCGGCAAGCACGGCCGGCACGTCACCATTCGCCCGCACGGGTTTGCGCTGGGCGTCAGCGTGGAGCGGTTTGCCATTCCGCGTGACGTGTTGGGCGTATGCCTGGGCAAATCCACGTATGCGCGCTGCGGACTGATTGTCAACGTAACGCCGCTGGAGCCAGACTGGCAGGGGTTTCTTACCATCGAGCTGCACAACACCACCACGCGCCCGGTGCGTGTGTATATCGGAGAAGGCATTGCGCAGATTCTGTTTCACAAGGGAGCGTGTGCGCCTATGGTGACATACGCCGACCGCGCGGGAAAGTATCAGGGACAGCCGCAGCGTCCTGTGTTTGCCAAGGTGTAACCATTTTGTTGACGTTAACAAAATGGTTTTTAGCAAAGAAAAAACATAGGGTTTTAGCAAACGTTTAGCAAGGAAATTCATCATGGCCAAAAAGAAAAACGGAAAGAACAAGGGGAAGATCACCAGAGAACGCAACAAAGTGATGGAATCGATTCGCATTCAGAACCGCGCTGAAAACGAAAAAAGAATCTATCGACCGGCCAAGATTGAAGAGGTAGAACGATCTGCGGAGGCGTAATGCGCGTGTGGTTTTACGTGGTGTCCCACATTGCAGAAACCAAACTCATTCCGCACTCGCGTCATTACACAGAAGAGGCCGCCCGCAAGGCGGCCTCGCTGCTCAACATCAAGTTTGTCAATCAGCAGATGCCCCGCGAAGCCAGAGTCATGGCCGGCCTGGGCAACGGAAAGCTAGAAGATCCGGATGTAAACTTGATGGAACCAGTGGAGTAAACCATGAACAAACAGGAAGCATTTGCCATCATCAACGATCTCAACACGTCATTTCTTGCTCAGGTTGCGCACCCCGCAGGAGAGCGCATTACGCGTGCATCTCTTCGCAACGTGGATGCAGAAATGGTCACCGAAGTGTGCATCGTGTTTAAAAACAAAGAAGAAAAAATGCTGGTGGTTCCGTTTACCACCGGACTGTCTTCATATGCCACGCTGAATGTTTCCAAGGATCAGCGCAAAGAATACCCTTCACTGGTTGAAATTCAGCGCGACTACGCAGAACCCATTGTCAAAGGATTGATTGCCCGCAGCACTACGCTTACGCAGGAACAAAAAGCGGAACTTTCAGACTATCTTCCGGACTGGACGTTGGAAAGTCCTTCCAATCCGGAAAATAAACAGAAGCTGGAACAGTATGAAAGCCTGAAAAAAGAACTGCAGAACAAAGGGCTTTTGCAGATTTAAACCACGCTGAACACAATACCATTCAGCGAAATGTAATCATATGCAGACGTCGTGCCAATATTTGAAAATTGGACCACCCCAGTGGAAAGCACGTCTGCTCTGATCGCTTCTTCGGTTTGCCCGGTCCGAAGCGCCATAACGGCGCAGATTAACCGTTTTGCAGGGCGAAAGTTTGCGGGGAGCGTAAATGGAGAGATCGACAATCCAGTCCCGGACGCTCTTTTGATCATGCCCCGCAAAAACACCAAATCGCCCACGCGCTTGTAGCGGGCAAACGACCACGTGGTTTCGTCTGCGGCAAAATTTGACCAGCTTGCACTAAAGGTAATGCCTGTGTTGATCCACGTAGCACTCCAAACAGATTTAAGTTCTGTATTGACTTGGAGAGTATCAAAGTCGCCGAGAGTCGCACCGACGGTGCCGCCTATTATCCATCCTGTGGCGTCGATGTTGCCGCTAAGGTACAGGCTGACTGCATTTACGTTGCCGCTAAACACCGCGTCGTTTGCGCTTACGTCGCCGGTAAACGTCGCTGTCGCGCCTTTGATCTGGCCGGTCAACGCCCCCGTTGCAGTGCCGACGTTGAGGCCGCCCGTAAACGCCGCGTCGTTTGCGCTTACGTCGCCTGACGCCTTGATTGCCCCAGCCGCCGCGCCGGTTGTGTTGCCGACGTTGAGGCCGCCGCCAACCGTGGTGTCTCCGCTTGTATACAGCGTGCCGCCGGCAGCAACCGTAGAGTCCGAGCCGCTCAAAACAACGCGCAACCCTTTCCCGTACAAACAGATGGCGTTTGCGTCCAAGCGGGCGGTTGTGCTGTAAAGTGGGCTGTTTGCGGTGATTGTGACGACCGAGCGGTTTACGCCGGTTGTGGACGTGTCTTGCGCTTCGATTGTTATCTCGGGATCTGTCGCTCCGTGATTCCGCAGCAGCAAATTTGTTTGACCGTCGGATTCGGTAAACGCGTAAAGGCCGCAAAACGTTGTGGAGCCCGCGCTAAAACGATACCCGTTTATCAAGCTAAGCTGCCCGCGCGACAAAACCCAGCTTACAAGCGAAATCCCGTCACCGTTAAGCGTGACGTCGCCGCCGCCGGCCTTCAGCGTGCCGTCGCTGTTTGCATACCACTGCAATACGCCGCTGTTGTAGCCGGCGATGCGGCCGACGCCGGAATCATTCCATATTTTCAGGCCGGTAGTTGGAGTTGCAAATGTTCCGGTCCCTTGGTAAATTCCGCCGCTTGTGCCAATGCTAAGCACACCGGCAATGCTTCCGCTTTGTGCGGTAATAGCACCATTAATAGCAAGCGTTGTTCCGTTCCAGCTTAGTGCAGTAGTAGATGCGTTAGCAACGTTTGTTCCTATTTTCAAATTTCCGTTGGCAGAAAAATCAACAGTTTGAAGCGCGCCGCTATACATTTTGAGCGGCACGTTGTTAAGCAGGATGCCGTCTTCGGCCATTTTGACCCATGAGTCTGTACTAGCCGTTCCTGTGCCAGACCATATGCCGTAATTGGCTGTTGCTCCGCCAACAATTCCGTTTAATCTTCCAATTCTTACTTTTACTTTTGCAGCTGTTCCCCAATTTGCATGACTTGTTACATCATTCACAATGTCAATAAACGGAGCACCGGAATCATCTGCCGTCAAATACACAGCTCCCTGTCTGTTTAAATCTGTTGTGTTTCCAAGACGAACGTATTCCATTCCTGCTGCAGGAGCAGTGCTGCCAGCTCTCAAAGTTGCAGTAAAGGCTCTTGTGTTTTCTCCAACGCTAATTGCTGTAACCGTTAAATCACTTTGCCACACAAGCGTGGAAGTCCCCAAAGAAACGCGTTGCGCACGAAGAATATCTCCCACTGCAAACGGAGCATAATCACTGCTTCCTCCTTCTACAATAAGAGTGTATGGTCCCGTTCCGGTTACTGATTCAATTTTGGCAGCGGCAGAAACAAAAATAGATCCGTTGGTAGCGCGGATCTGCTGAATCAAAAGCTCATACACACTGAGCGTGCCGCGAACGGTAAGGTTGTCTACTTCCCATTCTGATTTTGCAGTGTTGTCCTGCCTGTAAATTCTCCATCCGTTGCCGGCAAATCCAGACTGGTATTGACTGCTTTTAAACCCGGTTCCGTTTGTCAGTGACACTGTCGGAGTTGCTCCGGCACCTGTCAACTCCTGCGTAATTACGCTGGTGCTTGCGCGTACAGACGCTGAACTAAAAATGTCGCCTGCCACGTCTAACGGATAGTCTGCTGCGTTTTTCCCAACACCAATGCGCCCGCTTGTGTAAATATATCCGTCTGTGCTTCCAGTAGCAGTGCCGACATTTATTGAACCGGCTACTCGAATGCTTTTTGCTGCTGCGCCAGTAGTTCCAATATTTAATCCGCCGCTGGTTGTGCCAACGCTTACATTTCCGCTAAACGTGCTTGACGTTCCAGTCAGCAAGCCAGTAAAAGTGCTTGCTGCAGCAGTAAACCCAGAATCAAATGCGTGCGCAGAAGTCCATGTAAATGCATACGCCTGATTAACTGCAACAGAAGAAGTGCCAACAGAAATGCCGTTTCCCTGCCCTACAGCAAGAAGACCGCCGGTTGTATTTAAACCGCTGGTTGCTGCCAGTGCAACAGACAGCGTGCGGTCAGCACTAAGATTGCCGCCGCCGGTCAAGCCGCTTCCCGTAAAAACAGACCTGGACGTACGAACAACACTTGATCCAACAGCAAGAGTGACAACTCCATTTAATGTGCTGGATGTCAAACCTTCTCCAGCTTCAACGCCCAAAACAGTGCCGGCGCCTCCTTCGCCGGCAATAATGACATCGCCATTTTGAATTGTGACATTGTTAACTGCAGATCCGGTTAAAACGGTTGTGTTTTGCGAGGCAAACGCAAATCGCTTGTTGTCCATGACTTGAAGATTGATTACATCTCCAACGCTCATGGTGGTAGCAGACGTTACCGGAATATCGTGCAACACAACGGATGAGCCAATTGGACACACGTCTACTGTTCCGTTTCCAATAGAAACAACACGGGCAAGTCTGAGTCCAATTTGAAGAGGTTTTGCGCTGGCGTCATCTGCGCTGTGCTTTGTAATCATAGTTACTCCAAAGAATATTTCTTTCTGATTTTAAGAGTGGACATCATAGACGCACCGTTAAACTGCACAGCGTGTCCGGATACGATTTGATCCTGATCCGCAACCGATACGGTTTCTGGAAATGTGTAGATTTTTTTCATTCCGTCTTCCGGCTGAATGTGCGGCAATCCAACCAATTCAATTTGAGAATTGTCAGAATCTTCCTTGGACATTCTGATCAGATATTTTGCCTCTTTGATGGAATCTTCCACCGTATCCAAAAGCCTGTTTTGATTGGTGGAAAACATGTATCCGTTTTGTCGAATCCATTCAGGATCCAGGTGTTCTCCATATTCTGCTCCAGTAACCAGTACATGTCCCGGAACGTTGTACGGGTTATATTCAAGCTGATCTTTGATGAAGTCGCTGGTAATGTATGTTCCGTCTGTTTTTTGCAGCACAACATTTTCTCTGTTTGCGTCTAAGAAACGGCTAAATTGAAGACCGCCGTTTTGCGTGCTGCGTGTATGAATGTGCCTTTCGCGGGTAATAAACTGAACCGCGTCGCCTCCGCCCTGCGACATATCAATAATCTGATTTTCAACTTCCTCAGAAAGTTCAACAAGCTTTGTTTTCAAATTGTTTGTTACGCTGGATGCTGTCATTACAATCGGACCAACAGCGTCTGAATACAAATCGTAAGTGCCAAATTTGTACGATTTCAAATCAAATGTCCAAACAGGAGAACGATCCATTTCAATCATCAATCGTTCTTTGCGAAGAATAAATCGAAAATCGTGCGTTCCCGTCAACGGAATATCAGACACAGGAACAGAAACTTTTGCTATTGTATTTTCCAATCCGCTTCCTGTAGAAATTTTTTCAGCAGGAGAAAATCCAACTGCGGTTTTAAGAGTCAGAGTCAGATGCCCTCTGGAATTTACAGTGTCCACGTCAACATACAGCACGTACGCATTACGCATTTTTATTGAAATTACAGATGACGTTGTTATGGTTCCGTATGCTTCAATTACAAAATGAGCAAGATCAGCAAGGCTGATTGTTTCAGCCGTTGACGACACATCATTCCATCCGGACACTGGATAGTCCATAAACTGAACATCTGAAATGCCTGCAAGGTTGCAGGCGTATTTCAAATTGTCTTTGGCGCTGTTATACAAACCAACGCTCATTGTTGTGTAATTTACCTTAATAAAAGAATCTGGAATTGCCGTTGTGTTGGAGCCAACAGGATAAAAACACAGCGGATCCGTGTAGCTTTGCATGCCAGAACTGGTTCCAAACTGCTCTCTTCCGGAAAGAATGGCAATTTCCTTGAGCTGCTTGTCTTCATCTTTTGCGCGTTCGGTTCCAGGATCCATAGAGTCTGCGCCGGAAGACAGTTTAGGAGTAAACGTAAGAACGCTTGCCGTGCCGCCGTTTGCCGCAACCGCAGAAACGGCGTATTGTTTGACGTCTCCTTCAGCCGTATACGACCCTCCTTTTCCATTGATATACAAACGCAGACCAGACAAGTTTGGAATCAGGTTGAATTTGTCGCCTGGTTCAATCCAGGTACTGCCCGACAACTTAGACCATTGCTGAATTGTTGTAGCTCCTTTAACAGAAGGGAAAATAGGCGTGTAATACGCAGAAATAATGCACCAGACAATGTCAGTAGTAGAAGAACCGCGACTTTTCCAGCCCCAGTTGTTGTATCGAATAATTTCTTCTCCCTTGATCATGTAGGATTTCTGATCTCCTCCAGGAAGACCAAGCGTCGTAGAAGAAAAAGGGAACAACCGACCTTGATTCATAAGCAAACGCCAGTCTCGAGTAGAAACAAAACCAGCATTTCCTACAAATCCTGTATTGGAAATAGGATTGGTAGGCCAGTCATACCCAAGGCCTGTTTGCGCACTTCCGCTGTACATCAAATGCGTGGATCCGTCCGACTCCATCATGCGCAGGCTGATGGCGTCGTTCTGTCTGTTGACAATAGCAGCTCTCCCGGCGGTAGTAGACGATTGTTTTACTGTGCCGTTTTTGATGTCAAGATTTAAATATTGCGCCTGGCCCTGTGCATCAAATCCAGTTACTACGCTGCTGTAAATGGTTCCCGAAGACGCTTTTGCATACACAGATGAAGTTCCCGCTTTATAAATTGCGTATTTGTAGCTTTCACCAGGAAGGGGTTCAGCAATGCCCCCTCCCCATGTTTTTCCAAAAAAAATCTTTCTTCGAATAATTCCGGATCCTTCGTGATTAATATTTTCAATGGCATTAATTACGCCAAAAAATTCACTGCGCCATATTGTGTTTCCAGTTACATTTGTTCGATCCATGTTTGCCGTGCAATTGCTTTCATTGATAGCACCTCCTTTATCTGTAAACACAAAACATCGCACAATTTCTCCCACGGAAAGATTCATGCCAGAAACTGCGCACATCTCTACAATGTAACTGTCGCTTGCAACGTTATACGGATCCACCCACTGCTGAGACGATGTTGTAGTTGTTACCGTATCCCAGTAGCCGCCTCCGCTGCTTGGCTCTCTGTCTACCCACACCTGCTCTGACGTTGTTTGAGAAGTGGTTATATAACTTCCCGTTCCTCCAACAAAATACACATTTCCCAACGACGCAAGCCGGGAATCCGGAAAGTCGGCAGATTTATTTACTGTGTCAACTACGTTGTACGCTTCTGTCAGACTGGTTTCTATGTCTCCGTATTCCCTGCTGTTCCATCCGTCCAAAGATGCAAACACATCCGTATTGGCAACAAAACCCCAAAACGGACGAGGCCCCCACTCAATGCGATCATCCTTGCTGAATTGATATTCGTAAATCAGTTGATATTCAGTGTAGGCAGACGCCGCAACCGTTGTTGATGAAAATCCTTTTTTGCGCGCAAATGCTTGAATGCGGCCCGAGTTTTTTCTTACGACAAATTCGTAATCAATTCCGTGCTCGGCAACAAAGTCGCTGCTGTAAATTATGTTTCCTTCTGCGGTAGCTGCTGCAGAGGTAATCTTGTTGTATTGGCTGTCCGCTATGGTTTGATCCGCTCTGTATACATTTCTTTCCCAAAGATTTGTATATCTGCGAAGCCATTGAAAAGCTGTGTCAGAGTCGGATTCGTTGCCTGGCGTAGAAGGATTGCTGGTCCTTCTTTTCAAATTGCTTTTGCGCATTTGAGGAGAAGTCTTGTCTTGTCCGGTCCACGTGGAAACAGAAGGAATCATGATTGCGTTGAATCCTTTTCGATCCGCTTTTCCCTTGGTGTAAATGTCCGTATAGTCTTCTGCGCCAATCAACAGTCCAATAGAGCTCAGCTTTGCCGTGCTGCCGGTGTCGGTAAATCGTGCGCACACGGTATACATGCCGTCCCGGTCGTCGCGCGTAGATGTATATCCAACAAATGGATCGTTTAAGTTGCTCAAATACAACCCGGATCCGGTGGCGTTGTCAACTGCGCTGTAATCACTGCTGATTCCTTTGACAATCATCTTGGACAGCATTTTCAAATCGTCTTGCACAAACGTAGAACTCCATCGATCTACGTCTGTAATAGACGACCATCTTGTTAACTTCCATGCACCAAGATCAGATCCGGAAATTTGATTGGGCCCCTTGCCGGCGTTGCTGAGCACATGCGCTTCGGAATCTACGAAATACTCTCCCATTTTTACCGACTTTACGTTTCCGGAAGAATCGTAATACCCAAGATTTATGGTAAAGGTTTTGCCGCCAAAATCAGAAGGATCAACTGTGTCAAATCCCTTCATGGAAACAAGCTGTGCGCGGTCTGCAGAGTTTGTGTTTGACTCAATTATTCCTTCAATAATCACGTCTGAAAAATCAACTTCAGAATTTCCGGAATCCATTTCTCGTGCAGAAGCAGACGTTCTGCATTTGTTTCCAAATGCATATACAGTGTCTCCTCCGGGAAAATACACAAGCGCATAATTCCACGGTCGAACAGACTCTGATTTTTTGTAGTATTCCGCGTCAATAAACGACGACACGTCGCCCACTGCCCAGTTGATTCCATCCACGGACCACAAATAAATCTCCATGACGCGCTTGTCTCCGTTGGAATACGTACGAGTCATTTGTCCGTTTAGATAATATCGACTGCCAATTTTGGTCAACGCACACGGCATAAACTGATGATATTTGCCGTATGTTTTTGCGCCAAAAGAATCCGTAATTTCCAATCGATTGGCATCAATGTCAATGGGAATTACCGGTTCCGCAAGCCCTTCCACGCCCTGCGTATACGTAAATCGAATTGCTTTTGTGCCGTCGTTGGCAACAATAAAAAACTTTCCTGCTTCCGACGATGCACCAAACACAAGACCGCTTGTCACGTCCAGTGTGGTTACGCCAGTTGAATAATTGCGCGTGCTGTCTAATTCGGGAATTTCGTATTGAATGGTTGTGCGCAGCCGGCGATACGACGTATCCCCCGGCCCCGCATGATAAAAATGCGTGGTGCACACCAGCTGCGCAAGCTCAGTAATGTATTCGTAAGACGTGTACACGGCAATTTTGTCGCCGTGCTCCATCATTACAAACGCCGACGGCCTGCGTACCCCGTAAAACTCCCAAATATTTGCTGGGTATTTGGAAACGTACGGCAATCCCGTTGCCGTTTCTAGTGTTTTGTTGGCTCCGTTTGCATCCACGCTGTACAACGATGCATAAGACTGCGTACCGCTGGACAAGAAATCAAAAAAATAATAACGCCAGCTTCCGGAATAGTTGGACCAGCATCCTCGAATAGACGACTCTCTTCCGGTGCTTACAATCTGCGTTTTTGTGGAAACGTCAGGAACAACAGTGGTGTTTGGAGATGCCCAGGAAGAATACAACACCGTGCCGGCTCGAAGCGCCATGTTGCTGTCATATCCGGCTACCAGAACGCTTGTGCTGTTCAACGCCTGATACGACCACGCAATATTGGTGTTAAACGTAGTGGAACTGCCTACAACCGGACTGGCAAATCTTAGTATGTCGTTGCGATACGTGGCAGAAAAATACGGCTTGCGAGGATTAAGCCCGGCAGCATTGACCAGTTCGGTTTGCAAAGCAGAATTTCTCATAGACTCACTCCGGTTTGTGTTTGCATTTCAAAAGGAATCAAAAAGAAAGATCCAACGCCGTCGGGAACGGGAGAAGCGTAACGAAATTCAGCAGTTGACACAATAAAAACTTCATGCTGTGTGTTGTAATTGTCTTTTATGGTCAGTTGGCGATGAAGAGGATTGTCCGATGAACACCATTTTTCAATGTCGGCTTTGCCTGCGTATTCCCACGTGCAGTTGGTTGTGCAATTTGCAGGAAATTTCTTGGGAATAGCGTCAATTTTAAATACGCCTTTCCAGGAACGGTATGTTTTTCCAATGGAAACCAAAAGTTTTCCGTTTGCAGATCTTTCTACAATCTGTTGAGAAACAGGGCCTTCCAAAAAATCAGTCCACAATACGGACACTCTTTTGTACGTGTTTGTCGTTGCGTCTTTTACCTGAATGTATGAATTAGCCATTGAATGCTCTCCTTCTGTTTCTGGAAGCCAGTGTGTTGGCTTTGCCGGCAGTGTATGTAGCAATTTCGTCACTGTCCATCATGACATGGATGTGAATCACTTCGCCAGATCCGGAAGAAGACGATCGTCCTCTGGGAATTGCGCTGTTGGGAATGACAAACGGGCGTCCTTTGTTGTCAGTAGTGATAATTTCCGGACCGCGTTCTCCCACGAGAACGCTTTGATTGTGATTAAAGTATCCTCCATTTGCGTTTTGCTGCATTCCTGGTGTTTTTTGCCCGGAATTTGGATCATCAGGAATGTTGTTGACCATTTTGTACATTCGAATGATGTTGTCCATTGCCTTTGAGACTTCTTCCCATTTTGTGCCTTCTGCAAATTTTTGCATGGCAAGAGTCATTTGTTCAACTGTAATTCCAGCACGTTCCATATGATCCTGCGCTTCTGCGGCAAGTTTTGCCGCGTGAGCCGCAGCTCCAGCCGCAGCAAGACTGTGCTGATACGTTTTGTCAGCAAGAGCAAACGCTGCTTCTTGTTTTACTGCTGCATCATCTGCAAGAATCTGCTGATTATTTTTCTGAAGTTCAAACTGCTCAGTTTCAAGATTGAATCTTTCCATCTGTCTTGCAAAAGATTCTTCCGCCCACGCCTGTTCCTGCATCAGACGTCCGGCTTGAATGTTGAAATCTTCTTCCTGCCACTTTTGTTCCTGCTCAAATCTTTCAACAGATTTGTTGAATTGTTCATCTTCAAGCTGAATTGATTTTTTGTAATGATCAATTTCTTTTTTGAACTTTTCTTCTTCTCTCTTAAACGCTTCCTGCTGCCGCTTGTTTACTTTTTCATTCTGCTGCGTTTCTTCGTTGAATGAAATGACCTCTCGCTCTTTGCCTTTAATCAACTGCTTGCGTTCAAATCCAGTAGCGCGGCGAATGTTGGTGTCCGCATCTTCCATCTGCCAACCAAACTGCATTTGCCGCATTCTCTTGTTGTAGGCAAAATCTTCGTTGTACTGCTGTTTCCCAATGGCCATTTCTCTGGCTTGAAAGCCAAAGCTGTACGACTGCATGTCGCGGCCCATAGAAATCTGACTGCGCTGAAGATCAAAGTCCTCGCGCTGCCAACCTGCTCTTGTAAGCGTTCTGGCTCTTTCTCGATATGCATCCTGCGCCTGCCATCCCATACGAGTCATGTTTTGTGCAAAGTTTGCAACCATGTCTCGTCTTTGAATGTCCATTTCAAGACGCTGATATTCCATCTGGCCGCGCCCAAAATCAAGCTGCGCTTCTACGCCGCCGCTCATGTCCTGATCCAGATCTCCGGATTTGCGAGGCGTTCTTTTTGTCTTTGAAAACGGAGATGTTACTTTTCCTCCAAAGAAAGAAGCGTATTGCTGAGCAAGCTGATAACGCGCATCTGGACGTTCGTATGCGAGTTCGTATTCATGCTGAAGCACAAGATTTGCATAAGTCGCGCCCGCAGACGCAAGCTGAGATTGAATTGCTGCTGCGTTTGCATCCATTTGCAAAGCAGCCGGTCCAGCAATGTATTTGGCTTCTCCGTTAACCATGACTTTTTTGGTTATGCCGGCAAGAGTGCTGCTAACTCTTTTTTTGTCCGCCGCACTCATGTTTCTGCGGCTTGCCATTGGGCTCATTTGGTTTTGCTGATCCCAATATGCAGTAATTTTGTCAACATTTTGACCAGCCAGCCGCAGATACTGCGTTTCAGACATTGCGCTTTGATCGGGATGAACAATTGCAGCAAGATCTGGAACCATAGAAAACGTTGCCTGCTGTCCGTATCCAAGGCTTCCTGATGTTTCCGATCTGAACGTGTTGTATACAAGCCCGTTCATGGATGATTTGAATATCTGATCACCCGTGCTCATATCAAACAAAGGAGACAACCCGCTGGAAACAAGCGCTCTTTTTGTTTCCGGATTCATTTGATTAAACGTTTGATACAACGCAGAAGTAGAAAAAGCATCTCCATTGGCAACACCAGAAAGCATTTTGGCAACTTGTCCAGTAGGCTCTGACATTGCTGCTTCCATAAACGAGCTGCTAAGCACTTTGCTTAGTCTGCCAAAACCAGATGCGTTTTCCTGAAACATTTGTGACAAAGCTGCAGATTTTACGTACGCTCCCTTGTCTTTTGGTCTTTCACTGATTTTTGACATTGCAGCAATGTCGTATCTTCCGGACCGCATCCATTCTGAAACATCTGCAACTTGTTCCATGTTTGCAGACATGATTTTGTCAATGTCCAGCGGGCGAATTGACTGTCCTTCACTATTCAATCTTTCCAGATCGAATTTCTGCATGTTTTTTGCATATTCAAGTTGACCGTAAAACGCTCCTACAGGAGTGGAATGAGCATCTCTAAAAATAGAGTTTTCAAATCCGGCTACAACTTTATTAAAGCCGGCTCCGGTTTGCATGGTTACAGCAGCAATATATTGCTCCGCATTCATTGATCTTGCGTTTTCTGTTGCGTCTTCAATTTGAGCTTGAGTAAGCAGTGTTCCTGTTTTAGACCGATCTGCAAAATACTTTGATCCTGCGTAAAACCCCCTTGCTCCAACCGCTTTTCCGTATTCATGGGTCATTTGCAAAGTTACGTCGTTGTTTTCACCAGCGGCAGATCTGTCTGTTGCAGCAGTAAAAAACGCTGTATATCTTTTTGATCCAGGATCTCCTGCAAATATTTGAGCAATAGCCAAAATTTTGTTTCGTTCTTCCTGGTTGTTTACTCCCTTAGATTTGAAATATTCCACATAAGGACTAATCAAACCTTCTCCAGATTGAGATTCTCTAAACAAATCAAGCGCACCAGAACTCAAAGATTTCTGGAAAGGAAGATCATCAAGATTGTCGCTGCTGTCAAACGAGGCCATTTTCCCCGTATACCCACTAATGCTTGCCCTATCTACATCCGTTTGTTCAGCAGAACGCTTTGCCAATCGCGCTTCAAAATTATCAAATTCTGCAGATTTTTTTTGTTTTTCAAATCTTTCAATATTTGATTTTTGCTCTTGTTTTTCTTTTTCACGAAACTCGGAAAGATTTCCTTCAAAATAAGTTGTTTGTTCTCTATAAACAACACCATCTCTTACAAAATGCTCCGAAGGCCTTGCTATATTAAATTGCTCAACCGTCATAGCTGTAGGAATTTCTTGTCTGTAATACCCACCGCCTTCGCGCTCTATATCAGTAATTTTGCTTTCTGGATTTCTCTGTCTTTCTTTCTCAATAGCTTTGCTAAGATTGTCAAGCGTTTCCTGAGAAAGATTTACTCTTGCTTTGGCTTCTTCAAGACTAATATTGTTTTTTTCTTTGTCTCCAGAAAACAAATGAGCAAGACCTGTAAACAAACTTCTTTCAAACGGGTTGCCGCCAGATTCGCCAATAAGACTGGCGACTGCCATTTCTTTTGGATTTCTTGCTGCTCCATGCGTGTAAGCAGCAGTTGTAGCCGCCGTAGCAAGAGCAGCAAGACCAAGAATTGCGGGTCCTCCCAGCGTGGTAATTCCTGCAGCGTTCAATCCTGCAAGCCCCATGCCCAGGCTAATTCCTGGCTCCAACGCTTGATTGGCTCCTCTAAGAAAAGAAAGAGAATTATTTTGTCCAAGCCCGGCTATGGCATTAGCAGAATCTCTTGCCATTCCACGATTCCAATTTTGTCTAACGTCAAGAAATTGAGAGCCGGGATCATTTATTCTTCCAGAAGAATCTCCAACACGGGCAAGATATTCTCTTTCTCTGTCTACTGTCATTCCGTATTCAGTGGCTTTGTTTACGGTTGGCATAATGCCTTCACGAATAGCCATGCCCATGTCTCTTACAAAATGAGAAGCAAACATGGCAGTCATAGGATCTTTAAATCTTTGCGCCAGCGTTCTTTTGGATTTAGAAGCGCCAAATTCCGCAAAATACTCATCAGCAACCTTGTCTCCATGTTTTGAACGAATGGATTCGTACAAATCACTTCCTTTGTTCAGCTGAGACTGTGCTTCGTACTGTTTTTCTCTTGCAAGAGCAATGGCTTGTCTGCCTTCTTCAGTAGATCCGTATCCGGCTTTTTCAAGAGTGTCGGCATGCTGCCTCATTCTGTCTCTTGTCTCTGCAACGCTTTTTACCGTTTCATACGCTTTTGTTGTTGTTGCAGTTAGTTTGTCAATATTTTCATTCAAGCCTTTCATGACGTTTGATCCTTTGACCAATTCGTCTGTAAAAGCTTTCATGTTTTTCTTAAAATCTGCCGTGTATTTATCGTTGTCTTGAACAGAAGCATTTAGAGCACCGGCTTTTTCAATAACTTGATCGTGCGTCAAACCGCTTATGGTTGTAGCAGAAGTTCTGCCGCCCATAATCATTTTGGCGTTGCGCATGTTGCGAACTGTTTTCAACATGTTGGCAATGCCTTCGTTTTCCGCACTTCCAGGAGCCGCTTTTGAAAGCTCTGTTTCCAGGAATTTGACGCCCTGGTCAAAGTTTTCAAGCGTTGCACGGTGACCTCGTGCGTTTACCGCCTGCAAATGAGAAATTCCTTCTGCTTCTTTGGAGCCAATTTCGTGGCTCCCCAGCATCTTTGAAATGTCTTCATTGGACCAGCCCGGAAGCTTCAAGTTTCCGCTGTCGTCTTCAAAGTCATTTCGAGCAACAGTGCTTTCAACGCCTTTGTCATCTTTGACTTTTTTGGTAAACAGTCTTCGCATGGCTGCCGGAGAAAATTTCCACTTTCCAGATGCGCCTTTTCTGCTTCCGCCAAACATGCCGCCAAGAATGCCGCCTACTCCGCCGCCAAGTTTTTGCGACATTTTGTACTGACCAAACAGCATGCCTCGGAACATAGTTGCAACATCTGTCTTTCTGGATCCTTCTCCTTCAATGTTGCCGCTGTACACAGTTCCCATGCTGCCGTCAGGGAACATGGTTTTCAGCATTTCCTGAATTTGCGCATCGCTTTTTGCTTCTTCTTCGTCAACAGTGGCTGCAGTTTTTCCTGGATCTCCTGCGGGCGTTGAATCCGTTGCGGCGCTGTCTGAACCTTCCACGCTTGTTTCAGGGCGCTCGTCGTCCAGCATTGCAAGAGCGGAATCTGCTTTTTCTCCGGATTCTTTTTCCAATTCCGCATCTGTTTTTTCAGCGGGTTTTTCAGGTTTTGCAGAACCTTCTGGAAATGGAGTGTCTGGATTTCCTCTTCTGCCAAGAACCGTGCGCGCCCAATCTATCTGTTCTTTGGTGGCGTCTTTTAGCGCAACTCCTTTTTCTCCCAAAACGCGTTCAATAGCAGATATTTTTGTTTCTCCCCGTTTTTTGTTGACGCGGTAATCTCCTTCATTTTTGAGACCAAATCTTCTTCTGAGAGAGTGAATTCCTTTGCCAAATTTCGTGTACGTCTTTTTCCCTGTCACGCCGCTGTACACGCCTTTTGCCTCAAAAACCGCTCTGTCAAAAACACGGGCGGCGGCGCGAAGCGGCCTGCCCAGTGCAGAATCCATAATCTTTTTCCCGGCAACTCTTGCTGCTCCCACAAAAGAAGTCGCCGCCGACTTAGCTGCGTTTACTCCTTTTCCAATCAAATCTATGCCCATGAAATATTCCATGAAACCTTTGTTTCCAAACATAGATTTTTTTGCAGATTCACCGATGTTGTACAACGTCCCCAAAACGCCGCCGAATTTATTGTCAACAATTCCACCCGATACGTTGTCTTTTTCCATTTCGGATGCAATGTCAGCATCTGACATGTCTGGGCTCCATTTGTTTACAGAAGATTCGCCCCACAACAATCGTTGAATGCCTCTTTGAAGATTTCCTCCTGTTTTTTCAGACGCAGCAACTGTTGAAGAAAAAGCAGAAGAAACTTTGTCTTTAATTTTTTCAATGCCTTCCGGAATGGAATGATTAATCATTCCGCGCAAACCTGTTTTTCCTTCAAAATATCTTTTTGTTGACCGCATAGAATCAGACACATCGTCGTCTGACATTGAGTCATACATCTTTTTGTTGGAAAAATACTCTGCAGACTGCTCAAAAGAAGGCGCTTCTCCCTCAACAATTCTGGTTTTTAGAGAGTTGATTGATTCAGAAGCAAAATTAATTGACTTGGATGCAAAGTTTTTTACTGCTTCAAAATCCTGCTTTGTGTAATTTATTGCAGACTGAACAATTCGATTCAATCCTCCTTTCTTAAGACCTCCTCTGGATTCAATTGCTCTTGCATTGAAATACCCGCGAACGTCTTCTCGCGTGATGCCGGCGTTTTTCATGGAAGGGCTGTTTTGTATAGCTTCCATGGCCTGATCAATGTCGCCTTCTGTGGCGTATCCGGATTCTGAAATTCTGTTCAAAGACTGAACAGCTTCGTCATCTTCTCCAATCGGATACGTTTTTGTGCCTTTTTCGTTTCCGGCGGCGGAATTAATTGTTACTTCTCTCGCTTTTGCCTCTTCCAAAGCTTTGTTTACTTTCAAAAATCCTTCTTCTGTTTCTTCTTTTCCGTTAGGATAATCGTTGCCATACCAGATGTTTTGAGCAGCTGTTTGCATTGCAAAACCTGCATCTCGAATTCCGCTTTTTACTTTTTCAACGGCTCTTGTTGCTGATTTTGCTTGTGTGCGGCCTGCAATTAAAAAAGGCTTGATAGAAGCGTTAATAGAAGCAGTAGCTCTGTTTCCAAATCCAATTACTTCAGATCTAACAGAAGATCCAACCGAGCGAAGTCTGCGAACAAAAGGAGTTTTTGATAGGTCGTCGCTTATTTTTTTAGCAAAAACAGATGCAACCAAAGGAGCAACAACCGGAAAGTTTTCAATTTCTTTTTGAACGTTGCTAAAAATACTTCTTGACGTGTCTTGAATAAACTGATTTGCTGATTTGATTTGATATTTAGCGTTCATCAAAACAGGACGAACAAAAGCAGAAATAGACGCGTTGGCTCTGTTTCCAAATCCAATTACTTCTGAAATAGCGGATCTGGCAAATTTGCCAACTTCTGATCTTCTCAAGTTGCCAAAACCGTTTTCCGCAAATTCCTGACCCATTTGAAGAAATTGCTGACTCTTTTCCGATGCAAAAGTAGCAATTCCCGAAATGCGATTTTTGATTGCCTGCGATCCATCTTCAAAAGCTCCAATCAATCCACGATTTTCAGTGCCGGATCCAAAACGAGCAGAATACCCTCTAATTAAACTGTTGGCAAAATCTTGAGCGGTTCCAAATACGTCTTTTGATGTATTTAGCACTCTAGAAGAAAATGCTCTAAATCCAGATGCAAACGATTCAATGCGATTGCCAACTTTTTCTCTAAATCCAGAAAACGCATTTCCAATTGACTCAATTTTTCCTTTTGCAAACCCCGCAGCTTTTTGCGCCAAATCAGGAACGGACTTTGCAAAATCAACAGCATCTACGGCAAAATCACGCACCGCATTCTGTCCAATCCCAATAAGACCGCCAATCAAACCGGTTCTTGCTCCTCCGCGCTTCCATCTTTCAACTTCCATAAATCCACTAACGTCTTCTTTGCTCCATTGAGAATCCGCTTCAAGACCTTGATTGATTTTTCCAAGAATGTCAGAAACTACAGAATCTCTTTTTTCTCCGCTTGATCGTCTGTAATCCTTGTACTTTTCTCTCAGATACGGAGAAATGTCAACGTAGCTGTTCAGATTTTTCAACTCTTCGTCCTGCGACTTCATAAGCTCTTCGTCGTAAGGCGCCCCAATTCCCTCAACTTGCGACGCCCAGCTTTGCGCAAGCTCCTCTTTTCTTCTGTCTCTTTCCATGCTGAGGTCCCAGGAGTCTTGCAGCATGCCGCGATGAAGCGCTCTTTTGTTCTGATCCGGACCTGGAAAAAAGTTAAACTTAGGAAACTTTATTTTTGGCAAAGAAAAAGAAAATCTTCCTCCGTTTCCGCTTTTAAAGCCAAGTTCCATTCCTGCCCATTTAGGCATACGAATATCAAAAGAAAATTTTGGAAGAGAAATTTTAGGAAATCTAAATCCCTTTCCTTGCGGCATTGAAAAACGAATTCCTTTAAAAAAGTTAAACGCTCCTATGCCAAATCCAATGCCAAGACCAAAAGGAACAGAAGCTGCTGCGCCAAGTTTTCTTGCTCCAATTCCTGCAACTTCTCCCATTGCGCGAAGCGGATCCCAAAATCGAAAATATCCAGCTTTGTTCCATTCAGAAGAAAAATCTTCGTATCGATTTGTAGGCGCTTTTCTAAGAGCAATTCCTTGATCTCGCGTTACAAAAAATCCTTTTTCACTTTCCTCCCAGGCCCTCATATATTCTTGCTGACTTATAGGAAGAATATCTCCCGCAGACGGATCCCATTGTTCAATGCCATCTTTTTCAACCCAGCCTCCTTGTCTTGAAACAGCAGGACCTTTATATGTTTCTTTTTCCAATTCACCAGCAACGTAAGAAGATCCGCTTTCCACCGGACCGCCTTCAGCTCGCGCAGAGCTTCTTCTTACTTTTGCTTTTTCTCTGTAGGAAACGTACGTGTTTTTAACGTCGTCAAACGTTTCTCCTCTCATAGAGGATTCCTGAAGATCAAACGTTCTTTCGTAAAGCACTTGGGTTCTCAAAAGAGTCTGACTTGCAAGTCTGTATTTTTCCGGATCCAGCAGCTGCTTCAAATTCTTCATGGCGTTGATAGACGCCCTGGCTTCTGTTTCCATCCACTTTTCGTACGATTCAGGATCTCTCCACGACGGTTTTCCAGTAGTTCCTTCTGCAAAACCGTGCGCAAAATCGTCTTCATAATGCCCAATTTCATGAGACAAAATCGCAAGATGCTCTACGGAATTGTTTGCGCTAACAGGAGCAATGACTACTCCAGCGTAGTTTTCCGCGTCGTCTTTTGGCGTGTTTTTTCCTGCGCGAAAAAGTTTTCCCCAGTGAGGAAGAGGAGATCTGTAAAAACTGGAATGTTTTCCTACAACTTCCTGCATGTAACTGTCTCTACTTTTGTCAGACACGCGCATGGTGGGCAGATACTTCAGAATGTCTCCGTAATGGCTGCGCACCATGTCAAACACGTCAACGCCAAGAGAAGTTCCATGCGCTCTTTTTGCTATTTTTGCAGCCCATTCCGCGTATTTTGCTCTGCCGGCAGCGGGACCTTCTGTGTGAACTTCAACGCCTTCTGCTTCAACGCCCAAAAGGTTTTCTGAAATAGACCGAAAACCGCCAAGAGGAATGGGTCTGATTCCCTCGTTGGGGCCAGCTTCGTCCAGGCCATATCCTTCTTTTACCAGCCTTGCATATTCTTCTGTTTCATGTTCTCCCACAACGTAAGAACGATCTTTTTTTACTAAACCACCGTCTGCATGCGCAACTTTGTTCCAATCAAACCCAGACGAAATATAATCGTCTACGTATTTTTCGTAATCAGATTGAGCAAGAAGAACTCTTTGATTAAAAAGACTGAGAGTTGGTTCATCGGCAATTATTTTTTTCCCGTAATGTTTTGCAAACTTATTTGCAACAAGCTCTTTTTTGATTATTTTATTTCTGCTATATCCCCAATCAGGATGATTTTTATCAAATCCAATAGAAGAAAAGTGAGCAAAATGACCCAATTCATGAAGACCAACAAAAAGACCTTCTACTCCAAAACTTTTTTCTAGATTTTTATTTAAAACTATTTCTCCTTTTTTGTTTTTATCACCTGTGAAACGATAAAATCCTGCAAGCCCAATTTCTTCTGGTTCGTCTGAATAATTAAATTCAGGCATTTCTGAAAAATCTTTAGAAAAATAATCTTTTAAAAAACTTAATATATCAATTTCCGGCACATTATTTTCATCAACAAACAAATGGCTTTCTGTTTTTCTAGCAACATCTTTCTGCCAATTTGACCAACTAATTATTTTGTTTGGAAAAATATTTTTAGGCAATTCAATGTATTCTGCTTTTATGCCCAAATCTTTTTCCGGCTTGCTTTTTCCAGTACCAAGACCAACAACATTTCCCCGTGTTGTTATTGCTTCATCGTCTTTATAAAGTGTTTTTTCTAACTCTTTACGATAAGCGTGTTTAATGGATTCTGTTGTGTCAAATTCTTTGCTTACAGAAGAAAACGCAAGTTTGTACAGTTCTGTTTCCCAATTTTCTTCAGAAGTTTCTCCAACAACTGCTCCTGTTTCTTTTTGAACTGGACCACCTTCGTGTCTTCCAATGCCAAATCCGAAACGAATGCGCTGCTGCGAGCGGTAGCTCTCTGAATCTTTTCGTTTAATAGCGCTGTTGGGAGATACGTACAGTTCTCCGTCTTCTCCGGGAGAAATAATTTCCTGTCCAAATTCGCCAACGGTTTCTTTCTTATTTCTTTTTGTTCCAGGCTCAACAATCATTTCGCCGTTTTCTTTGGAAAACACAGACTCTTTTTCAACTTCACCAACAATGTCGATATCGCCTTTGCAAAGTCTTCCGCCGCGCATTTTACCGGTGCGGTTAAACGGCTTCATTTCTCCGGTTGCCGGATCAATTGTTGAAAACTTGCTTTTGTCTCCAAAAGCGTTTTTGATTTTGTCAAAAATAGATTTGGTTTGCTCGTCGCCAAACTTATTAATCAAACCCTGAGCAATGTCAGAAGCAAACCCGGAAACGTATGTTTCATCAGTAATGGGATCGTACGCTTCTCTTGCGTCGCTCATTACTTCAGATCGCTTTACGTCTCCAATGTCCATCAAAATTTTTCGAGAATCTTTACTGGATTTATTTTTGTTGGACTCTGCAATTTTTTGCAGGGTAGACGGCTTGTCTTTTGCTCTGTTGGTCAATCGGCTAAAAATGTTTAAAAACCCGTGACGCCCTTTTGTTCTGTGAGAAATTGCGTCTGCGGTAGAAGCAATGCGCACTTCTGGAGAAAGCGACTTGATTTTGTCTTCAATAGAAATAGGATTTCCGTCCTGGTCTTTCTGGTCTTTTTCCCACCACTTTGGATCTTTGACCGCGTCCATATCAGACAAATACTGTTTGACTTTTTCCGCTTTTTCCTTTGACATACCCATTTTCAAAAGCATGTCAAAAGCCGGAGTCTTGTCTTCCTCAGGATCGTATTTTCTTCCAGCTGCCGCTTCTTTGTCTTTTTTGCGCAAATCTCCGCGTGTGGTTTTTGCCTTCATCAAATCATGCGTCATCAGAATTCCCATCAGGATTTCTTCATCCACATTTTCTTTTTTCCACTGATTGCTTCTGATCCCCATTTCCATCAAGCCTTTTGCAATGGCATGCATAGGCTTCAAATGGTGACTGACAAACCAGGATCTGTGATCTGACTGAGTAGAAAAAGCACCAACGCCTTCATACTGATTGGTTACAGGCGTTTGAAACCAAAAATTCGTGTCATTAATTCCTGCGCCGCCTTTTGGCATTTGCGCAAAATCCTTAGACGTATAAATGTGCTTGCTTCTTTTTGTGAACGATTTGGCAAGCGAAGCTAGTTTTTTGCCAATGCCTTCCGATCTTGCACGAGACGCTCTTGCGGCCTTGGTTTTGTTTCTTTTTGATTCTCCGGAAGGATTCAGAATGTCGTCCAGTTCTTCGTTGGTTTTTTGATTAAAAACTCTTTTGAGTTCTTTTCCTTCTTTGTCCATTGTCTGCAGAGATGCATACGCCATGCGCATCATCACCATTTGCGCAGATTCCATCATTCCGCCAATGGAAAACATTCTGGAGTTCAACCGAAAAGCAGTTACCTTGTTTTCGATTTGTTCGTCTCTTACTCCAATCTGTCCGGTTTTTGGATCGTATCCAACCAGGCTGTTGTTGTCAAAACGAATGGAAGATTCTCCAATTTCTTCGTATTGAGGATGATATCGATCCATCAGCTTTTGATGAAAACTCATGGATCGATTGTGAATCAGCTCGGCAATTGCTGCGTTGCTCAAGTCGTCCACGCTGCGCGGCATGTCGGTCAGCTTTGCATAATCGTCTGCGTCAAAAAGCTCGGCTTGTTTGTGCAGTTTTTGAATGGACTCGGCTTGCGCTGCAAGTCTTTCTTTCAAAATCTCTCTTGCATCTTCTTTGTTGGAATACGGATTCAACACATTTCTTGCGTGCGTAGAAATGTAGCTAAGACGATTTGTTCTTACCCCTCCGGACAGCATGTATTTGTCCTGAATAGAAGAATCCACAGAAGTGGTTTTGCCGTCGTTTCCGTATTCTGCCGATGCGCCAATAATTGCCTCTCTCAGGGCAATGTCGTCGGCTATTACGTTTTCGTTTGCCGAGTTTTTGTAAGTTACAGCTTCTCGCAGCTCATCGGCTTTGTCGCCAAGCAAATAATTGAATTTTCCGGCAACCGGTTTTGCGCTTCTTCCAACAATGGCGTTTCCATCTTTTTGCACAGAAATGCTTCCTGTTTTGTCCGCTTTGCGAGCAAAACCTCGCAAAATATATTCCATAGAAGAAATCTGCTGCGCGTTCAACTGAGAATGCTGCATCATCGTGGACAAAACCGACGCCGTTTCATCCGCTTCCTCGTCTTCTGTAGTCCACGATCTTCGATACCCGGACGGCGTTGCCGGTTCGTCATCTCCAAAGGGGTTTCCGTTTGCCGAAAATCCGGATCGAATTGCAACAGGATCCGCAGAAAGATTTTCCCGAAGCACACCAAACAACGGGCTCAAATCCGCATATGTTCCGTTTTCATCAATCTGCCCTGTTTCACGGTTTCTGCCAAGAAGCTCGTTCTTGTTCATCATGGCAAGGCCAATCGCGTGATACATAAACCCAAGAGCGCGCAATCCGGCGTCGGATGCGGCAATTTGTTTTGCCTTTCTGGGAAACGCCCTCAGCATTCCTTCCACGGATTGCGGGCCGGATGCGGGAAGCCTGCGGGACGACAAAATCAAATTGTTCTGAAGCAGCGTTTTAATCGTAAGACCGCTTGCGTTGATTTTTCCAAGGACTTTGCTGTCGGTAAAAAGACGCTTGCCGCTTTTGTCCGTATTGCCAACAATAACGCCGCCCTCTTCAATTCTTCCTGCGGCCATGGCTTCCGCCATGCCAATGGCAATCTCCCTGTGCGTCATTTCATTGCCTTCTCCGTTGAACATGCGCACTTTCTGCTCGGACAGCATTTCAGTAAGACGATTGATGTGCTGCGCGTACTTGGATTTGACGTTTACGCCTTCAATGTCCAAATCTTTAAACGATCCGGTGAATTCAACATCACTTCCTTCTTCTTCTGCATCATCTTCCATGTCTGAAAATGGATCAGAAGAAGATGGTTTTTTCTTTTTTTCCAGTGCTCTTCCGGCTGCTTTTGCAGCATCGTTTCTCATTTTCTTGGCCATTTTTTGGGCAAGATAAACGTAGGAAGAAATCTGTCCGGAATACACGCCAAAGTCATCTGAAAGACCTACGTCATTTAGTTTGTCCCGAGTAACATCTTCAATGTCTTCAATGCTGAATCCGAGATTGCGAAGTGCTTTTCCAACGCTTGTGCTTTTTGCGTCGTACACCTGCAGATTGAGCTGCCATCCGTCTTCTCCCTTCGGCTTCTCTCCAATCATTCTAAAAAAGTCAGGCGTTCCGCTAAAAAACATTCCGGAAGGTTCGTCAAGAGCAGACAAACTTATTCCGGACATATGCAAAAATCCCTGTGTGGGTTTTGTTCTGGTAGATCCGGGTTTCAAGGATTCTTCTGCCGCATTGTTCATTGCGTCAATAAGTTGTCTTCGAAGATCTTCTTCAAACCTATTTCCGCCGCGCATCTGCTGGTTGGTCTGCTGAAAAATAGTGTATTCGTTTTTCCCAAGGCTCAAATTTGCAAATCCATGAGGAAGGCTTTCGTCTCTGAACATAGCCGTGTTGGTTCTGTTTCCAGCCAAAAGATCTACGGCCATTTGATTCATAATTTCAAATACCGCACTGGATTTGTAAATTTGAGAGCCAACATCCGCAAACTGATACGCTGCGCGCCTTGGATCTTTTTCGTTGTCTGGAAAGCTGACAATGGATTGAATGCTGGATGCGCGTGCATTAAATCCGCGCGGTTTGCCTTCTTCTATTTTTCCAGAAGAATTAATGGATCTTGCATTTCCCATTGCCTGCCGGTATTTGCTTTGCGTTTCATCATCTACAGAAATATCCGGGTGAATCATGTCCGTTCCAAATCCGGTTAGTTTTGCAAATGCTTCTACAGGGTTTGATGCAAAAGAATTCAAATCAATCATTCTTTTTCCCATCTGCCTGTCTTTTTCGCCTGGCGTTTCCGGAATTTCCAGCTTGATTCCAAACATGTCCGCAATAGAAACCGGATCCATGTTTGTCAAATGCTCCATGCCGCCTGCCTGATCCACTGCTTGAGACCAGAACCCGGTAGGATCCTTTTCTCTGGACATAGATGCAACTGTCTCCCAGTCCTTACGAAATGTTCCGGGATTGCTGATAATTTTGCCCAGATAAGACTTAAGCGCATCGTTGATTTTCTCTTTCTGATCAACCGTTGCGTCATCGTATTTGCCGCTGTTAATGCGAGCAATGGTGTTGATATACGACTGATGAGTAATGGTTGCAGCCACGGCGCTGTTTGCGTCTTCCGCATATGCCGTGGTGTCAAATCCATGACCGTCAATAATGCTGTTGAATTTTTGAATTTGTCTCAAATCCGACAAGGTTACTTCCTTTCCAGATTCTTTTCTTTTTTTGTCAATTTCGTCTTTGATGCTTTGTGCAGATTCAGTGATAAATTTGATTTGATCTGCGTTTCCACGGCGAGCAAATGTTGCGCCAATGGCAATGGGCGTGACTTCTTCTGCCAGCAAAAACGAAGCCAGCATGTTTTCGGTCATTTCCTTTCTTTTGAACAAATCCTCAGACGTGTTGATGTCTGATACAAAAAACGATTTTGTAAAGTTTTTTGTTTCTTCGTGTTTGGGCAGCATGTCCAGCGCGCGCTGATAAATCCAGTCCAGATCGGACAATGCCTGAGAGGAAGCAGATGCGTACGGATTCTGATGCGGTCGTATAGATCGACCAAGACCTTCTATTGGGTTTTCTCCGTAAATGTCAAACGAAGCTTTTTCAATTGCCTTCAAATGCTCGGGCGTTTCTGCGGTGTATTGCAGGCTTTTGACAATGGTGTAAATGCCCATGTCTCGCTTTGCCGCTCCTTCGCCTGCGGATTGATGTGCAATCACCTGAGGAGCTGATTCCACCGCGTATTGTCCAAGCGCGTTGGAAATAATTGATGCTCTGTCTCCCTTGGTTTCCCCTGCGCGAACAGGAACCATTTTTGTTTCTGCATCCAGCTGCGTGTTCTGTTCTTTTCCAGCAAACTCAAGGTTTAGCTTTCTGACGTGATATCCGCGATTTGTGGTTTCGCTGACAAAATTAAATCCAGACACCATTGCGTCTACTGCGCGGCGATCGCGTTCAGTTTCAAACGCACGCTTGTACATTTCCGGATCTTTTGCAGCGTCAATTTTTCCATACGTGGCAGTCATGTGATCCTGAAACTCTTGTGTATGTTCCAGTTGATCCGTCATGTATTTTTCAACCTGACTGCGCGCTTCTTCGATTCTTGATTTAAGTTCTTTAAATCCGTAAAACGACGCAAATCTGTTGAGAGCAGTTACTTTTGCCGATCCCTGATCAATAACCGCCTGCTCTACGCCCGGCAACGGAACAAATTCCGTAGACATTTTCCCGTTTTTTCTGTAAGTAACGGGTCTGAACCCTGCCATAAAGTTTGCAAGGTCGCCGTCGTCGTCGCCTGCAAACTGCGAGTTTGCCTCGGTTGGAACAGCAATAGCTCCTTTGTATTTCTTGCGGTATTCCAGCTCATACCACGCTCCGCTTCCTTCGGACTGAGGATATCGTTGCACGTAAACGTGAAATTTCTGTCCGGATCGCATGGCACGAATCATTTGTTTGGAACTGATGCCAAATCCGGATGCAACAGAATCAACATCCTGATTGCCGACCAAAACCTTTCCAGGGCTTGCATCCGGGCTGGACACATATCGAAGCGCCATTGCATTGACGCCTTCTCCTGAAAAGTTCTGCATTCTTTTCTGACCGGCATCCGATTGTGCATACTGCTGAACTGCTTTTCTGTGAATTACTTCAAGCTGTTCAATTGTGGCCGTAGAAGCTCCTCTGTTTTGCACTTTTTCCACCAGGCGCGTAAGCGTAGTTCCTGGATCGGATCGTTCAAGACTGGAAAACGCATAAGGAGAGGCCAGGACAATTTGCTTGGGATTTCCTTTTTCATCAGTGCCAATGGTCAAACGCATGGCTGCGTTTTTTGTAGATTTTCTTCTTTTGACTGCATTGTCGTAAATTCTTTTTACGGCTTCAAATCGTTCATGCTCGTCTGCGGCTCTTTCGCTGGGTATCAGCGTACGAAAATCTTCAGCTGTAATGTCTACAGCTTCGTCTTCCGACCAGGATTCCGGTGCAAGCATTTGAGAAATCTTTTTTGAAGCAGTGTTGTTTTTTCTCAAATAGTCACGAAGTTCTGGTGACACTTTTGTAATTGCGCGAGCAAACGGCGCATTTACCATGTTGGTTGTGCCCATTGGCTCAGAATTAACGTGAGGAAATGACGTCAAAATCCACGGACGGCCGCCGTAATCCATTGCATTAGTGACAATGTTTGAAAATGCTTTATTGCGGCGTTCATACGATTCCGACGCTTCTTTTTCCGTCGTTCCCAAAAATCGAATGTTTTCTTCAATTTCTCGTTCCTGATCCATGCCGCTGGCGCTTGATCCAGTTGTTCTATATTCAGAACGGATCATCTCTCCCATGGATTTAATGTGTCTGGCAACTGCGCTGTCCGGCGCAGTTCCGGAACCAATTGGAGAATCCGGTGCGCTTTGCTGCAAATACGTCAAAATAGTGCGCAGATGAAGATCCCTTGTGTATTTAATTTCATCGTGCGTCATCACCAGCACGGGAGTCAGCGGAGCGCGCTTTCCTCTTTTAATCTGTTTAATCAGACGAGATTTTTGCGCGTCGGAAATATTTCTCTGGCTGATTTCTTCAATGTCTTTGTCCTGCTGAAGTTTTTGCCATCCTTTGCCAAACAAAACATTTTTTACGGAATTTCCCACCAAAGTCTGCAGCGCAACATCTGAAATCTGCTGGTTTCTTCCTTTTTTCAAACCAAATTCACTGACAAATTTAGGAAGAATAACCTCGTTGATTTCCTGTTCTGAAATTTCATGCGGCGCTCTGCCGTTCAAGACAGATTTGATAATTTCCTGCGATCTTGGATCTGTCTCTACATGACCAAGCATGGCTTTAAAGCCGCCGCCCTTCATGGAATCAGGCGTCTGAATATACGAAGTAGAACTAATCAGCGCCGTGTCTTCTCTTTTTCCACCAACGGCTTTTTTGTCGTATTTGATGACAGAAGCGCGAATGTCTTCCTGTTTGTCTTTTTCAAGCTGAGCAATGTCTTCCGGAGACATGGAAGTGCGGTCAATTGCCGCATATTCCTTTTCAACAGAAGATTTCAAAATGCTGTTCAGATTTTTAATGGCTTTCTGCTCAAGCTCAATTCTTTCTTTGAACTTTGCATGTCCCTTTTTTGTGCTGTCCGGATCTTTAATCAAACCGTGAATATAAGACAACGTAACGTCAGGGCTTTGTATCAGATCGTGAATGTGCCGAGCAGACAGTTCGTCATTGCCAAACGAAAGAATGTGACTGGTAATTTTTACGCCGCCGCGATTGCCCATGTTGGGCATGCGCGTTTCAATGGTTTCTCCCGTAATGGCGCTTTGACCCCATGTAGCAATTACGCCTCCGGAAGCCGGGACAAATGCACCTCTTCCGGCGACAATGCGAAGATCTCGAATATTTGCCGATCTTGGCATCAGCGTAATTTCGTCAGCAAAAGCGGACTCTCCTCTCATGCGATACGCGTCAAAACTTCCCACCATGCCGCCGCTTCCTACTGCATCCATGTGAGCTGCGTATTCGGGAAGGGGATTCCCTTTTTCGTCCACTCCGCCCGGAGCCATGACTTTGGAGCCAAACATAAGCACTCCCAAAAATCCTTCTGCGGGAACTGCTCCTGTTTTTTCTCTGTATTGCGCAGAAACAAGAGGATTGACGTTTTGAGGAATAATGCCCTGTCTCTGGCTGACTGCTTCTCTTTTTTGCAGCTGTTTTTCTGCGCTTTTTTTGCGCTCTGTTTTTGATTTGCCGGCGGATTCTGCGGTGTTTTCCTTCATGGAAGTCAGCGTAGTTGGATTTCCTTCGCTGTCTTTGCCCATGCCAACCGATCCTCGCAAACCGCCCTGCATGCTGGCCGCAGAATGAATAATCAAAACTGCGTTTTTGTTGGGAACGTGTCTTCTTTCTTTTGCCTGAAATCCGGCATGCGTAGATGCAGAAGCGCCTTCCTGATATCCGGAATTGGCAAGGTTGTCTGAACTGGTCAATGCGTCAAAAACGCTTTGCTGCATTCCCGGACCGCGTTCCACGCTGACGTACGCAGTCAGTCCTGCGGCCATCTTGCTTTGATTTGGATCCAGATGCGGCCCGGCAAGCTGTGTAATGCCGCGATAATCCGGAGCAACAGTTGGATAATGCTGCGTCAATTCAGAAAACCGATCGTGCATTGTGGAATTGGATTGATGCTTAATCGAACCCACAATGGTTCTGACGGCAACATCTGCAGACGACAAAAACTGATCACCGGTCAAAGCGGAATGCTTATCAGCAATTACAGGAAGTCGTGAGCGAGACGTGTCATTCAACACCATGGTTGGAGTCATAATGACGTTTTGAACGGCAACCATGTCGTGCTGCGCATACAAGTTTCCACTGCGCAAATCCGGACCCATTACGCTTGCGGTTTCCAGCTTAAAGTGTGTTTCTCGAACAGTGGCTCCGTTTGTGTCTACCTGAGAGACAACAAGAACCTTTTCTCTCAAATGCTTTCCTGCTTCCGGATCAACCGTTTTTGATGTTCCGGGAACGGAAAATTGATCGTTCTTTTTTCTTTTTGCTACTTCAACGCGTGTTGCGCTGGGGCGAAGCACAATTTTTGCCTGAAAATTTGGACCAATCTGACGATTGACACGATCCACAAGATCTCGTTCTACAGCCGACAAATGCTGATGATTTACAGATTGCTTGATTCTCAATCGGCGAGGGCTTTGATCAGGTGGATTTGTCATTTTGTTTTGCCTCCAAAATCCGGCGTTTGATTTCTTCTGCCTTGTTTTCCGATGATTCGCATACGTTTAAACAAATCATCAAAAAACTTGGCTGGTCCATTAAACCTCCCCTCCAGGGCATGCTGTGATACGTTTTTGTCATCCACAGCATCTGCAGCTCTCCCGGAGGATTTATTCTTTCTTTTTCTTCGTCCGGCTCACCGATCATTGTGTAATCGGTGAGCCCCGACAACATCGTGTTTTCAAAATACACGTCGCATTCTTTTTCCAGATCTTCAATCAGTGTCATCGCTTTTGGACATGTCCCAAAGCGGATTTACCTCCAGGCACTTTTTGTGAAGCGTTCTGGCCCATTTTGGCGGCAAAATATTCCACCACTTGTTAAACTGCTTTTCGTTGGAAATTTTTCCATCGTGAAAAGCAAGCTGAGTTCCGTCCGGAAACTCAATGTCCGTAGACGTAAGCGTCAAACGCACTTCTGTGCGCGCCAGAAAATCCGCGTTGAAATCGTCATACAACGTAATGTTTCCTTCTTCCTGACGCCACTTTCTGCTCTGCGTCAGACCGGTTCGAATTTCTGTTTCGCCTGTTGTAGCCTGCCGAAAACTGGCAAATCCTTCATGATCATCCGAGTTTGCGTCAATCAACGCATCGCTTTCCTCGTTCTGCTTAAAAAAGAATCTTTTTTCGGTAGGGACTTTGAGTTTCAACATAATGTAATGTGTTTTGCAGAGGGAGAATTTCTTCCCCCTCTGCGCTAAACGCCACCTAGCTCATGGTGTACGTGGCGTTGTTGACAAGATCAATTTTCCACGTGGGCACGCCGCTGTAGTTGCCGCCCTTGACAATGCCGGTGAATTCCGTAAACAGCAGGTTGTTGCCAGCCAGCTGCGGAGGAGACATGGTCCAGTCCACATCCTTGGCCGTAAACGTCATGCTGTACGGAGTGTTTTCCGAAGGAATGTTGTTTACCGACGCGGTTTTGATGCTGATTTCGCTTCTCTGCACAATCGGAGACCAGCTCGAGCCGCCGTTGTACAGAAGCTTTTTATACAGTTTGGGATCTTCCCACTTGTAAATCAGTCTCAGCTGCACCGAGCGACTCAGCGGCACCAGATCGTCCGGGTGATACGAACCAATCACCATCTGCTGATCCGGCTGCGAGATGTTGTTGGCAATCATGACCTGGGCCGACGTAAACTTGCCGCCCGACCAGTTGGTGATGCTGCTGTTGAAATCCGGAAGAAGGATTAGACCCTGGCACGAATGCGCCAGGCTCGTGCCCGACTCGTACGCGCTTCCGGCGGTGTCTTCCGTATCCGAAACAGTCGGCTTGCGGCCAATCACAGAAAACTCCGCCATGGTCGGACCCATAGCCGGAACGTTCAGCGTCAGCATGTTGACTTTGCAGTCCGCAAAATACTCGCTGGCTCCGGTTGAATTGGCCGAAGCAGGCGTATATTTGCGCAGCGCAAGCCACGGCATGGTGGTTTCATCGGTGGTGCTGACGGCAAACGTGTGCGTGTTTCCACCTGTCCCTGCGCTGGTTGTCGAAGACGCATAACCCGCTGCGCCGTACAACAGATAGCCGATCGAATTTTCCAGTCTGGTGTAAATGCGAGCGCCGCCGGCCACAAACGCGCCGTTCTTATACGACGAGTTCACAAACAGCGAGCCGCCCACTTCCTGCGGCAGCACGTCGTAAAAATCGTTGACGCCCAGGTTGACGCTTTCCGCGCGATGTCTCTGCCAGTCCGCTGCAATCAAATGGCCGCTGGCCGTAGCAGTGGCCGTGCCGGTTGCCGGATTAAACGTGTCCTCGCCCACTTTTCTATTCTGAACGGCCCACGCAATATGACCTCTCTGTGCTGAAGTGCTCATGTTGTTTTCTCCAGTAAAGCAAGTTCCGCCATGAATTTGCTTGAATTTTGTTTTGCTTCAAAAGCCAGCCTCCGATACGTCGCCAAACGTTCCGGCGCAAACTTTTGCACGGTAAAGTTTTTCATGCAGTGCTGGTAGCCTGCAATCTGCAACTTATTGCGTAATTCTACATTGTTTACAACTTTTAGAATTTCACGCTCCCATGCATCAGGATTTTTATGGTCGTCCACCAGAAGTCCTGTTTTTTCGTGCAGCACGGAGTTTTTGTAAATGGGAAGTGCTCCTCCCGTGGCAATGACGCAGCTTCCTCCCGTTTTGCCGGCAATATCGCGCGCAGATGCCATGCCTTCAATAGATTTCAAATTGCTTTTGTAATGATTGAATGGATCTTCTGGATCTACCGGGCACAGCAGAATATCAATGTTTGCGTGAATGCCTCCGTAATTTTTTAAATCAATAAAAAAATCATCTCGATCCGCGCCGGAAACAAATTCTCGAATTGTGCGAACGCCAGGCACTCCTTTTAAATTTTCCGGAATGTATCCGGAAACAAATACAGTTATGTCCTGGTTTTTGGACAAAATATTTTTTACAGCCTGAACAGCAGGAACCCAGTCTGTTTTGTGGCTTGCGCTTCCTGTCAATCCAATGGACAGCCCCGGAATCATTCTTTTAAAGTTTTTTGTATCAAACAATTGAGGAACAATTCCGTTTGGCTGAACAACTGTTTTTGAAGCAAACGGCTTCATCAAATAAGCAAGCTCGGGAGTAGACACTGATACCGCAGAATACGATTTCAAACTGGGAATCATTCCGTCTCCCACCTTTCGATGCTGATTGGTGTAATCGTCGTCGTAATCCACAACAACGGCAATTCCGGAAGCGCGAAGAGCAATGGTGGACAAATTTAAATTGTGCGCATCTTCTTCGTTTGCCGTCATAATTCTTTGAAACAGCATCACATCCACACCCGCCAGCGGATTTGCATTTTCATTAAACAGCTTTACGATGTTTTCTCCCTTGATTACCGCCACGCCGCAACCAATATTTTCAAGCGCGCGCAATGGATACATCAAGCGATACGCTTCACACCCATGCGCTTTTTCAACATTGGCCATTACACCAAGAACATTGAGTGGTTTTTTCATGGTTTTTCTGTCAAAACGCTAAACATGATTTTTGCAGACCAGATGTGACTGGACGGCGGGCCGCCGCCTTCGCTGCTTACTGTTTTAAAAATTCGCGCCTGAAGCGGAATTTCTCCGGAAGACGCTGTAATGTTCCACGCGGTGCAGTCTGATCCGGAAATAGCCAGCTCTGCATTTTCAATAACCTTGGTTGCTGCCTCTCGCGCCTGTGCTCTATTTTCTCTTGACTGCACAAAATAAATTTTGATGTCAATGGAAAATCGGCGAGAAACAAAATACCCTCCGCCAATTTCCGCTACAGGCATCTGCCATCCGGACACTTCGTCGTTGTGCGCAGCAATGTCAGACCAGTACGGATTGGTTCCCACGTCTTCCGGATCGTTGTGGTGCACCAGCGCAACAATTCTGTACGGCACCGGATTTTCTTGAAGCAAACCTCCGCGAATCAATCCCGGATGCAGATTTTCGTCTGCTTCTTCCGTAATCATGGTGCGATTCAGGTCTTCTACAACTTTGCTGGTAATCAAATCAATAATGGCCGCCATTATTTTGGCCTCCTGTAAATCAAACCGCGATCCTGTGATTTCACTTTGGTTACGGTATCCATGTAAATAGTCATTAAGAATTTTGCCTGCGCACGCGGCGGGTTGTCTTCCGGAGAACCGGCGTCACGTCGGTTTTGAAACTGGCGCAGCATCTGCTGATTCATCATGCCCGGATACAGCATGTAGCTGCACGCCAGATTGATAACTGCCCACTGTGACCACGCCGGCAGCAGCACCTGGCTGGATCCCGTTGTTACGTTTGGATATTTTGCAAAATACCAAAGCTTCAAACTGTCGTATTCTTTTGTAAACAAAAACAATCCGTTGTGCATGGCAACGTATCCCTCTTTGGGAACGGCGCTGCCCTGAAGAATTTCTTCTTCCTGAAGCCACCTGCTTTTGTCTTTCCAGCTGACTTCCACGCATCCGTCCGGAGCGTCAATAAAATCCTGCGGGTACGCAATGACGCCGGACGTATTTGCCGTTGCTGTTTCTGCTTTCAGCAGCGCCGTGTGCGTCACGGCAAAATATTCCATAGCGCGGTTTAAACAATTTTTGCGCAGCTCTTCGTTGTACGACGTCATGCTGGGATCTTCCAGCAGCACGCCAATTTCGGTATTAATCTGTGTCCAGGTTGTTGCCATATAAACAAAAAGGGGAGCCTTTCAGCTCCCCCTTCCTCCGTTCAAGTCTAGTTGAACTTGTTGCCAGCGATTCTGGTCGGGCCAGCCGTGACAAAGACCTCAAAGGCCTCCGGCTTAAACAGCTGAAACTTCCAGTAGGCATCCCAGCCCATGCGGTAGACCGACTCATACAAGTCGATCGGGCGCGGAGCGTAAATGCGGGGCGGAACCATGACGCCACAAATGACGCCCATGCTGTCAGCCAGCATCAGGTTGATGTGCAGCGAAAGCGCCTTGGTGACAAAACCGTACACGCTCGAACCCGAATCAGCCGCACCCGTGCCGTTGGCGTTGATTTTTGTTGTGAAATCCTTCAGCAGCGGGCGATCAAAGCTGATTGTGTTGCCGCTCTTGGCCACAATGCGGCGATCCACAGCCGTGCCGTCGTTATACGACACGCCGTTCAGCACGCGCAGCTTGGGCTGCGCAGTCACGTCGGCGGCCTGGTTCTTGACCTTGTGAATGGTCACAATGTCACCCACGTTGAAGCCAGAAGCGTCCTGCACAGTCACCGAATGCACCGCATCGCCCTGGCCAACGCGGTAGGTGTTGTCTACCTTGGTTGTTGCCGGATCCGGAGCGCCGTCCAGCGGGCCTGCCGCAACCGTAATGCCGGACTGCGCCGCAATCGCGCCGCAGTTCATCAGCGTGTTGATCGACGAGAACACATGGCGCGAGCTGTGATACGAGCCCATTTCATACTGGTTGAACGGCTTCAGCGATGCATACTTCTGCAGTTCAATCCACTTGCTGTTGGTCGCGCCCGTGATGATGTTGTAATGCTGACCCGGGGTGCCAATGCACAGCAGCGTGCCGGCGGCCAGACCCGGAGCCGGGCTGTTCCACACGTTCTCGTTCTGCGCGCGCAGAATGGCGTCGTCAATCATGTCCAGCGTAAACGTGTCCGTGCTGGTCAGCTGACCCGCGCCCGTGGCCGAGTTTGAGGCCAGCGTAATGCGGTTGGTCTGCAGGAACGCATCGCGAATCAGGCGATCCGTCGTCTGCGTAATGGTCAGGCCCATGCGCGAGCGGGCAATGTTGACAATGCCGCCCGGCTGGTTCCAATAGTTGACCATTTCATCGTACTTGTTCAGCGCCGTGGCCCAGGTGTAGCGCTCAAAGCGCACCTCGACCTGACGACCGTCCAGATACGACGGAGCCGGTTCAAAATAGCGGTTCTCTGTCGTGGCATTCGGGTTGATTTCATAATCAAACACCGAATTGAGAACCATAAGCGGCGCGTTGCTCGGCAGCATCGGCTGCGTGGCATACGGCACCAGATCGGTGTACGTCGTGCTGCGGCGATACACTTCCATCAGCGAAGGATCGTAGACCGTGCGCTGGTTCGAGCTAATGCCCGACCACGGATCGGTCGTGTAATTGGTAGAGTAATCAGCCATGTTTTAACCTCAATGTAGGACAAAATCACTTGTTGTGACTTTCAATCCAAAGTGCGTTCAATTTTTGAAACTCTTCCTGGTTGCCGGCCTGCAGCGATTTGACCATTTGTCCATACAACATTTCCTTATCAGGAATGGTGTCCGCTTTGTTTGTGCCGTTAACCGGAGGAGTTGCGCCTTTTAGCGTCTGCTGTACCGCATCCCGTCGATTGGCGCCGATGGTTTCCCGGTACGTGTGCAGATACTGCGTCAATTCGTCACCAGCTTTGAGGTCGGTTCGCAGCAAACCCTTGGCTTCCAGCGCCGACAGATCACTGAACCCGCCCTGTTCCGGAGGAAGCATAAAAATCTTCTGGCGTTCCAAAATGGACTGCATACTGGCGGATTGCTGTTCCAGTCCGGATACGCGTTCCAGATATTCTGCTTCTTTTGACCTATACGTTTCCACCTGCTTTGTATAGTCATTGAGAGACGATTCGTACGTTTTGACCTTGCCTGTCAGATCCGCAACCAGACTTTCCAGCGATGACAGTTTTTGCTGGGAATCCTGCTGCAGCTTCTGGTATGCGCGGTTTAGTCCGCCGTTTCGCGCTCGAAGTTGTTCAATCGATTCATTCTGCGAGGCGGGATCCGTTTCCGGCTGCCCTGCCTGGCTGTTAATTTCATTTTCCATGATGCTTTTGCGAGCAGCAGGAGTATTCGTGCCGCTGGCGTTGAGAATATATCACAAATTATCGCAAGTTATCACAAGTTTTTTATTTTGAGGTCTGCGCCGGAGAAGATGGAGGATGAGCGGCTTTGGTTAAATCAATTTCACTCTGCTTGTCCATTTCCATGTCTGCGGCAATGCGCGCAATTTCTTCAGAAATGTCCGATCCGTCGTGCATTTCCCGAATGGCCTGCTCGCGAGACACCAGATTCATGCTGAAGCGCTGCACCATTTCATTGACCAGCGCATCTCGATCCAGCGGCAGCATGGAGTTCCACCCGATCTGCGGTTTCAGATTTATATGCTCCTGCGTGATTTTGGCGTCAAAACCGCTGACGGTTTGAATGTGCATCAGCATGCGCAGCGCCATTTTGTGCAATTCCCGCAAACCCGTCGTCCACATAGTGCGCTCGTCCTTGGCGTGCGCCGCCAGCGGCCACATGCGCGTTGCCAGCGTCACGCCGCTTCTCTGGCTGCCTTCGTCCATGCCGTGCGCCACACCTGACAGGTTGGAGCTGCGGTCAATCATGTCCAGCAGCAGCTGAATAAAATCATGCTGTGCCGTGCCTGCGGCATCCATGCTCAACTGATACACCTCCGGCTCTCCTTTTCCAGCGGCAATGGCCGATCCGGATCCGATGTTGATGGAGGAATATCTTCCGGTAATTTTCTGCTCACTGACTTTTGCATTGACGTTGCGCATCACCAGCAGCCGGTGACTGACCTCGTCAATAAAATCGCCAATGTCCGACACGCGCCGGTTCAGCTCTTCCACCAGACCGGAGATGTCATCCACATGCCCCTGCCCGTAATACGTGCCCACGCGCGGCGGATGCGGGATATACACCACCGGCACAAACCCAAACGGATTGGGCTGCTTCATCACCATTTCCACGTCGCCGACTTTCATGGTCGGCACCTGCCCGCCAATTTGAATTTCGTACGTGTCTTTGGTCCAGTGTTCGGCGTAAATAACCTTGCCGCCTACGCCCTGCACATCCACACCGTATTTGCTTTTGGCTTCATCTACGGTAATGAAATACATCATCCATACTTCTTCCAGACTCCAGTAATCAGCAGGACTAAAAATAGGCACCACAAAATCAGGAAGAACCATTTGAAACCGCAGCCCGTACGAAAGTCTGGAATTGGTGGGTTCGTAGCGAGGAAAGAAATAACAGCCGCCCAGAAACTGGGATACCGTTGCCGCTTCCAGTTGAATTTCTCGTCCATTGCTTTCTTCCCAGATTGTGTTGATGACTCTTGTTGCATGTTCACATGCGTCGTCTTTGATGCCGTCCTGATTTAAAAAACTGTTTTTTACCAGACAGTCCGCCTGATCCGGCACGTCTCCAAACAGCGCAGACACATGCTTGGACGCAATCCATTTAAACGGATTGATTCGCAGCGGAAACACGTACGCCGGTTCTCCCGTGGTGGTGCGCGCGTTGCCGTCCACGCGATACAGCTCTTCGCCGCTGTACCAGCGCCACCATTTGCGATAGTTCTGCGCCTGGTTAAACCACGCCGTCAACGGCGGGCCCGGTTTGACCGACAACGGAGGCGGCGTTGCGCCAACAGTCATGTCGGCAAGGTTATTAAGTATTGTTGTAGATATCATCTTGCTCTGCTCCTGTCGCGGTCGTAGACGCGGCGCTTATCGCGCTCCTCTACCCCCTCGACTGTAGTGTCTTCGATCATCCCGGCCAGGTATATCAGCCAGGCCCCAAGTGCGAATATCCTGTCCTTCATCCACTTCCGGATATGCCATGCGATAGAGCGGATACATGAGAAAAGCGCACATGGCCATTGAAGAAACCAGGTCCTGACTGATTTTGGTGTCGGGGATGCGATATCGAGATAGTTGTTTTCGTAGTCCATCAATCTCCGGTGCTTTCAGCAGCTCTTTGCCCAGCAAAATCTTTAATGCGTTCAAATACTGCCACTTTTTCATGCCGTCAAATCCCAGCGGCAGCACGGGAAGCCCGCCCGCTTCAAAACTCAGCTCCGCAATGGCTTTCTGGCTGGCCGTCGAGTCATATCCGCGATACATTTCATCCACGCGATATTTGTGAATCAGCGTTTCAAACTTTTGAATAAACGGCTGATACCGCCCGTTGCCAAATCCCCACCAGAACGCTGCCAGATGCGCCGGCTGCTCCGGGAATTCAGTCACGTCCCACACCAAAATGGTCGGCGCGTTGCGATCCGGCGCATTGCCCTGTCCGGGATCTCCCGCCATCAGATATACGTGATCTTTTTTGCGCGGCTCTTCATACATGTATACGCCCATGGATCCGGCGTGATATTCCCATCCCTCTTCGTTGTTTTCAAACGCCGCTTTGGCAATTTCGTTTTTGTCCGCTCTGAAAATTGGCTTGATAATTTTTTCGTTGATTTCGGAACCCATCGGCTGCGGACGCAGGCCTTTCATCCACTGATCTTCCACACCTGCGTCTCTGGCGTTGCGCTCAATGCGCGCAATGTCGGCTTTGCTCAAATACGGGTTGTCCTTGTGCGTCACCAGACGACCCCAGCTGGTTTTGTTGACAATAAGAGCGGCTTCATACCGGTCCCACAGCGTGTCGCAGTCATACGCCATGCTGATTAAGCTCAGCAGACCCATTCGAGGGCGGCCGCCCGGTGCAGTGGCTCTCATGCGCGACGCCACACCAATCAAAATGCCGGCCAGGCTTTCCCGCCCAAATTCATCCAGCTCATTTAGCAGTCCCGCTTCGTCAATGTTGTACCAGTCTCCGTAGCTGGACTGAATGTTTTCTGCGTTCTTGTCCACGTTCATGAACTCCGCAGAACTGCCGTTGTTGAAGTCAATACGAATATACGGCGCTTCCACAAACCATTTTTTGCCGTGCCACGCTACAAATTTTTGTGCAAACAGCGTGTTTCCCACTACGTCGCGGATGGAATTCAACATCTGCCGCGATTGAAACTGCGTAGGAGCTACGTTGACAAATTTGAAATTGGGAATAGTTGCGCACATGTACATGGCCAGTGCACCAATGCCCATGGTTTTGCCGGATCCGGCCAGACCAATGACGTATCGCTCCAGCTGTTTTGCACGAAAAAACTCCAGATGCCATCCCAGCGGCACGTAGCCTCGTTTTTCAAAAAATACCGTGCTGCCGGTGTCCTGATCTTTTCTGACTTCCACGTCAAACGTAATTTCGCTGATTTCTGCGGCAAATTCCTTTGGCTTTCCGTTGTTTTCCCAGTATTCCCGATACGGATCATGCCGCGCGTGAGACGGATACACAGTAAAACCCGCAGATTCCGGATTGTCTGCGGGTCTGAAGTAATACGAGGTAAAAATTCCGGGGTTTTGCTGGTCCTGCGCCTCCTGAATAATGGCCAAATCCCCTTTTCCTAAATTTCCTTTAGCCATAATCTGCGTCTTTCCTCCGAATGCTGTCTTCCGTGCTGAATTTTTCCGGATATCGCGTCCTTAGTTTGGCAATGTTGGCGTCAAACACCTCTTCAAACGTAAATCCAAACTCATCCATAAGCATTGCCACGTACCACATCAGGTCTCCCAGCTCCTTTTTGAGCTTGTTTGCATCCAGATCATGCCCCTGACACAATGATTTTTCCGTCAGCCCCACAATCTCTCCGGCTTCAGACGCAATTCCCATGACGCTTTGCATAAAGTGCAGGTCGTGTCTGTCCTTTTTGTCCGGACGCGTTCTTCTGGTTTCCTCTATATATGTCTGCGAGTTCATTTTTTCTCCGTAGGCACAAATGTATTAAACACAAACCGCCAGAACGCAACGGAAACAATGCCGTCTTTTGCTGTAAACGCGGCTTTTCCCTTTTCTTTTCTCCACACCAGCACAAACCCTCTTTTGCCAATGTAAAACCGAAGCATAGTGTGCCTTTTTTCCCACACGGATTTGCCTGCAAAACGCGGAGAAATAAGATAGACGTGATTTCCCTCCCCACTTACAGGAGTGTATACCTCAAACACCCCGGAAGGAAACTCATCTATTTCCCACTGAGGATCCAAATAGATCTTTTTAACTTTCATGCTTTGGGGATTATAAGCATGTAGGACAAACTCAGAATATTTTTGAGGGTAATGCTATTGGCCAAAACGGGCCGAAAGTGATCCTATGGGTCACTTTTAGCGCATTGCAAACAAGCCACGTATAGGCGGGACTTCCTCCTCCCCCTACCCGTGGCTTTTTATTTTTTTATTTTTAATGCCCATTGAAGGGGCCTAGCGACCAAGCGCTCGATGAGTGCCTGGGGACACCGGTGGACGCATCAGTCTCATCGCCTGCGCGCACAACGCTGCGGCAGGTTGGTAATGGATGAGGATGCAGAGAAGCTGGTGGCCTCGGCACGCGCGGGGTGTCCGTCTTTGGGCACTTGGTCAAAAGGAGGAATCATGGAACTCATGATTCTTGTAGCAGTCGCCGTCGCGCTAGTCGCGGCCGTCGTTGTCGCTGTTCGCGCTGACGCAGCGGAGGCCGCTCGGGAAACCGAGGGTCGCCGCCGCGCCGCAGCAGAACGGCAAGCCGCCGCGTCCGAGCGCGCGCGAGCCGACGCCGCCGACGCCGCTGAACGCGCAACCCTCGACCATGACCTAAAGGTCATGATTCGAGGATGGTGCTTTCAGGTCGAGCGCGCTCAGGCCGCCGAAAAGGCGCTGACGCAGGCAATCGCCGAAAAGCATGCGGCGGAGCTGCAGGCGCGCTTTGACGCGGCGGCGGCAGCGCGCACTGCCGCTGCCAACGCCGCTGCCAACGCCGCTGCCAAAGAGGCGGCGGTCAAGGCGGCCCTCGAAGCCTTTGACCTCACAGTGATGTGGGGTCAGGAGGTGGACGAGCACCGAGCGCGCGCCGACGCTGCCGAGGCCGCCTTGGCGCAGGCCAAGGTCGAGCTCCGCAATGCCGCCAACCTGGCGGCAGTGCGCGGCTGCGCGCTGGCAGAGAGCCGCAAGTAGTGCGGCACCGCGAATGTAGAGACGCGGTATAGAAGTCTCTCTACGTTGCCGTTGGCAGGGGAAAAACAAGCCCTGCTAGCGGCGAAAGGTCAAGGGGAAAAAGCAAACCCCTTGACCTTTTTTATTTCCTTCTTTTATTTTTAATGCCCATTGAAAGGGCCTAGCGGTTGTCTTCAGACGACGCCTGTCAGTAACACTGCTCCTGCAGTCCCTTGTTGTCCGCTCGTATTCGAGAGCGCAACTGAAAGGAATGCAAAAGAGGGTGTGAACACAGGTATTGCAGCGTGTGCTGCCATCTGAAGACAACCAAAAGGAGAACCATGTTCATCATCAGAACTGAGTTCAAAGAGATCGAAACCGGCGATGTGAGTTTCGCCGCGGAACTCCTTGTCGGATTGCTGGCACGCCTGCCAGACAATCCCGGTCAATCGGTGACCCTCTGGGTCAAAGATTGGAACGCACGCAAATACCTGCTAGAGATGGCAGGCGTGCAAGCCGAAAACGTGGGGCACGTTGCCCCGCGACAGGGATCGTACTCGCGAGGTTTTCAAAGCGTCTGGAAGGCTTAACCGCCGACCAGACGCGTTGCCGGCAGTGAGGGAAAAGCAAGCCTCACTGTCGGCGAAGGTCAGCAGGAAACAACAAACCTGCTGACCTTTTTTATTTTCTTCTTTTTTATTTTTTTATTTTTATGCCCCTTGGAACGGGGATGTCATGAAAGCCATCAAATTGATGGCGATGCGCATCATCTTTACGGTGGTGATGCGCATTGCCTGGGCGGTCACCCGCAGGGAGCGATTCCTGTGGCTCGCCCATTACTTGGAAGGGAGTGGCACCCTTCTAAGCGTTCCTGCACACGTAATGCAGGCCGTCGAGGGGACGCTGGCCGGCCTCTGGATGGATGGCGAGGCCATTGACAATAGGTCCGTTTGCTCAGACGGGCCTGTTGACGCGGCTTTGGTTTGCCTTGGACATTCGACCCGTTACGAAGGGTCGGGGTTTGAAGGCAGACCAGAAGCGTTCTACGTGGTAGGCGGGTTCACCTATCACGTAGTGGCGAATTACCTTGTCGAAACCGTTACCGTAAACGGTTTTGACGAGTATGACTGGCATTCCCAAATTACCGAGGAGTTTGACGATGAGTCACTCTCCTGGGTGACCAGGGAGTTCTGGTTTACTTCGCCAGTCCCCGCGAAGTTGCACGTTGCAGCGCGCATTGCGGCCAAAGTATTTGGAAACGAATACTTTGTTCACGATGTGCGCTATGACGGCGCAACGTCGTGGGGAATTTCGAACCGCTTGTGGGCGGATTTGGTCCAGGTCGGGGCCAAACCGTTCACAAGCTCAATACACCACTCCTGGAATCTCCAGGAGTGGCGCCAGTTGGCTGGTTGCACCAGCCGAGCTGACTGGTGGAAAGAGGCTGGCTGGTGACGGCAAACGCGGACTACCCTGAGCAAGGTGTCCGCGTTTTTTATTTTTTTCTTTTTTATTTTTTTATTTTTAATGTCTTTTGCAGGGCCAATGCTGCATGCACGCGCATGTAGATAAGGGCCCGAATGACTATAGCCGTACAGCGCAGAAGCAATACAGACTCTGCCACTGTCAGCGCAACCATCTCGATAAGACCTGATCTGTGTTCAGACAGGCGCTCCGGTTGACGCAGTGGTAGAAGAGTGTTGTGGAGCGTTGTGCGGCAAAAGGAGGCCATCATGGCCATCACGATCCATCACAAGAAGTCTTCGTCGGCCCCCGTTCGTTTCCCGGTCACCGCTTCGGCGGTGATGGAGGAGGTCGCGGCCCTACGCCGCATCCTCCTGCAGGCAGAAGAGGCGTTCGCGCCTCTGTTGGCCCAGGAGGAGGCGATAGAGGCGGAAGCCAGCCGCCTGGAGGCGCTGGAGGAGCGCGAGCGCGCTCTGATCCAGCGAGGGCAGGGGTCCCGGGACAAAGCCCGGGAATACCGCCAGGCGGCCAACGCCGTCCGGAAGAAACTCACAGACCGTTTCGACGGTCTGTGGGGAAAGGGGGATTATTACATCCCCAAGAATAATCTGGAGTCGGCACGGCGCCGACAGACAGATTATGAAACCCTCATGGCGGAGTGGAAGGCCCTAGAGGCCATCCACGACGCCGAGGTGGCCTTGGAGGCGGCGGAAGCCGCTGCCAAGGCGGCCGAGGAGGCGGCGGCCGAAGAGCGGCGGGAGGCCGCCTACAAAGCCGAGCTGGCCAGCCGGCCGGAGGGCTGGCAGTACTTCAGGTGGGGAGGACACGACTACGACGGAGACAGAGTCAACGACTAGTCTCCGTCCGCAGTTAGGGGTCTGCGACATCAAAACCCCATCGACTTGGCAGGGCAGCTGTATGGCTGACCCTGCTTTTTTATTTTTATTTATTTTTTATTTTATTGATTGAGTTGGCTGAGCTCCGTGTTTACGGATACAGTGCCAAGCAGTTAGGCTCACAGGAGCAAAGGAGGGCAAATGCCCACAACAACCTTTGCGCTGTTCCGGAACAAAGACACCGGAGAACAGCGCACGTTTTCGGCCAGCGGCGACAGCATCGCCCTGGCCAGTGAGCTCGCGGAGCTCACAGAAACAGCCATTGTCAACGGCCACCTTTTGGTGGTCTGGACAAACTCGAAGGTGCTTACGCGACCGGCGTGGCACCAGGCGTTTGTGTTCTACTCCCTTGGCCAATCGGCCAAGGGAGTGGAAATCGAAAACGGCGGGGAGGGCGATGAGGTTTACCTCATTGTCGGCTCCCCGATCGAAGAGGGAAACCTCTCAATCGAAGGGTTCAGAAGGCAGTTTTCTGCTCGTTTGAACTAGCCGGCACGCAGGAAGGGGATCACCTGCGATAACAAAACCCCGACGAACTAAACAGGGCGGCCGCAAAGCCGACCCTGTTTTTTTATTTTCTTTTATTTTTTTATTTTTATGCGCATCAAAGCTGACGAGTCGTTGATGCGCTGCGTCTTGCTGGCAAAACAAGCGCAAACAACATGGGCAGGAGCGGAACCTGCAGGTCGGCCCCGACGCGTGGCTACCAATGAAAACCGTAGTTAACAGGAGGTGCCCAGTGACGGTTGTTCTACCGTCCAAGCTGAGGGCAATCCAAAGCGTGAACAAGCCACTGTTCACGCCGGTTCAGGAAGAGAACCGCAAAACGTGGCAGGAACTCACGGCTGCTGGGGTGCTGGCCGTGGAGTTCCCGGCGGCAGGCACCCGCGTGTGGATGCGCGACGGTACGCGCCGCGACTTTGAACGGGCTGCCAACCCGGGAAAGGTTGCGGTGTGGATCGCTGCGCAGGGCTTTGCCGTGTACGGCACGGAATGCCCCGTCAACCTGCGCTCGCAGGTAGTCCACACGGACAACGTTGAGTTCACCATGGCCGCGAGCGAGGCCATGAAGACCAGAGCCAAGCTCTGGATTCGCTATGACGGGCGAATTCGGGGCGAGGTGACGGAGCGGGTCGTCACCCCTCTGTCCTGGTCTGAGCTCGGTCTCGTTGCGCGCTGCCACCTGCGCAATGAAGACCGCACGTTCGTGGTGGCACGAATTCTTGAATGGAGGCCGGCTTAGGAGGTCCGGAAACCAGTGAAAGTATTCGAAATCCCAATTGCCACCTTGACAATCCACGACGTGTTCGTGGTTGTCCCGGTGGTAAAGGGACGCAACGGGGAGCTGATGACCAACTGGTCAGCTCTCAAACGCATGGGGATGTCCAATGCGCAACCAGGACCGCTCAAGGCGAGCAGTTACTCCTGGGTGCGCCGGGACTACGCCTCATGCATTGCCCGCGAAGAAGGCGCTCTCATCGCGGGCGTGCAGTTGGACCCCGATCTGATTGATACCGAGGAGGAAGAGATCTCAACTCTTGCCCTCGATATCATTCGAGGGTCGGGCATCGAAATCCAAGGGGTGGACTGGCCGGTCCGCCCCTCGGATGGGCGCAAATGCGGCTGGATGCGGTACATGACGCAGGCCGCAAAGAGCAACAGTGCAGTGCTCCCAGTGGTGGACTTTCACTGGGCCAAGCGCATGGAGGCGATGTTCCCGGACGCGGGCGACGCCGTGCGCCCGGGAGCGCTGCATACGCCCCTTCGTGGCGGTTACTTTCATGTAACCGCCCGAGTGCTGGTATGCGAGGATGACGATCCGCGCTTTACCCGCATTGGCGACGGCCAGGGGCTCGTGGATCGCACGTGGGCTGCGCAGCATAAGGTCGTGTTTGAGAACGACCCGCAGTTCCGCGCGATTCTCCACTTGGACAACGAGGACGCGTCCAAGTGGATTCTGGGCAAAGGCACTCTGATCCCGGCTCGGCTGCCGGACGGGGTGGACCTGGTAATGCCCAGAGGCACGCTCAAGCACAATAAGGGCGTTGTGCTTCCAGACGGCGTGCACGAGATCATGATGGGGTTTGGCATCGTCAATGGTGACGAGGACCTGGCCGGCCCCATCCTGATCGGTCCACAGGTGACCCAGTGGGCGTCAAGCGAGGTTGTGAATAAGGCGCACAACCTGGTTTCGGCGAAGCTGGGCGAACTGCGAGAGCGTCTCAGCGACGTGCGCTGGCTGGCCGGCCGTGGCACGTCGCTTCGGGACGAGGAGGGAAACCTCCAGCAGTTCGACATCATCAAGCTGTTTGCAGCTGTGTGCGTCGCCATCGGCGACACGCGGCTGATGCGCAGCAAGATGATGGTTGCTGCGCTGACCGAGTGGGTTGCCACCGCAGGTTACCAGATCCTGGCAGGTCTGGGAATCTACGCGTGGAGATTCCGCGCGGTCTGCAACCGAGAATTGGGCGACAACGTCGTTGCTGTCAATCCAAAGGTGTTCCAGCACCTGTTTGGAAAGACAGGCCGAGACGGCGTGGATACCATCGCAATCAGGTATCCGTTCGCTCACTGGACGGAAATGGTTGCAATCATCGTGCACGCTGACCCGCGTGTACGGTGGTACGAAGCGTGGGTCAACGAGCGCACGATGAATCGTGCGGCGCTCGACTTTGATGGCGATGCCTTTGCCATCGCACGACCTGACGAGGTCGTAGTCGAGATGCGGAAGACAGTCGAGGGGCTGCCGATCAGCGAAGAGAAGCTGCGGCAAAAGGCGAAACCCCCGACGTCGCGCAGCAAGATGATTGCGCAATCAATGGCCGCTGGCATCGGCCTGATTGATTACGTGATTCAGAAGTGGGTGGTAATCATGCGTATGGTCGCGCATGCTGCCGCCCACGCCGATGAGAAGATCGGCGTGCTGCGCGTGGAGCTGCAGAAAGCGGTGGACAGCGTTAAGAAAGCTGCCACTGCGGACATGCAGCTTGTCCGCAAACTGTCCAAGGAGGCGCAGGAAGAGTATGGCATTACTCTTTCGATGCATGCCTACCGCCAGCTTCAGAAGAGGAAGAACATTAAGCCGTTCACCCTCTTTGAAGGGACGGAACGGCAGGCAGAAGAGGAAACTCTTCGCTTCTTTGGCGCCGACACCAGCGTTCCGCTGGTCGTGGAACCGGGCAAGCCGATCATGCCCAGCAGGTTCTTCGGCCACGCGGACACTCCTGACGAGGAGTTGATGCCGCTGGCGGCGTTCATTCGCGCCCACGAGGATGAGGTGCCACTCATCCAGTTGTCCACGCTGGACAACAAGTTCTTTGCCGGATGGATCGAGGAGATCCCGGGAGAGGGCTTTCAGTGGGCGAACAAGGCGATCGACCGCCTGTACAAGCGCATGGGCGACATTGCCAACGATCTTAAAGCCAAGAAGGTCACGTTGGACATGGCGGACATGCTGCGCGCTGAGCTTTTCGAAGCCTATCGAAAAGTGTGGCGCGATAAGGCGGTCGAAATGAGTCTCGGCAAAGAGAACGAGAACACGGCGTGGCTGGAATCGGCCGCCAGCGCGCTGTGGGCTGCGTTCTCTCGCGGCGACAACGCCGGATTTGCAATGAAGTTTGCACTTCCGGAAGTGGTCGCGCGGATGCTGATTGCCCGCAAGGACAGCATCGCCGAGAAGCGCGCCGAAGGGGCCGGCATGATCGGCAAGATCATGGGCGGCCTGGAGTTCCGCGCCAAGTATATGGACGACGACACCGTGTATACGGCTGTTGAAGTCGTCGATACGAGCGCGGAAACGCCCAAGTATCCGCTGTCCGTTCGCGTGGGCGACGGACAGACGCATGGCATGGTTGGCGTGGTCGTTCCGACGGGAATGCACCACGTCAAACTCGCCAGCGTTCCCGGAATCAAGAGCGTGGAAATCACCTTCACGGGGAAGGTGATGGCCGAGTTCTTTGAGATTCCGCTGGACGGAGACACTCCGGAGCCGGAGTGGGCGGACGACGGCAACTTCGACTACGCCAGCGCCGATGACGGCGTCGTCGAAACGGACGTAATGTAGGGTGTAGTAGGCAGGAGGTGACTGGAATCATCTCCTGCCTCAGTGGAGGGTGGTCTATGACCGCCCTCTTTTTTATTTGTCAGCGACTGTTGAGCAGTCGCATTGCGGACCCGCAGTTTGTCCGCCTTCGCATGTTATTCCTTCTCGCTTTGCGCTTCTATACGCACGATGGGAATGCGCTGCCGCGTCAAAAAGGCGCTCAGCGTCCTGAGTCTAGAGTGATCGGGCGCTGACGCGCCTATGAGGATCTTCCTGCTTCCCAGACATGGGCAGGCAGGAAGCCAAGACGCGCTGACGCGCGTATGAGATAAGCGCTCCATTGAGGGGCGCTTATTATTTTCAAGGGGGTTTTCCGCACATGAGCAACTCTGCTTTCAGTGGCTGCCCGCCGGGCCACACCGTCGCCCTTGTGAAGAAGGGCCGGTTCATCGATTTGCCGGTCAGCAAGGACGACTTGCTGCACTACAAGTCGATGGACCCCGAGGCAGTTTTGCAGGCGTGCTACGACTTCGAGCGCGCCTACGGATTCCGTCCCTCCAGTTCCATGATCGCGTTTGCCTACCAGGGCAAAATGCGCGCGTGGAACGAGATGGACGGTTCCGTGCTTCGAGAGTCCACGCAGCAGGACATCTTGAAGCGCATCCGGGCCGGCGTTTCGCTGACAAAACGTCAGCAGCGATTCGCCGACGAAGCACGCGCATGGCAGGAGAAGGCCATCTACCTCTCCATGCGCGCTCTCGTGATCAACAGTGGTCACAAGGGCAACTTCGACCGTCAAGAGCTGGAATGGGTGCCGATTCGCAAGTAGCGATACCCTTTCGGCTCTTTTCGGCTCTTTTCGGCTCTGCAACACCGCTTTGTCTGCCAAAATAGCGGTGTTGCAGAGACAACGACATAACACAAGGAGGTGTTATGAACAAGCAGTTCGCTCATTTGATCTCTGCTATCGAAGTAGCGGAGATTGAAGGCGAGGCTTCTCTTGCTCTCTCTTCTCTTGTAGAAGTTGAAGAAGTAGAAGCAGTCATCCGTTTTGCCGGTTTTGAGTGCAAAACGGAGCGCGCGTTGGACAAGCTTTTGATTACCGTTATTCAAAAGCGCAGACGCTGACGCGCGGATAGAGATTGCCTCTTCCCTATTACGTTTTGGCGTGCATAAGCGCTGACGCGTGTATGAGGAAGAGGCGTTAACCTCTTACGATATTGTGAGCAGCAGTTTTGTTGCTCACACAAGGAGTGTTATGAACAAGCACGAGAAGTTTCTGACGGAGCTCATCCGGTGGTATGACACCGGAGTTGAGCCGTCTTCTCCTACGGGTATTCCGTGGGAGATGACGCACCAGCAGATTGCAATGCAGTCCGGAAAGCCGTGGCTGCTCGTAGATCTGAAGCGCGCAATCGATTCGCAGCGCGACGCCCATTTCATCACGTTCGATGAAATGCTGCTTGTCAAGGAGGAACTCTAGGTCGAAATCCCCTGTGTGTGATGCAGGGGGATCTGCACGTGAGGCGTGCACTGATGAGACCAGTTTGTCTTGCCGTTTTGGAGTCCGTTTTTGGTCTGAGCAGGAGCTCGGGCGTTCAGGGTTGCCCTAGAAACCCGGTTGCAAAGCAGTGACTCAATCTATCGTAGATTGCTTTGCAAGGTCGTGAGTCGGTGTTGTGTGGGATGCGGTTCCTTTGCACCCAAAAGCAAAGGCGAAAATCAAACGTGTTTGTAGTTGCAAATACAAACAGCGTGTTGATGCGTTGTAAATTTTGGAACAAATGAAATTGTTGTTCCTGTGCATATTGTTTAAGGGCGGATTTGAGAATTGCCGCCCTTTTGTCTATATTCAGGTCGAAATGCCTTCGGGTATACACACGTAATGCGTGTGCTGATGAGACCGTTTTGATTGCAAAACAGGAGACAAGTGAGCGAATATATTAAGCGAGTAGAAAACGCAGTCACGGTTGAGGAGCTTAGCAAGGTGCTGAGCGACTTCAGCCGCGCCGTCGCCAGCGGAGTTCTTCGCGACAGTGAGGGATTCCGCGCCATCATCGGTCGCAAGATCGATGCAATGGCAAAGTAAGGTCGAAACCTAGGGAGTGACAGCACTCCCGATGGCCTGTGCGTTAGGCGCACACTGATGAGACCAGATAGTCTTGTAGTTCAAGGAGGAAAAGTGAGCGTTTACTTTGGATTTGCCGTGGCAGACGGCATGTTTCTCGGAGATGTGACTGTCACCCGAAAGGTAGTGACTGTCGAGACGGTTCGAGAGCTTGTGGCAACCGGCGTCATTCCGGCGTTGAATCCCAGCCACGTGTCGACAATCGATGCCATGCGCAAGCGCTTTGGCCTGATGGTCGAAGTGCCCGCGAAGGCGCCGTTTGTGAAGCTCGGCGCAGGCGACAAGCTCGTGGTGATGAGCGTTCGAGGGCTCCCTCGGCGCGAAGGCGTCGCTGAGTACAGCGATGCTGAGATCGCGCAGGCAACCTTTGAATTCTCAGTTTGGGAAGTCATGGGAGCCTGACGGCTGTATGAGAAAAACGCATTACTACTAGTAGTGCGTTTTTCATATCTCCCGATTCCGTTTTAAGAGGTGCGCATGTTCGAAATGATGAAGAACCAGATCGCCGCAGGCAAAACCGTGATGGCTGATGTTGGCTTGCTGAGCGATCAGCAGGCCAAAGAATTGGGCATGATTGAGGTCGTCACCAACGACTCGTGGGACGGCGCAGTAACGTCTTACTACATCAGCAGCGCAAGCGGTGTAGAGCACGCTGAGAAACTGCTGTACAACGGGATGAGTTTTGCAACCACGCCGGTTGCAGTTTGGTAGGTCGAAACCTAGGGAGTAGCAATACTCCCAATGGCCTGCACGTAATGCGTGCACTGATGAGACCGCGGCCTGACGGCCGTATGAGGAGAAATCCTTGTTTTGATTGCTTACGGTAGAAAAGAGATTGCCTTGTCTGATGATTTATCAGGGTTTGATTCCCTGACAAGGTTGCGCTTTTTTCGTTTTAACCCGTTTTGCGGTTTATGAGTCATCCTAAAACTCTAAGTTTGCCGGCATCTTCCCAAAAACCGGACTTAAAAATTATGTATAAGTTTCACATACTTGCAGACGTCATCATGGAAGAGATCGTGCTGATCAAGCACAGTCTCGTCACCGGCCAGGAAGTCCTGCTCAGCATGGAGCACGAGTATTTCCTCGAAGATCTCGATGGCAGCATCGATGATCTGGTCATAGAATCCGCGCAGGCAGAAATGCTTGCCGGAGAATCCAATCACTGTGAAACTGCACAGTGGCTCGCAAATCAATACAAAGAAGTCAAAGCTGCGTGGTGGGAAAAACGCACAAAAGACGTAAAGTCTGAAGACATTCCGTTTTAGCAAAAGGTCGAAACCTAGGGGGCAGCAATGTCCCCGATGGCCTGTGCGTTATGCGCACACTGACGAGACCGGTAATGAAAGCAGCGTTGGCTTTTGGAAACAAAAGACTGCTTTCCTCGCAGATGACAACAGTAGCGCCGCAAGGTAGATTTGAAGACGACAACGTCTGATCTTCTGCCCCATGGCGCATTCGTTTTCATACAGGGCTGACGCCCGCATAGAAGAATTTCATAAATTCAGGAGAAAAAAACGTATGAACGACAGTGTGAAGGCGTTGATCAATTACTTTTCGGAATACAAAGCCGCAAAACGATTGATTCAGGAAGACGGCATAATGTTTTTGTTTTGGCTGCCGCTTTGCAAAGAGCGCTATGAAAAAGCCAAAACGCAGGCGCTCATGGAGGTCAGCAACGCAGATCACTACGAGCTGACGTTGCTGATACAGCATTTTGACAGTCAGATCAACGGGTCCTGAAAAGGGCCCGTTTTTTATTTATGACCAGCAAAAATGATGTGCACGCCATCGAATTGCGCGTGTATCGAAAATCAGACAAGGCACCAATGATTGTGTCGTTTGCCGGATTGTTTGACGATTACAAACGCTTGCTTTCCTTCTACAAAGAAGACGAGCATGCGTCTCAGATCGACGTCAGCAATCTGGCCAACTTTGACCATGTGACCTACACCCGTGAGTTGTTTGGGTGGAAGCGAAGCGACAACAACCTTTAGGAGAAACTTATGAACTACGAAGAAGATGACAAGCCGCGACGCATCGTGATCGAGGACAGTCTGGATGACTGGTCCGACATGGAAGAGCTTTCTCGCCAGATCATTCGCAAGATCGACGGCAATCGCAACCAGCTTTTGTTCTGGGGTTCGCACGACCCGGAAGATCTTCGCTGGGAATAAACGCTGACGCGCGTATGAGAGGCCGGGTTGCATACAAAGCAATCCGGCTTAATTTTTGCATTCAGTAAATTACAAATATCATGAGCAACAAATTTTCCGTTACCCTGTACAAAAACGACATTACCACCAAGGACGGCAAGCGCGAAGTGTACCGCGTGCGTTCGTGGGATGCGTTGACCGACGAGTCCGGCAAGGTCAGCTTCAAGCCCAAGCTGACGGCAGCCATGAGCCTTCCCATGGGAACGCTTGATCGGTTTGCGTGGCAGCCAATTGTGAGCGCACAGGGCGAAATCACCGGCCACAAGGTTAAGGCGCTTGTATACGGCAGCATCAACACCGATAAGAGTGGTTCAATGTGGCTGAATCCGTTTATGGCGCGGAAAGAAGGCGATCGCAAGTGGACTGTTGTGGATCGCAATGCGCCTAATGCGCAGCCTATGGTGTTTGAGCTTGCTCCGTGGCAGGAACAGGAATCTGTTCAGAACGCTGACGTCAAGACGCCTGTGCAGTCTGATGCCGAAATGCCGTTCTAGTGTGTTGCAGTTTTCCGGATCTGCATATCAAAATCCGGATTCTTTATGAATCAAATCAACAAAATCCACGTGTTTATTTTGTTTTGTCTCTGTCTTTGTGCAGCCATTCTGTCGTCTGTGCTCACGCGCAGTCAGATGTATGGACGAGAGTGTTCATTTGCTGGCGGCATTCGCACAGAGCTGTTTCAGTGCCGCATTCCGGAGCGTTTTGACAACAAAAGCCACGCGCAGCTGAATCGCATTTGCGTAAATCTGAACGGATGGTATCTTATTGCCGCCAACGAAAACAGCTGGACGCATAACTGCAATGACTAACATTCTTTCCACTCTCAAAACAGGCGATCGGTTTGTTGTGTCAGACGTCACATGCCTGAAGCAATCCGGCATCAACGCTGACCAGCAGCCGTTTGTCATTCACGACGTCAACAGTCCCATCAAAGAATATGTGTATGTCAAAGATCGTCACGGCATCACATATTTACTTGGTCCAGGCCATGTGTCTGTAGAAAAAATGTAACTATGGATATTTTTCGAGTAATCGTCGCAGGAAGCAGAAGGTTCTGCAATTACGAAAAGCTTGAACAATCATTGGACAAGCTTTTGTCTGCAAAAGCACAGACGCATCAGATTGAAATCATCAGTGGAGCTGCGCAGGGGCCGGATACGCTGGGCCGTGCATATGCCATCAACAAAGGGCATCGCATTTCCCTGATGCCGGCCAAATGGGATGAAGAAGGCAAAAGCGCCGGCATGAAGCGCAATGAACGCATGGCGGCGTATGCTGACGTAGCAGTGGTGTTTTATGACGGCAACAGCCCCGGAACAACACACATGATCAAAACCATGGTGTCGCTGGGAAAGCCCATTCGCGTCATTCTGGTAGACACCATAACGCAAGAGCTTGTAAAGCACATGAACGCGGAGGAAATTCATGCCGTGGGGAGATAGCCTTGCCCCCACGGACGTCATCAAGGATTTGTTTGATCTTGCATCCAAACTGTATGACCAGGGATGGCTGGGAGACAAACGAATTCCAAGACGGGAGTTTCTAGACCATCTCCGCAAAAGCATGTATGCGGAGCAAATCAAGGCAAAGCCCAAAAAGCGCATCAACAAAACAGAACTTGCTGCACAGATGGCTTCCGGTGCGGACAAATGCGTGTTTGTAATTTACGCCAAAATTGATCATGCATGGATTTACATTCATGCGTATTTCAATCCGGCATCGGCAAATCTGGAAAACCCATCCATTCAAATTTCTGAAGACGGCTGGATTACACATCCCGGCTTTCCAAATTTGAAGATGGGTGTATATCGATAAAAAATGAAAACCCCGCACATGCCGTGTACGGGGTTTTCGACTGACGTCTGGGAGGAGGGCCACACAATCAAAACCGACAATGCTTATTGTATAAAGAACTAAAAATTTTGCAAGAGTGATTTTGTTTTCAAAACAAACATTCTTTTACAATAACAGTTCATGCAGGAGCATTTGGTTCAATGGTCAACCGCAGAACAAAACGGACTTACTGTTCTGCTGTTTGTGTACTCTCGATCTACTCGAGAGTATGAAATCAAATCTCTTTACTCCCCCTGCGCGCCAATCTGCCGCAGACAAATCAGCCAGATTTCTCAGTCTATGGATGCGCTTCCGTTTCGCATTCTTGAAAATCCTGACGATCTGCTTGCTTCTCACAACACTCTTTTTCTTTCCTGGAAAAAATGTTTTATCGAGTTCAGAAGCGGCAGTTTTTCTTCCGTTGTTGACGCTTTACGACGAGAAAACTCTCTCTTTTTATAGCTCAAACATGCTGATTACGGCATATACGCCGGATTCAGGAGACGGAATTTCAGGAAGCGGAACAATGGCGTCTGGAAAACTTCCATATGTCGGAGCTGCTGCATGTCCTGTTCGACTGAAATTTGGCACGCGCGTGCAGCTGACCGGTCGTGCAAAACTTCGTGCTGTTGCGCTGCGTCTTCCATATGAACTCACGTGTGAAGATCGTTTTCGAAACGTATATCGAGAAGGCATAGACATTGCCATTCCCAGAAACTTTCAAGATCTTTCCGATTTGGAAAGAATCGAACTTGCAAAAGTGTTTGGTTTGTTTAAACGTGAAAAAGTTTTTGTAATCATTGCAGAAACTTTGTAAAACCGTGGAAATTTTTAGTGTTTTTGGCCTGACGGCCGAATGATCAGAGGGAGGACGTTTACACCTCCCAACTACAAGGAGAATTTACGATGACAACTGTTAACTGGAGTGGGCCTAGCGAGCAGTGGACGCTGGTTGAAATGTGCGTAAAGAATGCATTTACGACGTTTATCGAAGGGCCGCCCGGACTGGGCAAGACGTATGCCGGTCTGACCAGCCGCGACGGAGCAGAAATTTCCGTGTATCAGATTACGTTCAATCCGGATAGTTCCGTGCAGGAATATCAGGGAACGTATGTGCCGACGGAATCCGGTGCGTGGGTGTGGCGGGACGGCCCAATCATGACGGCGTTTCGCGCAGGCGGCGTGCTCGTGTTGAACGAGATGGGACGTGCATCGGACGCGGTGTTGGATTTTCTGCTCAGCATTCTGGACAGCAAGGAATCCGCCGTGATCACGCTGATGAACGGTGAGACTGTGCAGCGGCATCCAAATCTTCGCATTGTGGCTACCAGCAATTCCCCATTCAGCAAGCTTCCGGAAGCGCTGCAGGACCGCTTTGAGGCACGCCTGAAGGTAACTACGCCCAATCCCATGATTGTGGACGGGCTGAACAGGGAAATCTTTGGCCTGGGCGATCTGGTGCGTCGTTCGTACGGCGAGGGCAACAAGAAACCGACGCTGACCAGCCGTGAAGCGTTTGCGTTTTCCAGCCTGAGCAAGAAGATTGGATCGGCTGCTGCCGCTCAGGCAGTCTGGGGTGTGTCCTCTCCTGAAATTATTGGAGAAGTCAATCTGGCGCTTGCACTGAACAACAAGTAATGAATACAAAAAGCAAGACCATGGCAAATGCGCTGCATTCCGGCGCGTTTGTCATGAAAACCCACAATGGATCAGGCGCAATGACCGAAATGCCGACGGCTTCACAACCCGTCGGCGCGGTCTATCTTCCTCCTGTCAACGACAAGGACATCAAGGAAAATACCGTTCAGGCGCTGAAGGCGCACGAGTATGGGCATATTGCCATTGCAGAACGCGGCATCATTCCCATGAGCTTTTTGCCGGAATTTGCCGCCATGGGTGCGTCAGACTATCTGATTCAAGTGTGTCTGGATACGGCAGTCAATGCGTTTATTGCGCGGGATTGCCGGCATCTTCCGCTGCAGGTATACAGCATGAAGCCTGCAAAATTCATGAAAATGTTTAATGCGCTTCCCACGCACGATCAGGCGTTGTGCCTGCTGCAGATGCGCGGCGTGCATGAATTCGGATTTACCGGCTACGTTGGAAAAAACGATCCGGAATTTCGACCCAAACAGTCCCTTCTGGCGCGATACGTCAAAAAGCTGCTCAAAATTCTGATTGAAAAACCGGCAGGCAGAAAACTGAGAGACGCATCAGACGATCTTTTGATCTATTGCAACAACACCATTGGCATTTCCAGCAAAAAATTTGATTATGCAAAATTTCGCAGTTTGTGCGAACGTCTGCTGCGTGAAATAGAAATCTCGCAAAAGCTGGAAGAAGCTCAGGAAGATTTCAAGGAAAACGCGGCAGGCGACCTGGAATTTGCAAAAGATGAATCCATGTCCTGGGGCATGATGAGCATTGTGGAGCCGGTGCTGGAAAATTCCATGATGCGCAACTGGAAACAAAAACATGTGCCGCGCTACGTCGGTTCTCTGCGCTATATGCATCGATCTTTGACGGACATGAAGGTGTGGGGCTTGAAGGATCGCAGCATTCCGCCGCTGGCGGTGCTGGTGGATTGTTCCGGCAGCATGCAGCTGGACGACAAAAACGTAGCGCAGATTCTGGAAATGCAGCCGGCCAGCGTAATTGCCGGTTATTCCGGCAGCGGTCCCAAGGGATCGTTGTATATGCTGGGAAAAGACGGCAAATTTGCCACCGTGGAGGTAATCAACAAGGTAAGAGATGAAACCGGATATGGAAACATTGTGGATGGTCCGGCGCTGACATGGCTGTCTCAGCAAAGAGGACGCCTGATCTGGATTTCAGACGGACAAGCCACGGGATCGTATGAGTGCACGTCTGCAGGCATGATGCACTTTATCAAACACATGCTGGACAAATACAATATTGAAATGTATTACAGCGTGAATCACTTTGCACAAAACACCAGAACGGAATTTTATATTCCCAAGTGGATGCGATAAGGAATTTATATTTATGATTACTGTAACTGGAGACGCATATCTCGTCAGTGAGCCCGAAATGAAGTACAACGAAAAGGGCACCGCCATTACCAACTTTCGCGCGCGGTCGCCGGAAGGCAAGGATGAAGTGATCTGGATGCGGCTGACCATTTTTGGAAAGTCGGGCGAAGTGGCCAACCAGTATCTGCAAAAGGGGCGCGGCATTTCGTTCACCGGGCGCGTCAGCCACAAGAATGGCAACATGAACGCCTACATGAACAAGGAAGGCGTTCCGACTGCCACGCTGGAAGTCATTGTGGATCGATGGTCGTTTCTCAGCGGACAGCCCCCCAAGGAAGAATAAACACATCGGGCCCCGCAAGGGGCCCTTTTTGACGGCAAAACAAGGGACAATATGATGATGAAATCCGAAGAAGATCTCGAAAAAGAAATTATTTCAGAGTGGAGCGCCTCTGAAATTTCTTTGTCTGCATGCATGTCTGTATTGGACAATTCTTTAGAACTACTCAAATTTCTGGAAGAAGGAACCATGCTTCTTTCCAAAATTGTGCTTAAAAAGAAAATGGACATGACCTGGAAGGAAAGGTCTTACAAGGAAATTTGTGCATTTGACGAAAGCGTGCGGTCTCATCTGGAAATTACCAAATATTTTGCCGAACAGTTGTCCAAGACCACAAGCGTCATGATAGATGTCGTGGAAGACGGCACACGAGGAAGAAAGGCATTGGAGCTGCTTCAAAACAGCAGCGGTCAGATGCTGGAAAACATTCAGAAAAAAATTGAGGAAAAGTGGAAGATGCTGCAAGAGCTGGATGATGAAGAAAATTAAGTTTAAAGCAGCAAATGCTCGAATGGCTGCATGTTTTGCCGTAGCGTCTTTTGATTACAATGTAAAAAACATATCTTTTGGATTTACACCAAAAGAGGAGGTTTGGATTTCCTACTTTTGCGATGCAGAAGTAGACAAAACAGTAAGACAAAAAATGCTGGAACTTTTTCGTGTGTTGCCGGACCCGCAAAAGTGAACGGTACCCCTTTACTTTATGACACCGGAAATACTGGAATATTTGCGCAATGCAAAAACCATCATCGGCGGATATCGGAACGTGCTTGAAATTGGCAGCATGAACGTCAACGGCAGCGCAAAAGACGCACTGCATCATTTCAGCTGGCTGGGCGTAGACATTGCGGAAGGGCCCGGCGTAGACGTTGTGCTGGAAGAAGACAACATTGCGTATGAATCTCTTTCAGAATCCGGGTTGATTTATCCGGACACCATCGTTATTTGTGAGTGTCTGGAACACACAAAATATCCCATAGACATTGTGTCCAGTGCGCAGTATGCGCTGCGAAGATCCGTGGAAATTGCGCGATTCAACGAAATCAGAGATTACGATTATTTGAATCAGTACATGATTATTACGTCTCCTTCCTATGGGTTTTCCTATCATGCATATCCAAAGGATTACTGGCGTTTTACCAAAGAAACGCTGGAAGACGTGCTGTTTGACGGAATGGAAATTGTGGATTTGCGCTATCTGGACAGTAACGAGGGAAAAAATACAACCGTTGCCGGAATAGCAAGACTGTCCACATCCAGAAAAAAAGATCTGTTGCATAACAAGGAGCTGCGTGACTATTAATCCTAAAAACATCGGCAGTGATTTTGAAGAATTTTTCCAGAAATACATTACGGAAGATTCCGGAGAGCGCAGATTTTTCAAAACCGGCGCAGTGCGCGACGTGGATATCAACAAGCCGCGTTACGACCTGATTCCGCCGCATGCGCTGTGGCGCGTGGCCATGCTGTATGCGCGCGGAGCGGTTAAATACGGTGAAAACAACTGGCAAAAAGGCATTCCCAGTCAGCAGATGCTGGCCAGCGCCATGCGACATATGGAAGCGTATCGTCGCGGAGAAAACCATGAAGATCATCTGGCTGCCGTCGTGTGGAACGTGCTGGCGCTGATGCAGTACGAAGCAGAAGGAAAAGAAACGCCTGTTATTTTTCGTGATGACGAAAAAGAAGAAGAGTAAATGACTGAATACAACGGATACAAAAATTACAACACGTGGAACATTGTGCTGTGGATTCACAACGATGAAAACGCGTATCAGTACCTGATGCAGCAGGTAAAAATACATCAAAAGTTTAACTATTTTTGGAATCCCGTTTTGGCAAAAAAAACAGCGTTGGAAATTATGCGTTCCTGTTTTAACAAGCCGGAAACTCCTGACGGAGTAAAAGTTTCCAGCAAAGACATTGACTGGAAACAAGTTTCTGATGCTTTGAATGAAAACATCTAAAATATGCAGGCCTTCATGATTTAACTGGTTAGAATTTCGCTCTTGTAATGCGAATGTGTGAGTTCAAGTCTCACTGAAGGCTTGCAGGGCATGTAAGACCCGGCAAAAAATTTTTCAGGTCTAAAAATGAGTCAAAAATTCATCGAAGCTGCAACGCAACTAAGAATCTGGTGCGACAACAACTATCGAACCATTCAAAAGGGAGACATTGTTGCCAAGATTCAGGAACTGGATGTGTCTCAAGCGTCTCTGAACATCTGGTTTGCAAAGCTGTATCAAACCACTCCGGTTAAACATATTCAGGATCTGCGTATCCGCGATGCCATGATGATGATCCGCAACAACAGATACAGCGTTGAGCGCGTTGCACTGGAAGCGGGATTCAGCAGCGCATCGCATCTGAACCGCGCTATGCAAAAGCGCATAGGAATGGGATCGTTTGAATACAAGCGATCCATTAAGTTGAAACAGATGGAACAGGAAGCGCTGTAACATCGCATTGCTCTTGTAGCTCAGTGGCAGAGCGGGAGACTTTTAATCTCTGCGTCGCAGGTTCAATTCCTGCCAGGAGCATATGCTTTCGTAGCTCAATGGATAGAGCATCCGGTTTCTACCCGGCTGGTTGGGGGTTCGAGTCCCTCCGAAAGCACTTGCGTGCATGATTTCCTTACGCAGTAAACGCCGTTTCTGCTCACGGCACCGGTCTTAGCTAAATCATGCATGCAACTCATCAGTGAAGCCAATTGGGATGCAGGTCTGGGTGCACACCAGGGCGGAGAACATCCGTTTTGCCAGATCACGACAGCAGGTTCGATTCCTGCCTCTGATGATTTATGGAATACATTACCCCGCAGGATTTGTGGCCCGGTCTGGACCACAACCACGCCACCAACATGTGGATGATGAACTGGCGTCCCTCGCGTGAGTTTTCTCACGCACTTCTCAGCACGACAAACATCAACGACGAAGAAAATGAAGAAGAAGCCAGCTGCACGTTTGGCGTTCCGTCTCAGGAGCTTCGTGAATGTGCAATGTCTATGCTGGCTGCTGCAGACTGGCTTGAACAAAAGCGAGAGCAGTGGCTAAAGGAAAACAATCATGGAAATTAGTCCAAGCAGCATCGTGTTTCTGAAAAAGTATCTGTTTTTGCGTGTGCGCGATGCGCAGCTAGCCTGCAATCAGCGTATTCCCTACAGCACGTATCGGGAAGTAACCTGGTTTTGCGCACAGGAAGTAATTCTTGTGACGTTTCGTCTCGGGCTGATTACCAGCTCCACGTATCGCAGACTAAACGCGCTCATGAATTCCTGGAACGTTTAACCCTATGGAATATTCATCCCTCAAAGACAAAGTCAAGAACACCTCGTTTGCCGGAGGCGTGCAGCTGATTGACGTCATGCCGCATCCCGACGGCAACGTCTGGCCGGAAACGGCCGTCGTCAACGCCGCACGCGTGTCGTTTCTGGGAGAAAGCAAAGGAGAAGAAGCAGACAGAAAGCTGCTGCTGTATCTGCTGAACCACAGACATACCAGCCCGTTTGAGCATGTGATTTTTAAGTTCAAAGTGTGGGCTCCGGTTGTTGTGTGGTGGCAGTGGGTGCGGCACCGCACGTGGAGCTTTAATTTCCAAAGCGGACGTTACGTGGAGTTTGACGACGCACAGGTGTGGGATCCCACAATATGGCGGCTGCAGTCCAAATCCAACAAGCAGGGCAGCGCCGGCAACGCCGATCAGCAGACGCAGGATGAACTCAACGACCTGTGGAACGACGCGCAGCAGACCGCCATGCGCAACTACCGCTACGCATTGGACAAAGGCATTGCCAGAGAGCAGGCGCGTTTGTTTCTGCCGGGTTTTGCCATGATGTATGAAGCCATTGCCACAGTAGATGCGCACAACCTGATGCATTTTCTGGAGCTGCGCATGCATCTGGAAGCACAGCATGAAATCCGGGAATATGCAAACGAGCTTTTTGAAATCTTCAAAGAGTTTATGCCGGTGACTGCTGCCTGGCTGAAAGAACGCATGTAACAAAACAGGAGACGTGTGCCCAGCAAAACCAAAAAGAACAAACCTGAATTGCCAAAGAAAAATTATCGTGTTGTTGTTAAACGCAATCGATTCAAAAAAGACGTGCGCGTTTTTGTAGAAGATGATTCTTTGCCCCACAGTCAGGCATGCTTGAGTCTTGAAATCAAAGGGCTGACCAAAGAAAACGCCAAAAACGACGTTGCGTTGTTTAACATGCTGCACTACGCCATTGCGCACGTGCTGCATGAACGTTTTCCGGATTCAACCGAAGAGCTGAACGCGTACAACGATTCGTTCTTTGCAGATCTGTTCAACGTTTCCTTTGATTTGCTGAACGATGTTGCGCCAGGAGACAGCCTTTCGTTTTTTATTCCTGAAGTAGATTCGTATGCGGAATACAATTTTTCCGGCAAAAACGCGTATGACGCGTGGGAAAAATCGCCGGAGTATTTCTATGAAATCTTTGGCACGGAAGGAAAGCGCGTTGTTACGTCGAAGAAGAGTGTGAAGCTGCCGGTGTTTCTGGACTAGGCAGTTCCTTGATCTCTCCGTCCACAATGTTGGCTTCAATGCGCACTGCCTTGCCTTTCAGCGCACGCTGACGGGCAAGGTGCAAATCTTCCGGCGTCACGTCGGAATCATCCGGATCCAGAAACAGCATGCGCGTAAACAACTGCCCCATTTCCGTGACCGTCAGCGCTTCAAATGCGTCAATCTGATCGCGTTCCAGTGGCGGCATCTTTGCGCCCGGCGCCTTGACGCCCTTGGCAATGCGGCTCATGTTTTGAAACCAGTCCAGTGAATCCTTTGCATATACATCAATGATGGTTTTGCGCAGGTCTTTCTCGACCAGTTCCTGAATAACCTGCTCGCCGATCATCTGCGATGCAATGTTGATATACGGGCTCTTGGACCACAACGAAAGCGTGGCTTCATCCATGCCTGTGTATTCTTCCATTTCATGGCGATAAGATCTGCCTGCGCGACGCGCTTTTAGCCGTGCGTCTACGTAGCGCAGCGCCTGAATCAGCAGATGCATTGTTGTGACGTCTTCTACATTGACGCCAAGTGATTTTGCCTTTTCAATATACGGCAGCAAATGGGCGCTCAGCTCTTCTTGCATGCCCTCATTCTAATTGCTATGGAACTTACTGAACAACTTCTTCGCACTGTACATTCGGATTATCTTTCTCAAAAAGAGAGAATTGTTTTGCCGGCAAGACAGATTGGCAATCGAGAGCAGGAAACCCGCTTTCGCGCCAGCCGGCTGTATGGATGCTCCGTAGCGGATCATTACGCACGCACGGGAAAAGAACACACGCATCCGCATTCCTATTCCCTGCTGCAGCGCTTTGAGCAGGGAAATCGCGTAGCGCAGGTGTGGCAGGAAGCGCTGATGTGGGGCATGGGAAAGTATCCTGAGCTGCTCAGCGTGGATTATGAAACACCGTTGGAAAATGACACGCTGGTAGGCCAGGCAGACCTGGTAATCAACGGGCTGCCTGTGGAAATCAAGAACACCATTCGCTACCAGCCGTTTGACGGACACATCCTGCAGCTGATGGCCTACTGCAAACTGCTGAATGCGCCGCGTGGATTTTTGATCTATCAGCGGGACTTCAACAACTCTATTTTTGCTGTAGAAAACAACGATGCAGTTGTAGACGCCGCCATTCTGGAAATTGCAGCGCCGGCTGCTCCTCCGGAATCACTGTATGAAATTCGACCGGGATTCTGCTGCACGGAAACCAGCGCAGATGAAATCTTTCCCCGGGAAGCCAGGCGTGCCAATGCAAAAACAGGCGTGCAAAAAGGAGACGTTGTGCCGGGAACTGCCACAGTAAAGTGTCAGTATTTTGGGCATTGTTTTCCATGGTCTTCCGGCCATGAAAAGTTTCGCGTTTATGGTACAAACGAGTCTCTTGCCGTTGGAGAAATTACAGAAATTATTCCGGACATCTCATGAAACTGGAAGACGACAAATGCAGAAAGCCTGTTGCCGCAGCTTTAAACAAGCTGGGCGTATGGCTTCCCTTTCCCAACGTGTCCTTTCTGCTGGGCACGGATGCGTATCGCGGTCGCCCGGACGGAGAATACCGCGCAACAAACGGACGAGTTGTGGACGTGGAATTTAAAGCGGCAGCAGGATCTTTGTTTCTGGGAAATCCAGATGATCCGTTGTCCACGGAAGGATTTCACGCGTCGCAAAGAAACTGGCACAGTCACATCAGCAGCCGCTGCGGCGTGCCGTACTATCTGGTGCTGTATGCATATGCAGACAAGACAGACGTGCGCAAAAAAGCAAGCAAGAGTTTGTTTTACGTGGTGCAGCCGGAGCACTGGTACGCCATGGAAGAAATGATTCGTGCCGTCAATCCGGACAAGAACAAAAAAACTGTTGCCATTGCCAGCAAATCAGACAGGATGCTGGCATATCGACACATCAGCCTGGAAGACTGCTGGTCTTCCTACCGTTTTGCAAACGCAGAAAGCGTTGCACAATATCTACACGAGAACGCAAAGTGAATCTTCCTATCTTTTCAAAAAATCACTTCGAAGCTGCACAACAAATCGTTGACATCATTGATGAAGTCGTTGGACGACTGCCATCAGAAGAAGGAGACACGGATCCCACGCGCAATGCCGATGCGCACGTGGAAAGACTGGCCGCTGCGGTCAATTTGTACGGCGGATCGCGCATGGCCATTGGCATGCGGCTGCTGGATGTGTTCAACAACCAATGGCACACGTTCAGCTCTGTTGCCCGGGAAAATGGCGCAAAAGACGAAGGCGAATCGCTGCACATGGTCATGGAATATGTTGGCATGGAATCACATGTCAATGAACAGCAGCTGTTTCAGCTGAAGAATTTTATCTGCTCTGTGCTTCCGCAGCTGCGCATCAATCAACTGGTGACGGCGCAAGAAGAGCTGGAATACGTAGTGCACTGCATTGCGGACAACGGCGCAAAATCCGGCATTCGCATTTCCACCAACATGCGCAACGCCATTCTTTTTGTAAACAAAAACAAAAAGACAGGCATCACCAAGGAAGATGCGCAGAAAATCAAAAACGCGCTTGATCAAAAAAACGAAGTCAGCAAGGAGCTGGAAGAGATGGCTGGCTCCCGCAAGGGAAATGAGTTTGCCAAACTGGAATGCACCATGACGTCCGGCGCAGAAGAAACCGTGTTTGTAATTCGCGCCCCCAAAGACATGGAAAGAATTGTGGAAAAGTTTATGGAACGGTTCTTTGACGTAAAGCCATACTAGGAGACTTGTGAAAAAAATCACCATTGATTTCGGAGATTATTGCGACGAAACCAACGACTCGAGAGAGATCAAAATCTCCAAATCCGAAGGGCCGCGATACCGGGATGAAGATGGCGATTTTCGCGTGTCTCGTTCCGGATACGTGCGCAACGGCGTGGAATACTGGCTGCGCGGGTTTGGAAAGCTGGACCACAAGCCCGGTCCAAAAATAGAAATTCCAGAAGAAGCTGTGACATGGCTGGAACAAAGACTGGGGCGCGCATACGTGCCCCATTTTTTGCGCAACCGGGATCTTCGATTAAAAGTATCCACTGCCATCAAGCTGATGGGGTGGGATGTCTTTCGAGCAAGCGTGGAAACTGCAGCACAGCAGCTTCCCATTGTCAAAGCGGTGGAAGCTGCTACAGGCTACAGACCGCCTCAGGAAGAAACACCGCACGACGCATCGCCTGACGGCGGTATAGACGCTGAGGATTTGGAGGACATGTTCAAATGAGCCAGTTACATTTTCTTGGAAGACAAATGATCGGGGCTGTTGCTTTTGCCAACAAGGCCCCCGAAGAATACGAGCGAGCCGAAGAGATCTTCTTGAAAAGCGGAGATCATCTCGGCCGCGCCGCCTGGAACGCCCTGAAGAAAGTACGGGCTCCCAACCCAGTGGCCCTGGCCGAGCAGATGTCTCGCCTGGGACACGCCGGAGCCACTGCCGATTTGGTCAACGCAGAGATTCTGAGCCTGGCCACTCGCTGGACGCTGGACGGCATTCCCGTCCTGCCCGACCCGGTCTACCGGCAGCTCTGCGAATCGTATGACCAGGTCTCCGGAGAGGAAAAGTTTCAGCACATTGTCGATCAACTCAGACTGCATCGCATCACACTCCATGATGCAGCGGATCAAGCCGCTGCCATTGCAGGAAATTCCGTGGAACGCCCGGATGCGTTTGCCGACTCTACAGGCTGGAACAGCAACGCAGAACAATACATGGAGCAAAGAAGAATCCTGCATGCAGGCAACAAAATTCTTTCCTGGCCTCCCGTGTTTGCCACGCTGGCGCACAACATTGCAGAGATCGAACCCGGCATCCTGGCTGCGCTGATTGCGCAGTCCGGCGTCGGAAAATCGCTGTTCGTCTCACAGATAGTCGATCACTGGGCAATTGTCCACAAGCACAATGTGCTTAATTGCTCTACAGAATTGCCGCCGCGCGTCATGCTGTGGCGTCGCATTACCAAATACAGCAAAGACATCCGCTGGGAAGACCTGAATCGCGGCACGGCAGACAAGAAGAAAGTGGAGGATGCCCTGATGCGATATCGAGGAGCGGGATTGATTCGCGACTACATGTGCGCCGGCCGCACTGTAGACGACATTGTGAAGCAGGCGCTGCCCATCAATGCGCATATCTTTATCGACTACTTTGACATGCTGGATCTAAGCCGCAGCAAAATGTTTGGCAAGCATTTTGACAGCAACAAAACCGACGCCGTAGGATATGCGCTAACTACGCTGAAAGAATACGCCACGTCGCAGAATCGCGTGGTGTGGGTGGTGCTGCAGACCGGCAAGGAAGCTGCTCCCAAGATTGTAGACGGCCGCATTACCGGAGAGCAGACGCTGCGCCTGGAAAACGGCATGGATTCTGTGCGGTTTAAGCACCGCACCAACTTGGGCATTTCTCTCAATTTTAAAATTGTAGAAACGCCAAGAATGATCACTGCTCCGCTTTCCAAGGTAGAAATCCATGATCGCCCCGGCACCTACAGCTGCATTGGAGAAGGCATCGTAGTAAAGGATTCGTTTACAGGCAAAGAAGGCCTGCGATTTCCGTTGTTTCGAGACGGACCAAGGAGTGCCATTTATGAGTTTGATTCACGAAGACTCTCAAATGCTGAACTGCCAAATCGGCCCCCCGCTCAACCCGCGCCAGTGGACCGAGTGGAGGCACCTGAGAAGAGCGGGGGAGGAGTTTCACGCGCAGTGCCCGAACGACGGGAAGACTTTTGGGGACCGGATGGTGATTGATTTTTCTGAACGAAAAAGTCCTCCTCATGTATGGTGCCGATTTTGTGGAGCGTGGGCAAAGATTGATACTCCACAAGAAAAAATTGTGGAGCGCAGACGCTACACAAAAGCGTACGAAAACAGAGAACCGGTTATTGCCGAAGGGCTTGTGGAACAGCTGGAAAAAGATCTGCATAACCGGGAATCTTTTTTTGTCAATCGCGGTCTTTCCCTGCGCACCATTCAAAAATACCGGCTTGGATATCATCAAAAATATCATCGCTATGCCATCCCTTGTTTTGTAGACGGCAAGCTGTACGGCGTTAAATACCGCATTGACCCGGTGCGAGAGATTGGTTTTAAGCAACAAGAAAAACCGTATGCCAAATACATCTCTGAAAAGGGAGGCGTCAACAACGTGGTGTTTAACAGCGCTGCCGCGCGTATGGATATCCCCTTTGTCCTGATTGACGAAGGAGAGATTGACACTATGCTGCTGACACAGCATGGATTTCCTACCATTTGTCCATTTAGCGGCAACAATTCCAGCATGGCATGGCGTCCTGAATGGATGAAGCACATTAGGCACATTCCTGCCGTCTACGTCATTGCACAAAATGACAACGCGGGAGAACTGATTGCGCTGTCCCGCAGACATGACATTGGAAAAGGACAAATCGTGCGCGCTCCGGAAGGATATAAGGACATGGGAGAGTGGCTGCGCACCATCAGTCCGGAACGCCGCACGCTGGAGCTGGTAGCGCTGCTTAATTTGATGCCCGTTTTGGAGGAAAAATGACCAGAAAGATTTTGCTAAAAGAGATGATGCCCGGAGATCGGTTTGTTTTTCTC
>Ga0209358_10000099_pt1 | contig 77230 bp, 73 predicted proteins | sample LauGreFa1BDMLBSN_2_FD_187574 | JGI IMG/M metagenome (GOLD analysis project Ga0209358, IMG submission 187574) | Freshwater lake microbial communities from Lake Michigan, USA - Fa13.BD.MLB.SN (SPAdes) (version 2) | ecosystem: Environmental > Aquatic > Freshwater > Lake | place: Lake Michigan, USA... | reverse complement strand
CATCGCTTTTGCGAGAGCGCCCGGCGTCAATCCATATTCAGGCAGATAGTCTTCCCGCAAATGCTCGCCCGGATGGGGCAGAGGGGTTTCGAAACGGGTGTAGTCGTGCTTGGGCATTGGGCTACTCCTAATGATAATCAACAATTTCTACGTTCATTGGTCCCGTTTCCGTCCATTCAAAGCAGATTCGCCATTGCATATTGACGCTAATCGACCATTGGTTCGACCTCTCGCCTGATAAACGGTGGAGCCGATGTCCCGGCGGGGATGCCAAGTCTTCAATTTGTGTCGCTTCATCCAACCGCGCCAATCGGCGGCGGGTTACTGCAACAAGATCAGCCGGAAACCCTTTGCCGGGGTCCCGGCCAAGAAAAATGGCCTGCGCCGTTTTGCTCTTCCACGATCCAATCATCTAACGACCCATGACAAGAAAGGATGTAGCGCATTACGCTACATAATGCAACCCTATCCGCTCCGATATGACCGAACTATATTTATTCCATCACTGCGGCTTTGAGAATGCAGACCATGGTGGCGTGGGCGGGTTTTGTTGATACGTTGCGCACGGTATGGGCGCGATCGCAGCGGTAGCGGAGGGTTTCGCCGGCTTTGGCGTGCTGGATGACGCCTGCGACTTCGACTTCGAATTCGCCTTCAATCACAGAGAGACACTCGACTGAACCGCGCTGGTGGGCATCCGAGTCGAGGACGCCGCCGGGATCCGCGTTGACATCGTACCATTGCAGCCATTCGACCGTTTTGATCCAGCCGATAATGCCGAGGCGGACCTTGCCATCGTCAGAGGTCAGAATCGGGGTATCGCCTTTCGAGGTTTTGTCGATGAAAGGTTCGTCGCCCGAGACGGACAGTACGCGTTCGATGGAAACATCAAGCGCTTGTGAGAGCCGCCAGATGGTTGCGAGCGTCGGATTTGTTTCGTTGCGCTCGATCTGGCTGATGATGGATTTTGCGACGCCGGATTGTTCGGCGAGTTCCGACAAGGACAGATTATAGGCCTTACGCAGACGCTGGATTGTTTTGCCAAGTTGACCCGACAGCGCGTGCGCGCCCGTATCAATGACCTTAACCTTGTCCTTGCCTTCAATGCCCATTTTGTTCTCCCGCAGCGACGCGTCCACACCCGTCTTATAGAGCGGATGGGCGTTTGTAATGCCGGACGCACCTTTTCATCAAGAGAGCGGATTGGCAAGTCCCGCGGGAGGGAGGCTAATTACGGAGCAGGGGGTGTTCTGGCGGCTCTGAAGGCGAGCAAAGCGAGCGCGATCATCGCGATGCTTGCGAAGATGCCGAGGATGACAGCGCCGATCATTGCGCCATTCGGGCCGGTTACGTGCATCATCCACGCGAAAATCGCAGGCGAAGCGGCTTTGACGATCATTGTGGGGGCAGAGATCAGACCGAGACGGCGGCCATACCCAACAGGACCAAAGAGCGCATGCGGGACAACCCCGCGGGCGATGGTCATGAGGCCGTTCGAGGCGCCATAGACGAGGCCGAAGGTCATGGCGACACCTGCGGAGGCACCAAAAGCGAGCGGTATAACGAACGATATCGGCAAAAGAATTACGGCAACGAGGCCGAGGAAGAGCGGATTCAGGCGTCGACCGAAGAGAAGTTCGACGAGACGCGCGCCGACCTGTCCCGGCCCGATCAGTGCACCGGCGAGTACGGCATCATGCTCGGATACGCCGAGGCCACTGAAAAGCGAAATGAAATGCACCGACATGGCGTTGGCGACGAAGCCATGCCCAGCAAGCACGAGGGCAAACAGAATGAGGGCGGTTTTTTCGGGGATTGCCGGAGGGCTATGAGGGGGCATCTCTGCAGGTGGTGTTTCGGGTGCCGCACTTTGCTCCGGTGACGGGCGGTGCTTGCGGAGACCAACGAGGTGGAGCGGCGCGCAGACGATCAAGATTGTTGCGGCGTAAGCGAGCATGACAGTTCGCCAGTCAAAATAGCTCAAGGCGAAGAGAGTGAGGGGCCAGAAAACCGTGGAGGCGAAGCCCGCGACCAGAGTGAGTAGGGAAATGGCTTTCCGCGTTTCGTTTCCCGCGACTTGGGAGAGGCTGGCAAAGGCTGAATCATAAAGGCAGGTGCCCATGGCGAGGCCGATGATCGCCCAGGCGAGGAGATAGACTGCTGGCGCATGCGCGAGGCCGAGAAGGGCAAGGCCGAGGGCACCGATCACAGATCCGATGGCCATGACCCATGCGCCGCCATGCTGGTCGACGGTCTTTCCGGCAAAAGGCGAGACAAGCCCCATGGTGATCATGGCGACTGTAAAGCCGGACGAGACAAAGGTGGGCGACCATCCGGTTTCAGCGGAAATCCGCGGGCCGATCATGGCGAGCGTATAATAGAGCGCGCCCCAATTGATCACCTGCGTCACCCCGAGGGTGAGAAGTGCTCGGCGAAGGGGGGAGAGCGTGATGTTTGGGGTCATGACGTCATGATGTCTGGGATGGGACGCGCGATAACTTTAGTAGTTTGCACGATCCATGGCACAGTTTCATGACGGAATCACCCTTCAGAGATGGGGTTCGACCGCAGCTTCAGCGTCACGCCGGGCGTTGCGGCTGATCTGGCGTTCGCGAAAGATGACATAGAGGCCGGAAGCGATCACGACGAGTGCGCCGAGGAAGACGATTGGCTGGGGGACATCACCAAAAACCAGAAAACCGATGGCGACTGCCCAGACGAGGGTGGTGTATTCGAAGGAGACGACAACGGACGCATCGGCAAAGCGATAGCTCGATGTGATCAATATCTGGCCGATGCCGCCGCAAATGCCAGCTAGGATCAGAAGCGTTGCCTCGTGCGGTGTGGGGGTGCGCCAGACGGCAATCGAGGTCAGAAGGCCGATGAGACTGGTGATGAGCGAGAAATAGAAGACAATTGTTCCGGTTTTTTCAACTTGCGCGAGCTTTCTGATCTGGATCGAGGAGAAGCCGTTGCAACAGGAGGCGAACAACCCGGCGAGGGCGCCAAGGGCAGGGCCGGGACTGAGGATATGGGCGGCGGAGCCGTTCGAGAAATGCGGGAGCGTCATCAGGAACATGCCGCAAAAGCCGGCGGCGACGGCGGCCCAGCGATAGGGACGGACAATTTCCTTCAACAAGAGGGCCGCGAGAATTGTGGCAATTAGCGGTGCGAGATAGCCGATGGCGGTCGCGTCAGGGAGCGGGAGAAGCGCGAGGGCCATAAAGCCGAAATACATGCCGCCGGAGCCGGAGAGGCTGCGGATCGCGTGGCCGGTAATGTTTTTTGTGCGGAACGCGCCTGCGAGTTCACCGCGCATCCTCAGCCAGATGCCAAGCGGGATCATGGCGAAAAAGGCGCGGAAGAACATGAGTTCGCCAATCGGCATGTCTTCGCTCGCGAGTTTGATCAGTGTTGCCATTGCGAGGAAGGCAAAGGTCGACACGATCTTGAGCGTGATACCGAGCAGCGTGTTCAAAGCGAAAATCCGTTAGGGGGTGGTCTGCTAGAAGGCAGACCGGAAAGCCCCGCCATCGATCAAAATGTTTTGGCCGGTGATGTAACCTGCATGGGCGCTTGCAAGGAAGGCGGCGACTTTGCCGAATTCCTCCGCTTCGCCGAAGCGTTTGGCGGGCACCGAATTGATGCGTTCCTGGCGGATGGTTTCAGTGTCGAGATTTTTCAACGTGGCCATCCGTTCGATATTGCCGCGAATGCGATCTGTATCGAACATGCCGGGCAGGATTGAATTGATCGTGACATTGGCATAAGCGACGTCGCGCGCGACACCGGCGAGGAAGGATGTGAGGCCTGCGCGCGCGCCGGATGAGAGGTCAAGCCCGGTGATCGGGGTGAGGACGGAGGCGGAGGTGATGTTGATGATGCGGCCGAAACGGCGCTCGACCATGCCGTCAATCACGCGCTGGATGAGTTCGATCGGGGTGACCATGTTTTGCGCAACGCCTTCAAGGATCGATGAACGATCCAGCTTGCGGAAATCGGTGGGGGGCGGGCCGCCATTATTGTTGACGAGAATATCGGGTGCAGGGCAGGCGGCGAGTATTTTGTCCTGAATGTCGCGCGAGGATACATCGCCTGCGATGGCGGTTACGGTGACCCCGGTTTTTTCGTGGATTTCATGGGCAGTTGCAGCCAGTTTGTCTTCATTCCGGCCATTGATGATGACGGAACAGCCTGCTTCGGCGAGCGATATCGCGCAGGCGCGGCCAAGGCCACGGCTTGATGCGCAGATGATGGCAGTTCGACCGGCAATTCCCAAATCCATGACGCATAGCTCCCCATTCAATCAAACCGCATCATGGGGAGAGTCGGGTGTCGGCACAAGGACAACCCGCAAAATGAGTATCAGGTGATGAGGAGCCTAAGTTGATGGCAGTGAAAGATTATCATTGCCGGCAGGTGCTTCGGCCAGCGCACTCTCAATCAACCGCGAGAGATTGCTTTCGACGATGCGCTGCATTTCGATGATCGCATTGACGCGTTTTATGACCTTTGACTGCTTTGCGCCCAGATCGATGATCAACGAAGCTTGCGTCGCAATCTTCTCGGCCAGATCAGGAGCGGGGCTTTTTCCCTTCAACGCATCCGCCAGATCGCGGATCATGTCGGCGGCGAGTGATATTTCGGTTGTTATATCCCCAGCCTCAAGCGAAATTCCCCGAAGCGGATGATCGGCAGGGTTCAGGGCATGGTGATCAATGGCGATGGTTTGGGTGATAGACTCCACGATATCGAGTACTTTTGCGCAACTCATGAGAATGTCATGCGCTTCAGGGCTCGTCGCTTTCTGGTTCAGAAGATTTTCGAGGCGCCGGATCGACAGCAGGAGGAACTCGTTTTCCGATTGATGGGCGCGGCGGGCATATTCAGCAAGGAACCATCGCCCGCGGGGTGTTTCCAGAACAGCACTTTCGATGCTCTCGAAATCGTGCTCGATGTCCCGCTTTGACTGAGAAAACTTATCCATCAACGCTACTCATTACAGCTACGCAACACGCTACATGGCCAAGAAACAACTCGACCTTGGCTGATTATACTGACCGTTGGTCAATGGATCGTTACCATCGGGGCGATTAATTGATGTTTATTCCGTCAGCGCCTATGTTTGATGTTGATTGTGGAAACACGACCTTGGTTGATGTAGGCGGCGCGTGTTACGCAAGCAGTAACACATCAGAAAATTTCCGAGGCAGTTTCCATGACTGTTGCGCCGTCATTTGCGGTTCTTCAAGAACGTTCCGGCGCGCAAATTGTTTTGCGCGGATCCTGGAGTGCGACACAGGGCGATGCCGTCGAAAAGATTGCGGATGAATTGGCCCGAACCATTCCGGCTGGTCCATCCGAATTGGACATGTCGGGGGTTGAGCGGCTCGATACGCTAGGTGCGTGGGTGATCAACCGGCTGCTGCACATGTGTGCGGCGCGCGACGCGCGGATCACCCTGAAGGGTGTGAGAGAGGCGCAAGAGATTTTACTCAGAGAAGCCGCCTATCGTGCATTTGATGACGGGCGACCTGTTAGCGGCGGGATCATGACCGGTATGTTGGCGGATACCGGCGAGAGTATGGTGCTGGCGGGTCGGGATGTTCGCGACGGCGTTGCGTTTCTCGGGCAAGTGGTTGCATCAATCGGGCGGGTGATCAGGCATCCCCGCAGGTTTCGGGTGACCACATTGGTGGCACAGATCGAGAATGTCTCGCTTCGCGGCGTGCCGATCATCATGCTGATCTCTTTTCTCGTTGGAGCGATTGTTGCGCAGCAGGGCATTTTCCAGCTGAGCCGTTTTGGTGCTGCGGCATTTGCCGTCGATCTCATCGGCATTCTTGTTTTGCGGGAATTGGGGGTTCTGCTGACGTCGATCATGGTCGCAGGGCGGTCAGGCTCGGCCTATACTGCGGAAATTGGCTCCATGAACATGCGCGAGGAAATCGACGCATTGAGAGTGATGGGGCTTGATCCCATCGAGGTGCTTGTGGTGCCAAGGATTTTGGCGCTGATCATCGGATTGCCCATTCTGACATTCATTGCCAATATTTCGGCGCTATTCGGGGGCGGGGTTGTCAGCTGGGTCTATGGCGGCGTCAGTCCGGACGTCTTCATCGAGAGGTTGTCCGATGCGGTCAAGGTCAACACGGTCATGGTCGGCTTGATCAAGGCACCGTTTATGGCACTGGTGATTGGTCTGATTTCATGTGTTGAAGGGCTCGGTGTGAAGGGTTCCGCAGAGTCGCTGGGACGTCGGGTGACAGATTCGGTCGTGAAATCGATTTTTATGGTCATTGTTGTTGACGGCTTGTTCGCCATGTTCTTTGCAGCGATCAAGTATTAAGGATTACCGTGATGGCCCACCCTGATCACGGATCTCGATTGAAAGCGGTGGATGCTGCGGGCGGACACGCCGAGGTGATCATTTCCGTGCGCGATCTGGTTGTGGGCTTTGGTCAGCGAACTGTGATGAACAAGTTGTGCCTCGATGTTTTCAGGGGCGAAATTCTGGGGTTTGTCGGTGCTTCGGGATCGGGCAAATCCGTTTTGATGCGAACGATTCTTGGACTTGTGCCGAAGCGGAGCGGAACGATCACCGCGTTCAACCAGACGCTTGACCAATTGACGCCGCTTGAACGCAGTATGCTTGAACGCCGTTGGGGCGTGTTGTTCCAGCACGGAGCGCTGTTTTCATCGCTGACGGTGTTGCAGAATATCCAGGTGCCGATGCGGGAATATCTGCATTTGTCTCAAGGATTGATGGACGAGTTGGCCTGTTTGAAGCTAGAAATGGTGGGATTGAAACCCGAAACGGGATCAAAAATGCCATCCGAACTTTCAGGCGGTATGGTCAAGCGGGTTGCTTTGGCGCGCGCTTTGGCGCTTGATCCGGAGATTGTGTTTCTTGATGAGCCGACATCCGGGCTTGATCCGATCGGGGCAGGGGAGTTCGACGAATTGATCGCGACCTTGCAACGGACGCTTGGTTTGACGGTTTTCATGGTGACCCATGATTTGGGAAGTCTGTTTTCCGTGTGCGACAGGATTGCTGCGATCGGCAATGGCGAGATTATTGCCGAGGGCGATCTCACTGTGATGTTGAAATCTAAAGATCCGTGGATCCAGAGCTATTTTCATGGCAAGCGTGCCCAAAGTATGATGCAGGAACCTTAGGAGACGATTGAGTCGCGATGGAGACACGGGCGAACTACGTCCTGATCGGAATATTCACGCTTCTGATGATGGCGGGAGGAGTCTTGTTTGTGCTGTGGGCTGCGGGGCGGGACACCACGGCGCTGGTGCCGTATCGTATTCTGTTTTCGGGATCTGTTTCAGGGCTCTCGCGGGGTGCTGCCGTGTTGTATAACGGGTTGAAAATTGGCGAGGTGACGTCGATTGCTCTCAACCCGAGTGATCCAAGCACAGTGATCGCGTATGTTTCGGTCAATGAAATGACACCGATCAACAAAGACACGCGTGCGCGGCTCGAGTTTCAAGGTTTGACGGGCGTGGCGTCTGTCCAAATGACTGGCGGGCGTCCGGATTCTGAAAGACTTATTGTTGAAGATTTCTCCAACCCGCCAACGATTATTGCGGAACGATCCGATTATCAGGATTTGATCGAAAGCGCGCAGCGTTTGTCACGGCGGGCTGATCAGGTGCTCGAAGCGGCAGAGACCCTTTTTGCAACCAATGCAGAGGCGATCAAGAGCACGATCAGCAATGTGGAGACGTTTTCGCGAACACTTGCTGACAATTCCGGCGCGGTAACGACATTGATCTCGGAAGGCAGGGAAGCTGCGCAGAATATTGCCGCGCTTTCGGCCCAGGCGCGTGGGATGATCGATCGGCTGGACGAGACGGCGGCCCGCCTCGATAGTTTGCTGAAAGGCGCAGATGATCTTGTCAATTCCGGCCCGCTGAAGGAAACGATTGTCAATTTTGCCGAGGCGGCAAAATCGGTTCGGTTGCTGGCCGACAATCTCGATCGTCGGTCAGAGGAGGCCGTCAAGGGCTTTGACCAGACAACGGGGAAGGGGCTTCGCGAGCTTGAAGGTTTGGTGATTGATGGCCGCAAGACGCTGAACGAAATCAACCGGAGCCTGAGGGATTTCGAGCGCAACCCGCAGAAGCTGCTTTTTGGCGCGACACCCACAATACCGGACTATCATGACAAACCTTGAGCATCGCACCCGAGCGCGTTTTGGATGCCAACTCGCGTCGATTGTGCTTCTTTCCGTTCTGACGACGGGGTGTGTTTCGCCGCAATCCGTGAGAATCTATGATCTTGGTGCAGCCGCAACGCGCAGTCAGCCGCTTTCGGGAGCCCCCGTGATGGCAGTCGGGGAGCCGTTCATGCTTCAGATACTCAATACTGATCGTATTCTGGTGCGAGGGGATGACGGTTCGATTACGGCACTCGCAGGTGTGCAATGGACGGACAGAGTGCCGGCATTGGTGCAGGCTCGTTTGATCCGCGCTTTTGAAGAGAAGGGTCGTCCGGCGATTCGGACAGGAATCGGGATTTCAGCGGATTATGTGGTGAGTTCGGAACTGACCGCGTTTCAGGTGAATACAGCCGATACGCTGACGGTGGATATCCAGATTGGCGTGAAGCTCGTTCAATCGAGCGACGGAAAAGTCATTGGTGCGCGGACGTTTCGCGGGCAACAAACGATCAGCACCATTGAAGGGGCGGCGGTCAGGGAAGGGTTTGACACCTTGCTGACCATTATAAGCGATGACGTGGCGCGCTGGTCTGCATCGGTACGTTGACTTAGATTTTTTAACCGCCGATCCGGACCAAGCCGGGATCGGCGGATGCTTTATTACTCGATCCGTCCGGCCGAGTGCGAGAGCAAGGTGTAAACCTTGCCTTCTTCCGAGGTCAGGATTTTCCGCGTGATTGATCCATCCGAATCATCGACCGTTGCTTCGCTGAGGATTTGCTCAAAACGGCTGAGATACGAATCGACCGCATCGCGGAAGGTGACGTCACGCTGATAATTCTGCCGGGCTTCATTGAAACGGCGCTCACCAAACATCGTGTATAGGCTTCGGGACGTCACTTTTGCCTCACCTGCGAGGAAGCGATCCCATAACTGCCCCACGGCGGTCGGATTGACCAAGAGCTTGATCTCGATGAGCAATTGCCCGATCGGATCCTTCGTCAACGAACGCGGTTCTGCAGCGAGCGGCATGCTCATTGACGGTGCCGTCATGCGTGAAGGTGGTGCTGATGGTGCAGACACTGGAGGGGATGACCGGAGTGGCGCAGATTCTTCCGGCTGTTCCGGTGCGTCAATGCTTCGCTTGCCCTGCTTCGGTTCATAGTCGCGCGATGCGCGATCAAGCAGATCCGACAGCCAGCCATTGCCTGGTTGGCGCTGTGACGTGGCTGGTTCCGCCTGACGGGGCTCGCTGGCTGGAGCCGGCTGCTTTGGCGGTAATCGTGGCGCTTCGATCTGCTCCTGTGGAACAGGAGTCGCACGAGACAGGAATGAAGGAGCCCGAGGGATCAACGGTTCAACAGGTGTCGGCTCAACGCTCTCGCGACGCGGCGGGCTCATCACTTGCGGCGCAGCTGCAACCGGACGGGAGACAGGGGCAACCGGGGCAACAGGGGCAACCGGGCGCTCAGCCGAACGGGCCATATCCGCAGCGCGGCCCGATGAGACCACAAGTGCGGAAAGCTCATTGAGGGCCTTGATCTGGTCGCCGACAACGCGGCGCATGGCAGACGCCTGTTCCTGGGTTTCACGAGGCAATTCCGTGATGCCTTTGCTGATCTCGTTTCTTGCGGCTTCGACTTCTTCGGCAATCTGGGAGGTTGCAAGCCGAATATGGGAGGTTGTCTCGTCAAAACGCGAGGTGAGACGGCCGAGGACATCCTCCATTTCGCTGATGGCTTGTTGATAGACTTCACGCAGAAGAGCAGCGGTCCGGTCGCGCTCCGATGACGTACCTTGCTCAACCAAATCCGCCTGGCGGGTGAACGCGCTGCTCGTGGCTTCTGAGGCCTCGGCGATGAATTGGCCGATCCGTTCGGCGCGTTCCTCGGCGGACTGAAGGGCCACGTTGATCGAGTCGGCGAATGACGATGCCAACAATTCAATCTGGTGGGTGCGGCTTGACAGCATTTCTGTCATTGCCTCGAAGGAGGCCTGACGATCACGCAGACCGTTCGTCAATTGGCTTTCAACATTGCCAAGTGACTGAGTTGCTTCTTCAAGCAGGCGGGCGTGCTCGCGCGTTGCAGTGGTCACGATTTTTGCGCGCTCATCAAGCTGGCCAAGCAGAGCGGAGGTTTCACCAAGGCCTGTCTCGGAAATCAGCCGCAGCGCTTCAATCTGCTGCGAAAGGAGGGTAGAGGACTGCTCCGTCTGCTCTGCCGCCGATTTGCCGGCATTATCGAGCAACACCAGACGGGCAGAGAGCCCTTCATCGAGTTTGGAGAGGTTCTCTGTCGCGCTGTTGACGATGGACTGAACCATGCGGCTCGATTCCGCGAGGCGGCCGAGCGAGAGCAGGGTTTCAGACTGGATTTGCGCCGTGGTGCCTGCGATTGCCTGAGCAGCTTCGTCGCCCGACTGGACAATGAGGCCCGCAATCGAGGTGCCTTGATCTTGGAGGCGATGGATGACTGACGCGCCTTTTGAGTCAAAAAGTTCCGAGATTTCGGCGATTTTGCTTCCGAACGATGCCGTGATTTGGCCGGAGGCCGTCTCCATGACGTTGACGACGCCGCGGGTTTGGCTTTCGAGCGACGTGCTGACATGCTCGAGGCGGTTGACGACGCGTTCTTCAAAATTGTGAACATTCCCTTCGAGCATACCGGCAATCTGATTGGCGCGCTCTCCGAGGAGTTCGTTGATTTCCGATGCCCTGATGGCGAGATCGAGGGTGACGCTCTCGGCACGGCCTTTCATTGTCTCTGCCAGAACTACCGTTTTGTGATCCATCGCAGTTGTCAATTCATGGCTGCCCTGCGAGATTATGCTCGCGATGTCAGCGCTCCTCTGGTCGAGGCTTTCAGTGAGGACCCGCGAGCGCTGATCGAGACGTTCGTCGATCTGGTTGATTGTGACCTCGATGCGCTCGACGACCTCCTCGCTCTTGACGCGGGTGCGCTCTTCAATGGCACTGAGTTTCAATTCGACGATTTCTGCCGCGCCGCGTGCCTGCTCGGTGAGACGATCCGCCAAAGCGCGGCCTTCTGTCGAGAAGAGATGGGCGACCTGACCGAGTTTCATTTCGATCGAGGAGGTGAATTCGTCGGTTTTTGCATCGATCCGGTTTGCGAGTTCTGCGCCGCGACCCTCGAACAACTGGCCGAACGCATCGAGATTATACGATAGCGCAGCGCTGATTTCACCGCCACGAACAATGACTGCTTCTTCGAGGTGATTGATCTGATCGCCAAGTTTCTGGTTGAGGGCGCCACCGTTGACGATGATGGAGTCTTCGAGGGACGCCAAACGGCTGTTCAGCTGGTCGCTAATTTTGGCGCCGCTCTGTTCGAAGGTTGTCTCAATTTTCCCGATATAGGCCGTCAGATTTTGATCGAGGTTTGACGCGCCGCTGCGCATTGTCGTGTCGATTGCCGAGATGCGGTTGCCGAGCGTCTGGTCAATCTGCGCGCTGTAAGTGCTGAGGGTCGTCTCCATGGCCTCTACATTCCGCGCGAGGCTCATATCAATGCTATCCGCACCCTTTTCGATGGTCGCGTTGATCGTATCAAAGCGGGAGGCGAGGATGTTATCAAGCTGCCCAGTGGCGGAGCCCAGCGTATTTGTGAGCGAGGAAATGTGGCTTGAGAGTGTATTCTCGATGGATTTCGAGCCGGTCTGAAGCGTTTCGCCGATTGTCGAGGCGCGTTGTGCCAGCGACTGGTTGATCTCGCCATGGAAGGACCCGAGGTGCTCCTGAATCTGTGACAACTGATCCACGAGGCTGCGCTGGATGAAGCTGGTGCCTGTCTCAAAAACGGTATTGATTGCCGCGACGCGCTCGTTCAGTTGGGTGTTGATCTGGGTCGAGGTCCGATTCAGGGTCGTCTCCATGGCTCCGAGCTGCTGGGTCAGGCTGTCATTGATGAAATCCGTACCGTAGCGGAGTGTTTCATTCATCGCGTTGACGCGATCTGTCAATGTATCGTCGATCAGGACGCGCAGATTATCGAACCGCGAATCGAGAGCGCCGATATGGCTCATGAAATTCGTGTCGATGTTGGTGGCGCCCTCGCGCATCGCCGTCTCAATGGTCGAGAAGCGGGTTGTCAGCTTCACTTCGATATCTTGAACGCTGCGATTCATCGTTTCGACGAACGAGCCAGTGCTGTCATCCATCAAAGCGTTCAGGCGCTCGGTTTGGGAATAGAGCAATTCCTGTGTTTTGCGCGACAGATCCGATTGCCAATTCTGAGCTTCCGACTGCATCTCATTGCGCATCCGGTCGACATTGTCGGAGAGGATGGAGACCATACGGTCGGTTGACTGCGTGAATGTGTCCCGCGTCGAGGACAGACGTTCATCAAGGATCGAGGCGAGGCGGTTCGATGACTCGTCGATGCCGCGCTCAAGATCGCTCGTGCGCGTCTCAAGCGTCTTGTGCAGATCACGAGCGGCGACGCCGATGCGATCCACGAGGCCGTCGGCCTCAGCCATTAATGTTGTGCTGATCCGGTTGATCCCGTCAGCCAGTCCCTCGTTCAATGTCGCACTTGTGGCGCGGATGGAGTTCGCAACTTCGTTGCCGCGCGCCGATATTTCGCCGACGACGGACGAACCCGTCTGATTGAGCGCCGAGGTCACTGTCTGCGAGCTCTCGTTCAACACACGATTAATATGTTCGCTTGTGTCGTTCAGGCGGAGATTGATCTGATGCTGGGTGGTTGAGAGCTGAGAGAGAAATTCCGTGCTGCGGGAGCCCAATTCACTGATGACGCGATCGCTGGACAGGTTGAATGTCGTGCTGATTTGCTCGGCTTTGGCGCCGATGACGCTCGCCACTTGATGGCCTGCATTGTCAACGAGTGTCGACAATGTGCGTGACGCGGCTTCGAGATCTCTGTTCAATAGGTCATGTGACGTCGAGATCGAGGCGCGGATTTGGTCCGCATTCGCCGAGATCGCCTCGCGCTGGAGGACCAATTCGTCGATCAGGGCACGAATACGCACCTCGTTCTGTCCGTAGGCGCGCTCAAGGGTCGAGATTTCATTGTGAACCATGGTTTCAAGTTCGCTGGCGCGCGCGACCGCACGCTCAACTCCATCGCCCATTGCTGCCACTTCGCGGCGAATGGCCTGCGAGAGGCTGACGACGGAGTCGACGGCGGAGTCTGTGGGCTCCGCAAGCCGAAGGGCTACTTGCGTCATTGATTGTGCGACCACCCGCATTTCGCGGGCCCGCATCGCCGCACTGGCGATCCCGAACATGACAAGTGCGGGCAGGCAGAGCGCCAAAGCCATAACGGCGGTTATGACGGGCGAAGTCGTCAGAAGTGTCTCGACGATCAGACTATGATTGAACTCGAACTGGAATGACAGGACGATAGCGACCAGAACGAACCAGGCGATCGAGCCGGTAAGCGCGTAAGAGTAGGGGGCGCGGGATTGGCGTGCTTGCAACAATTGCAGAATTTCACCGACCGCGCGGCGGTCATCATTTGCCGGTTGGCCGGGCAGCGTTTTTCCCGTATCGGCCTTTTCGGGCGACGCACTGGACGATTGTGTCTTATCCTGCCGGAAACGGGAAGGCTTTGCCTGATCACGGGTGGTTGTGCCAAACGACTGGGCGAGTTCTGTCGACGGCATCCGCACGGAGGATTCCGCGGTGTCGGGAGGAGTTTCCTGAACGACGTCTTCCGGCTTTGCATCGCCATGGATTGATTGCGTCAACGCTTCCTCAATCGCAGATAAAGCGGCTGCGGTCGGGTCGTTCACTTTCTTTTGCGTCGCCATCAGGTATCTCTTTCTTCGTGTTTTTTAACAACAAACCTAATTAGTTCGTTGTTAACAAACAGAATTATTTGATCGATATTCTGTCAATCATATCGACGTTAACCTATAACCTTGGCAATTTAACGACTCAGAAAGAATATTGCTACCCGGAGACACAAAGAGATCGAAAACATCCTTAACGACACTTATCAATAGCGGGCAGCCGGCAGTTGTTTTGAACCTGAGAGCGAATTTGTCATCGCTGAAAAATCCTGAGACTGCTTCCTCATGTCACTCGTCATTTCGGATTTTTTCGTCTAAAGAGACGGTTCTGTATTTCCATTTCCCACTTTGGACGTTTGAATGGCCCAGCTTACTTTTATTGATTTTTCCGGCACTGCCCGCGAGGTTCAGGCGGAAAATGGATCAACCGTCATGGAAGCCGCGATCAAGAACGGTATTCCCGGTATAGAGGCGGAATGTGGCGGCGCATGCGCGTGTGCGACGTGTCATGTCTATGTCGATGATGCATGGACGGATATTGTCGGGAAGCCGACGTCGATGGAAGAGGATATGCTCGATTTTGCATATGATGTGCGGCCTGTATCGCGTCTTTCATGCCAATTGCGGGTTTCCGATGCGCTGGACGGTTTGGTGCTTCGTACTCCGGAGCGGCAAGCCTGATTTTACGCCGGAATTATATGGCGGTATGTTGATCGGATTGCCGCGACCGGGTCTTTTGTTTTTTCAGGAAAATTCGATGAATGATGTGGTCAAGACAGATGCGTTGATTATCGGCGCGGGGCCGGTCGGCCTTTTTGCCGTGTTTGAATTGGGATTGCTCGATATCAGGGCTCATCTTGTCGATATTTTGCCGAAAATTGGCGGGCAATGCGCGGAATTATATCCCGAGAAGCCGATTTATGATATTCCGGGCTTTCCGATGGTGACGGGCCAAGGGCTTGTCGACAATTTGATGAAGCAGATCGAGCCGTTTTCACCCGAATTTCATCTCTCGGAAATGGTGGACAGCGTGACGGCGATCGGGACGCCCGAGGCACCGCTTTTTCGCGTCAATACGGATGCAGGTACGGAATTTGAAGCGAAAGTGATCATCATCGCGGCGGGGGGCGGATCATTCCAGCCGAAACGGCCGCCTATCCCGGGGATTGATGCGTATGAGGGGACGAGTGTGTTTTATGCTGTCCGAAAAATGGAGCAATTTCGCGGGCGAAACATTCTGATTGTGGGCGGGGGTGATTCAGCGCTCGACTGGACATTGAATTTGCAGCCTATTGCAAAGCGGGTGACGCTCATGCACCGGCGCGATGATTTTCGGGCGGCGCCGCACAGTGTGGAGCAGATGCGCAGCCTCGTGGCGTCGGGCGCGATGGATTTGAAGATCGGGCAGGTCACCGGTCTTGAGGGTGAGGGTTCAATACTTTCGGCAGCAATCTGCCGTGATGCGCAGGATGCCGAATTCCGTGTCGAATGTGACACGATGTTACCCTTCTTCGGACTGACGATGAAATTGGGCCCGATTGCGTCGTGGGGGTTGAACCTGAATGAAAACCTGATCCCGGCGGATACGGAAAAATTTGAAACCTCGACACCGGGTATTTTCGCGATTGGTGATATCAACACCTACGCTGGAAAATTGAAGCTGATCCTTTCGGGTTTTCACGAGGCTGCACTCGCGGCGCATCGCGCGCATCGGTATGTTTACCCGGACAAAAAGCTGACCTTCCAGTACACAACGTCATCCTCAAGCCTGCAGAAGAAGCTTGGTGTCGGCGCTGCGTCAACTTGACCGTCAAGAATGATCCAGATCAAGGAACTTTAGTCCATTCCCGGCATTTAATGATTAGGGGCATTGTGCTCCTTGTCAGGGAAACGGATCATGTTCAAATCGATTGTTGTGCCTGTTGATCTAGCCGAGATGGATGTCTCGAAACTGGCGATCGACAAGGCGGTTGCGCTCGCGGCTGTGACGTCGGCGCCGCTGCACTTTGTTTATGTTCGATCAATTCTTCCGGTCACGTTCATGGAGTATGTGCCGCCAGCCTTTGACGAAGAGCAACACGCCGAGTGCGAGACGAAGATGGCGGCCTTGATCGCGTCGCTGCCGCTTTCCGACAAGAGCCGCGTGACCAGTGAAATCCGCATGGGGTCGGTCTACAACGAAGTGTTGGCGGAAGTTGAAAAGCACAAGGCGGATCTGATTGTGATCGGTTCGCACCGGCCGGCCATGGCGACCTATTTGTTGGGGTCAAACGCGACAACGATTGTGCGTCACGCGCCGTGTTCTGTGATGGTGATCAGGCCGGAAGCATCCAAAAAGTGAGCGCCGGTAACGCCGCATTCGCCTAAGGACGGCGGCGCTCCTCGATGACGGTGTATTCTCCATCAATCACGGATTTATCCTGATTGCTGGCAGCAGTGCGTAAAAAGCGCTTCAGCCGCCAACGTAGGATAAGGGCGGCAATGATGACGATCGGGGTCAGGACCACGAGAAGGATCGAGCCCAGAAACAAAAAGGCTGCTGCCATGATGCCGCCGAGCAGCATGAAGAGCGCATATGCCCAGACGGATGGCGAGGATGCTTTGCGGGCAAAATTGAAGGAACGGAAGCGGGGTGCCATCAAGCGGCTTTCTCGGTTGGTCGGTAGCTGACGTTAAAGAGATAAGTATCACAGCGGCAAAATCAATATGAGGTGTGTGGAAATCATCATGTGATCCTTGCTACCAAGCGGGGGAGTGGGTATTTTGATTACATGCGCACACTTATTTTCCTGCGTCATGGTAAGGCGGTGCCGCATGGTGCGGCTCCCGATTTTGAGCGCCCGCTCACCGAGAAGGGTAAGCGGGACAGCTTAGCTGCGGGAACTCTCTTGAAAGAGGCGGGGATTGTGCCGGATATTGCGCTTGTTTCCCCTGCGTTGCGAACGCGCATGACGTGGAACGAGGCGCAACGGGAATTGCCGCCGATCCATGAGACTTTGTTGCCGGCGCTGTATCAGGCGAGTTCCGACGATATTCTCGCGATCATCCATGAGATGGATGACATGATGGGGAGCGTGTGTGTGGTAGGGCATAATCCTGCTTTGCACGAGATCGCAGTTCGATTGGCCAAGAGCAACAAGGCGCGCAAAGACATAGGCGACCATTTTCCGCCCGGAAGTTTGATTATGTTGAGGTTCGAGACGACGGAGTTTCGTTCAATCAGGGACGGGAGCGGCAAGGTTGTTTTGTTCCAAAGACCTGAGGACCCCCGCGGCTGAGGGCGGCAAAATTTGCCGGTTGGCATGTCATTTATTGCCGGAATGACCTTGTTTATCCGAGGCGCGCCATTGAAAGTGCTCAATAAATTTCAGGCACGCTGATTGCCTTTCTCTCCCCAACTTTGATCTTATGTTGATGTCAACAGAAGGGGCTAATCAGATGGGTGTGTTTTCGGCGATGACGACAGCTATTTCCGGGCTCAATGCGCAAGCGTACGCGCTCGAGAATATTTCCGGCAATATTGCCAATTCACAAACTCTGGGATTCAAGCGGAACGATACGAATTTCACGGATTTGGTGCCCGATTTCGGCGGGCCGCGGCAGGTGTCCGGATCTGTTGCAGCCGACAAGAAGCAAACGATCAGCCTAGCCGGTGATTTTCAGGCAACATCGTTTGGGACAGATATTGCTTTGCAGGGTAGCGGGTATTTTGTGGTGCAAAAAAAGGAACTGACCTCAGCCGGAGCTGTCATATTCTCGGATAGCGGGCTCTACACGCGTCGCGGTGATTTCCGGACAGACAAGGACAGCTATCTCGTCAACGGGGCTGGATATTATCTGAATGGATACGAACTTGATCCGCTAACAGGAGCGCCCGTAAGCGGTGTTCCAGCTGCGATCCAGATCCCCTCCGGATTATTGGCTGCAAGTGAAACAGATACGGTCGTTTATCAGGGCAATCTGCCGGTAGATCCATCAAGTGGTACAAAGACAGCGGTTGCTGCTGGCGGAACAATTACGGCTGCAAATGAAGCCGTTTTTTTGACCGAAACAATCTCTGGTGGATCGGTCAGCCTCTACAATTCACTCGGGAATTCCCAGACTTTGCAATTGCGATGGGGTAGAACGGCGGCAAATACGTGGGATGCATATTATCTGAGTAACAGCACAGCCGCAGGCGCGGCGGCCAAATGGACAAGTCTTGGGAATTTTGCGACATTCAATGCGACAACTGGCGCGTTGACTACCGTTATGCCCGCTACGATTTCGCCGACAATCAATGGTGTCGCGTTTCCGAACGTATCCTTCGACCTTACAGGTACCACACAATTCGGAGATCCAAGTGGAGCGTTCAGGCCAACGCAAATTACGCAGGACGGGTATACAACCGGGAGCCCAACCGGTGTATCGATCAATGAATTCGGGCGCATTTTCCAGACATATTCGAATGGGAAGTCGATTCCGGTCGCCGATATTGCGGTGGCCAATTTCAATGGGGACGATGCACTGAACCGGATTGATGGCGGCACGTTCGAGGAAACGGATGGCTCGGGTGTACCGATTTTGGGTTTGGGGGGAGCCAGTGTCAGGTCGTCGGGGCTTGAAGCATCAAATGTCGATATAGCCCAGGAATTTACCAAACTGATCACGACGCAGCAGGCTTATTCTGCGAATACCAAGGTGATCACGACGTCGCAGGATTTGCTGACGACGACAATTAACATGGTTCGGTAATATCTGACCAGACGGAGTAGCGGCCATGGGGCTATTTACATCGATCAACACGGCGTTTCAGGGGTTGGATATCACCCAGAAGCAGATGGGCGTCGTGTCACAGAACGTGGCTGGTGCGAATTCTGCGGGCTATGTGAAACGTCGCCTCCTGACCGCTGATCTTGCGGGCCCCGGTGGTGGCGTGGTCTCAAATGGCGTCCAGCGCCTGCTCGATACCTATGTGCAAAAGCAGCTCTGGCAGGAGACTGGTGGCGCGGGATACGCAAATATCCAGGAAAGCTATACAGATCAGCTGAACAAATTATACGGGGTTCCCGGCTCAACAACCGGGTTGACCGGGCAGTTCAATACGTTCAAGTCAAAACTTCAGGTTTTGCAGGCGAGTCCGGGGTCGATTGCTGCGCGCAGCGATGTGGTTTCCTCTGCAAAAATCCTGGCAAATAAAATCGGGCTTGTCTCGGACGGGATCAAGAATTTGCGGCAGGCGACGGAAGATGGCTTGTCGGACGCGGTGAGCGTTGCAAATACGGCGCTCTTTGATCTCTCTGCGATCAATCAAAAGATCGGAGCAGGACAAACCGACCCGGCATTGCTTGACCAGCGGGATCGAGCCATTCGGAGCCTCTCCGAGGTGATGGATATTTCGGTGACCGAACAGGCGAATGGCCGGATTTCAATTTCGACGAAGAGTGGTTTCATCCTGCTTGAGAATGAGCAGTTTGCGAGGTTGTCTTTCGATGCCAAACCAAATATCGGGCCTGACAATATTTACAGCGTCGATCCGGCAAAGCGAGGCGTTGGTACAGTTACGCTCACGGATCCAAGCGGGCAGGCGATAGATTTTATCGCAGCTAACGGCATACGTGGCGGAGAAATTGCGGGACTAATCGAATTGCGGGATAAAACACTGATTCAAGCGCAGGCGCAGGTTGACGATTTTGCAGCCAATCTGTCCTCGGCGTTTTCGGACCGCGCGGTTACGAGTGCAACGGTTGCCGGCGGGCAAGAAATCGCTCTTGCCGGATTGCAGGCGGGCAACAAGATCAATCTCACCTATGTGGATACGGGCGGCGTTACCCGCAAGGTGACGATTATCCGGGTTGATGACGCATCGAAATTGCCGCTCGATAATTCTGCGACGCCTGAAACGGATGATTCGGTTTTAGGTGTGAGTTTCGCAGGCGGGGTGACGGGTGCGATTACGGCGCTTCAAACCGGATTGAACGGGATTGGTCCGGGTTTGACGGCGTCGGCAGTCGGGGTAGCGCCGGCAACAACGCTGAGACTTGTTCCGGCGGCAGCGGCGAGTGTTTCGTCGCTCTCGGCCTCGATTACGAATACGGCGTTGACCGGGCCCGGGGCGGAAGTTCCGCTTTTTGTTGATAGCGGGGCAAATAATGCTCCGTTTACCGGCTCGCTTGATGTGAAAACCCAGAAGACCGGGTTTGCCTCCCGCATCGTGATTAATCCGGCGCTTGAAACTGACCCTTCGAGACTTGTTGTTTATCAGACGCCTGCGAACCCTGACGCGGATCCGACGCGTCCAACAGCACTGCTGGATAATCTGAATAACCGGACCTTTGTGCCAAGTGTCGAATCCGGGATCGGGAACGGGCAAAATGCGCTTTCGATCAGTACAGGCCTCACACAAATAATTCAAACTCAAGCGCTGCAGGCGAGTGAAAAGACAAGCTTGAAAGACGGCCAGAATATCGTTTTAACGGCTATTGAAACAAAATTTTTATCTGTTTCTGGTGTAACAACGGATCAGGAATTGGCCACTCTGACGCAACTTCAAAGTGCTTATGCCGCCAATGCCAGGGTGCTTGCTGCCGCGCGGGACATGCTTTCGACCTTATTGGGAGTCTGATTATGACACGGATTGCAGATAGAAACGGCTTTTTTATCGGTTCACAGACGTTTCGAACGGCGGCAGATGCATTCGTTGATCAAAATGCATTACAGGACGTTCTGTATCGGCAGGCACGAACGCAGAAGATTGCAGATACATTCGGGGGACTTGGCGGTGCGGCTGCAAACAGTGTCAATCTGAATGCGCGCATTAGTGACATTACGGCTTATGATGGTGTCATCAGCATAGGAAAGTCATCGATATCGATTGCGAATTCATCAGTGGAATCTTTCAGCGCGTCTGCAGCCAAGTTGAAAAATGAAATACTTTTCATTGGCAAGGGCGGGAACGCCGATGGCCGGTTGACGGCCCAAAATGTTGTCAAAGAGCGTTTAGGTCTGATGATTGAAATGCTGAACACCAATGATACATCGACATATGTTTTCGGTGGCAAAGAGTCGAACACGCCGCCCGTGATTACCAAGGAAGAGATGCTTGATGGGGCAGCCGGAAGGGCAGGGCTCAGGCAACTGGTCACCGAGCGGAGGCAGGCTGACCTTGGTGCGGATACGTTGGGTCGCACGGCAATCACGCAGGTGGATGAGGTGGTAAGTCTTGGTGAGACGGTGGCCGGTTTGCCGTTCGGGTTTAAAATTCAGGGAGTTACGTCGACATTGGATAACACGACTGTGACCGGACCGACGGGTACGCCGCCGGTTGTTTCGGCAGAGTTTTTGGGAACTGGATCGCCGGGTGTAGGGCAGACCTTTACGGTCAAGTTGGGCTTGCCCGACGGCTCATCAAAAGACGTCGAGTTAAAGGTAGGTTTGACGCCCATTTCGGGCGATTTCACGCCCGGTGCAACTCCATTGGAAACAGCCGATAATTTCAGGGCAGCATTGACGGATAAAATTCGTTTTACTGCCGAAACGGCGCTTGCTGGTGCTTCCGCGCTCGCGACTTCGCAGGATTTCTTTACAGGAATTGTTGCCCGGCCATTACAACGGGTGCCAGGACCGAATTTTGCGGCCGCGACCGCTTTTGCGGCTGCGACGCCGGCTAACACGACGGTCTGGTATAAGGGAACGGACACGGCCACTGACCCGCGTCAGGACCGTTTGTTGGTTGCGTCACAGCGGGTCAAAGTGGGGATTGGCGTTAGGGCGAATGAAGCCGGGTTTCAGAAGACGTTTGCGGCCTTGGGAGCTGTTCTCGCTTCAGAATTTTCGACAACGGAAACAACCGCAATTGCCCAATTCAATGATGGCAGGGAGCGTGCGGTGATTGCTATTTCTGCGGCAATTCCAAGTGTCGAGGCAGTTATTCTTTCGCTCGGGACGTCGAAGGCGCTTGTTGAAGACGTCGAAAGGAACAATGTGACGACAAAGGAAATCATCAATCAGGCACTTGATGATGTGGAGGGTGTCTCTTTGCAGGAGACTTCGGTAAAGCTGCTTACGGTTCAAAACCAGATTGATCTGACTTACAAGATCAGCTCAACCATCTTTAAATTGAGTTTTTCGCAATATCTCTGAAGCTGTGGTTTCACTGATTTTATAATTTGTGTTTTGATCGAGGCGAAAACCCGCTCATGAAGCGGGTTTGGCTTGCGGAAGCGGCGGCTCGGTCATCAGACCTTGAGCGATGGTGCGATTGATGTTGATCAGCGCATCCAGCTGTTCTGGGCGGGTATCGGTGATAATGTCGAGCGAGCGGTTGAAAATAAAGATCGCGATATTGGCTATGTTAACCTTCAGTTCGCGATCGAGGGGATTGTCCTCTTCAGTCGCCGATGTGACGAGCACGGTCCATAGTTTCCGATTGTAGATGATCGCTTCATCAAGATCCGAGCGGTCCGTGTCCCAATTATCCTGAACGGCTTTGAGGCGGTTGGCTGCTTTGATGAGAAGTTGGCCTTCAAGTTGTCTCTGGGAAACTCCCGTCCGTGCCGTTTTTGCGTATGCGCTCAGTGCCTGGTTCATCGTCAATCAGCTCCGATTCGTAGTCTATCAATTTGCCTGCGGCTTTAATCGATTTATACAGATCACCGCTTAATATGTGGTTATTAATTTTCTCCAGTAACGGAATTGCGCTCGGAACAGCCTTGGCAAATTCACGATAGAGCCGCATATAAAGTTCAAGATGGAGATCGACATTGTCGTCGAGATACATGAGTTGGACGACGAAATAGAGCCTTTTAGCAGGGGTTGTCGCTTTTCTTTCTGGCAGAACGTCTTTTTCGCGGAGAATTGGAGCAAATCCACGGATGAAAAGGCGGCACCGAGTGTCGCCGTTCTGCACAACCGCTTCACCGATTACGATGCGTTCACCGGGTTTTAGATCAACTTTGAGAGCCATCATTACTTCTTTCATAAAGTCCAGATTTCTATGGCTAACAAAAAAAAGCCAGTCACGCAAACAACGTGACTGGCCAAGTCTGGACAATGGAATCCATTATCAGAGCAACACTTAATTTACTCTGGGTAATGAACCCAATTAGAAGAGACGCGTCACTGCCGCGTCGGACTGTGCGGCAAGCGAGAGCGTCGTCTGCGCCAATTGCTGACGCGTGTTGAGTGTGAGGAGGTTCGTTGATTCCTCGTTCTGATCGGCCATTGTGAGGGCATCGCTGCCTTCTTTCAGGGTATCGATCATGTTTTTTGTGAAAGTTGAGCGGTTCTGAATGACTGTGAGGTTTGAAGCAAACACCGAGGACTGCGCGGTAATCTTGTCTGTTGCGCGCTTCAGGTTCGCCATTGCAGCCTGAACATCATCATTGCTGATGAAGTCGTTCGTTGCGTCTGCAATGCCCATTTCCCCGTTTGCCGTGTAGTTGACACCGGCAATTGTGATCGCGCTGGATCCTGTCTCGTTGAAGGTGACCTTGAGGTCCTGACCTTGAAGAAGGTTCACGCCACCATAGCCTGAATCCTGGATAGTTTGATCAATCTGGCGGAGCATTTCATTGAACTGGGTCGCCATTGTCTTGCGCGTCGAGTCTACAAAGTCAGTGCCGCCCGCGTCGACGGTTGAACCTTCCGATGTCTTTTCTCCAAGAAGCTTCTGAAAATTTGCATCGGAGTCGTCGGATTCGATGCTAACAGTTTTGCCATTCGAGGAGACGATCGAGATGTTCCCGCCGACGAGTGACGCCCGTATCGCAGTTCCTGATCCTTTCGGATTCAAATCTTCATTCGAATTGATCCCGTCGATCAGATCCTGAACGGTCGAGTCGGCGTCGAGTGTGATTACGTCTTTAGCCGTTCCACCATCAACCGAAATCGAGATTTTCTTTGCGGTTGTCATCCCTGTATCGCCGACCAATTTGTCAGTGGCCTTGAGAGCGGTTGTGAGAGACCCGGTGAGCGTGTTGTTTTGGCCAGCCTGAAGGGCTTTACCGACAAGACCTTTCGCGCTGTCCATCAAGGAGCGGACAGAGTCGAGACCCTTGCTCGTTGCTTTCAAGACGCTTTGGGCCTGGCCCATATCATCGAGGAGCCCCGACAATTCGTTTGCACGGCTCGACAGGTTTGCGGCACGGAAATAGTTGGCCGGATTATCGAGTGCGGAACCCACGCGCTTGCCGGAAGCAAGGCGCGCCTGGCTCTGCTGAACATTGAGTGTGTTTGTCTGCAGTGCCGAAAGTGCGCTGCGCATGCCGGATGAAAGTGAAACTGTCATAATGAAAAACCTTCTGGTTAAAAAAAGATCCGTTCGCTCTGGTGTAGAGTGGATCGATTTCTCTTATAGCGTGTATTTCTTAAAATAGACTTCTGAATTTTGTAGAATTTTACGTAAGGGTATTTTTTCAAAAAATGAAAATAAATCGGTAAACCAATGTCTTGCAAGTTGGCGAAAGTTTTATATTTGTCTTCAGATATGCGAATACGGCCCTTATGTCTAAAGGCACGGGAGATCATGAAAGTCAATTACAGGCAGGTGGTATTCACGTGGCTGGATACTGGCTTTTATCCGACACGGCCAGGTTTTGCTGCTTCGCATAGGCACGCAGTCGCAAGAGCGCCTGATCTGGTGTTTGGCTGATCGTTTGCCCGGACCGCTCGTCAATGACCCGAAAGACGGGTTGGTTTGTTGACCAATCCATGACGGTTTGCCGCCGCGTCCGATTTTGCAACTCGCTTTCTTCACGGGCGGGCGTTGAAGCTGCGTTTGAAATCGCTTGTGCCGTCCGGTTGTTTTCCAAGCGGGGCCGAGTCTGGCCGAGAGTCGTAACGGCCGTAACCGTTCGTGCCTCAGGAAGATCCGTACTGACCCGGTCAGTCTGCTGTGAAACGACAAGAGCCTGTGGCGCGGGAGGCGCCTGCGGACGAGTTGCGGGGGTTGATATCTCCATAGCGGTCATTCCCTGATCGTTGTGATCAGGTACCACAATAAACAACAAAAATTAGTAATTTGTCTTTGAGGACACTCGCATTCAGTTCAAATTTGATAACAAAAAGACTGATGGATCGACATAAATTCTAAAATCTCTTGGACAGGTGGAGCGGAGCGGTCATAGATTCCCGGCGAACCGGTGTCATTTGAGCGCCGGAGCCATAGGTATCAAGCGCTTTACCTTTCAGGGTATCAGCTGTGACATCGCGCAAGAGCTTCTCGGACACGGCTTTCACTGTCGCAAGCGTTCTCATATTGTGCTGAAGAGCGGATTTCAGCGCCTCATGTCGTTCCTTCAGGCGGAACAATAGCTCGGGAGCAAGCTTTTTCAGGGGACCTATTTGACGCTTCATGGCTTCCACCGCCTGAAGATAGGCCCCAGCTGCTTCGCCTTTTTTGTCGGTCAAAGCAAAGCTTTCACCAAGGCGCGCGGCAGCGACATGAGCGGTTTCTTGCGCAAGGATTGATTCGAAAGCATCCAACTTAGCCATCACATCCGCGCAGAACTGTTCCGCTTCTTCGGGAGATTGGGGTGTTGTTTGAAGGGGTGGCACATTCATCATTGCGATTGTCCTGCTGTGCTTTGTAGGCGAATGAGTTCGGAATAAATCGATTGTGTGATGCCAACGCCGCCCGAGAGGGAGATGGTTTTAGCCATTTCTTCGGTTAGCATGCCGCGCCATGCGTCACCGCCGGTGCCCTCTGCTGCGAGAGGTCCATCACCTGACAGATTACTCATCATTTGACCGATCATGGTCGATAAATAGACCGATTCAAAATCCTGAGCCGTTTTCCAGGCCCTTTTGTCGATATGAGAGGGATTTTTTGTTGAGGAATTGATCGGTAACGATAGTGTCGGATCCATTACATCACCTCTATTTCGGCCTGAAGAGCACCTGCAGCCTTGATCGCCTGAAGGATCGATATCATGTCTCGCGGGCCGATCCCGAGTGCGTTGAGGCCGTCGACGAGCTCACTGAGGGCGATGCCCTCTTTCAGAATTGCGAGTTTCCTGTTTCCTTGTTCATCGACCTGCACGGTCGTTTGCGGAACGACCACTGTCTCCCCGTTTGCAAGCGGGTTTGGTTGGCTTACTTGCGGTTGTTCATTGACCGCGATGGTCAGATTTCCTTGTGCGATTGCGACGGTCGAGACGCGGACATTGCTGCCCATGACGATCACGCCCGACCGCTCGTCAATGACGACCCGCGCGATCTGATCCGGAATAATCTGCAAAAGTTCGATTTCCGAAATCATTTTGCTCATGCTGCCTTTGAAATCTTTTGGCATTGACAGCACAACGGTCGATGGATCGGTGGCTTCGGCAATCACGCCACCCATGAATTCGTTGATGATGGACGACATACGCTGCGCAGTTGTCATGTCAGGATTGCGCAGCGACAAACGGAGTGTTTTTGCGTCTTTCAGCGCGAATTCCACTTCACGCTCGATGATTGCACCATTTGCGATGCGACCAGAGGTGGGGACGCCCCGCGTGATGGACGCGGCGGCGCCTTCTGCCTGAAAGCCGGCAATCGCCACAGAACCCTGAGCCACTGCATAGACATCACCCGTAGCGCCAAGCAGGGGCGTGACGAGCAGTGTGCCGCCCTGCAGGTTTTTGGCATCACCCAAGGCGGACACAGTTACGTCGATGCGCGTGCCTGATTGGGCAAAGGGTGGCAGGTTTGCGGTGACCATGACGGCAGCGACGTTTGCGGTACGAAGATTTGCACCGCGGGTATTGACGCCGAGGCGCTCCAGCATCGCGGTGAGGCTCTGGCGGGTAAAGGGGGAATTGTTCAACGAGTCGCCCGTTCCGTTCAATCCGACGACGAGACCATATCCGACGAGTTGGTTTTGCCGGATTCCTTCAACCGAGGCGAGATCCTTGACGCGGGCCGATTGGGCGTAGGACGGGACCGCGAAAGATAGTATCGCAGCAGCCAGTGCCATTGTCGCCAGTGTCATGAACGCGAAAGGTCGGAAAAATACAGTTATTGACATAGCCATGATCCTTTTCAATAAGAAGGAATGCGAGACATGTGCCATTGATGAAAAAAGCCAAGTATATGAAAAATATACATTTTTAATTCTGTGTGTTTCCGAGATTGATCTATTTTGGTGACAAATTTTCCATCAACAGGCAAAATTTGCCGGGTTCTTCATGATTGATTAATTCCCCTCCAGCATGCATGACGTTACGAAAGGAGGTACACAAATGCGTGTGAACGACAAACCGCCTGTGCCAGGCGCGGCGGTTGAACGAAGTGCGAAAGAGGCCGGTCGATCAGGCGCCATTTTTCAGGTGCCGACGCACTCGGCTTCCGTTGCACGGAATGCAAAGGTTTCGTCGGTTTTCTCGGCCGTTCCGCTCGACGCCGTGCTGGCCTTGCAGAGCGAGATTGATCAACCTGTTTCCCGACGAAAACGTTTGGTGCGGCGGGGACTGACGATGGTGGATAAATTGGACCAGCTCAAGGTTTCGTTGCTGTCGGGGCAGAGCGATGCACGCCATCTGGATGATCTTGCCGCGTTGCTTATCGAGAAGCGGGAGGACGATCTCCCCGAGAATGTTGCTGAGCTACTTGATGCCGTCGATGTTCGTGTGGCCGTTGAACTGGCCAAGCGCGGTCGGTAGCCTTTGCTATCCTGCCCTATTTGGATAAAAAGTGCGCTTCGAAGATGATCGGTGCGAAGAATTATTGCGTGGTGCGTTTCCCAAGGCTATAGAGGCCTCGCTCCTGTCTGGGGAGCAATACAAACGACGCGTGAAGGATCCAATGTCAGAGACACTTGAAGTCACGTACCGTCCCTCTGAAGACGAACCCTTCATGAGCGATCGTCAGAGAGATTATTTCCGCAAAAAATTGCTGGTTTGGAAAGAGGAGATTTTGAAGGAGGCCAAGGAGACGTTGGTTCATCTTCAAAACGAGAGTGAAAATCATCCCGATGTTGCAGATCGTGCATCGTCGGAAACGGACAGAACGATCGAGTTGCGCTCGAGGGATCGGCAAAGAAAGTTGATCTCCAAGATTGATGCAGCTTTGCTCCGGATTGATGAGGGGACTTACGGCTATTGCGAGGAAACCGGGGAGCCGATTTCAATCAAGCGTCTCGACGCGCGCCCGATTGCGACATTGTCGATCGAGGCGCAGGAACGCCATGAGCGGAATGAGCGCGTGTTCCGGGATGATTGAGCCTTGAGGCAAAACGTGAACTGCCCCCCGCGGGAGAGACGGGAGGCAGTTTGATGCGCAGGGTTGAATGCGGGGAGCCCCCGCGCATGATCTTTTGTGATCAGAATGGCAGGATGATATCGAGAACCTGCTGTCCGTATCGTGCTTGCTGAACATCGGTGATCTGCCCACGACCGCCATAGGCGATGCGAGCCTCGGCAATTTTCGTAGATGTGACCGTGTTGTCGGCTTCAATATCCTCGGGGCGAACAATGCCTCCGACGATGAGTTCGCGGACTTCGAAATTCACGCGGACTTCCTGTCTACCTTCAATGACAAGATTTCCGTTCGGCAGAAGCTGGGTAACGACAGCGGCGACATTGGTGGCCAGTGTTTCAGAGCGGTCCACTGATCCTTTTCCCTGGTTCGACGTTGAGGAATTTGTTTGCACCAGTGGCGACAGGCCGGGATTTCCGGGCAGGATTTTGGGGATCGCTGTCTCCAATCCGAGAAGATTCGGTGTGTTCAAGGTTTCATTGTTCGAGCGGGATCGTTCTGTTTCGTTGTCAATCTTTGCACTATCTTTCAATCTAACCTTCACGGTCAGGATATCGCCAATTTGTTGTGCGCGCTGGTCCTTGAAGAAGGCCCTCGAGCCCTGCCTCCAGAGTGAATTCGGTGTGTGGGTTGCGACCAATTGGGGCGGCATGGGCATTTGGACGGGGCGATAGCCGGAACTGGCAGTCGGATTTTCGATGGCAGACAGCGCCGGGGGGCGTCCGATCTCGGCCAGACGATCTGCGGTATTGCACCCGGCAAGTGGTATCGCAAACGCGATAAGTACAAGGCGGGACTTAGAAAAAATCTGCTTTTTCATGAAAAATTCCTCTTTTCCCGATTACTGGGTGTTAGCTGCAAGATTTGTGGATGGGTCTGGTTTGACCGATACTCGTCCCTTGCCGGTTACGATGGCATCGACGGTTCGCTTCGATTGCGGGTTCATGACGGAAATGACATCATTCATCGATCCGGCCTGAAGCGCTTTACCGCGCATACTGATCACAAGACCGGCCCGTTCATAACGGACGAGTACATTGGCGTTTTTTTCGACCTGAATTTCTGCGACAAGTTCGTTGGCGGGGATCGGATCGCCGGATTTCACGTTCCGGTTCAAGACCATTCCACGCGGTGAAATCGGCCCAAGATCATCGGACTTTTCACCTTCAGTTACGGGCTGAAATTCCTCGCGGAAGTCGCTCCCGCCGATGACGATGCCACGCTCAATGTCTCTCGTTGCGATATAGGTCAGCTGCAGCGGCTTGACAGTTCCCCTGAGTTCGATGGGATTTTTCAGCAGTATGGCGCTGTCCGATATCACGGCGATTGCCTGAAATTGGGTTTTTCCGCGGTCAATTTTCAATGATCGGATCTCCAGCGGTCTGGTTGCTGTGGACTCGATGTGGCGTTCGACCGCTTGATCTTTCCAAATCAGCGTGAAGTCGAATTTTTGAACGCCGCTGATTTTCGCCATCTCGCGTTCGAGCGCGGTATGAATGTCGCTTTCGGTAATGAAGCGTGATTTCCGTGTGATGGTAATTTCGTCAAATTTGGCCGCGTTATCGACGACCAGAGATAGTTTTTGCGCAGCGGACACGACACGAGCCACCTTGATCGTGCCGTTTTCACCCGGCAATGGGGCGCGAAACATGGGTATGTCGGGTATGTTCTTTCCGATGATCAGATCGGCAAGGGAGAGTGTCTCTTTTTCAGTCGATACTATTTTCCGGACTTCGTTCGGCGCGGCGGTAGCTGTAAATGTCGCGGCTGCAAGCATGCAGAAGGTTGATAAGAGGAGGCGAAGCGGGTGATTAAAAGCGTGCATCATTGATTACCCCCTGAACATTTGCGAGGTCGTCGACGACATCTGATCCGATGCTGTCACGACCTTCGAATTCATTTCGTATGCACGCTGCGCAGATATCAGGTTCGAGATTTCGGTGACGGCATTCACATTGGCTTCTTCAAGGTAATATTGCTGAAGGTTGCCCCGGTTCTCTTCGCCCGGATTTCCTGTTGACGGGGGCCCCGAGGCGGATGTCTCTGCGAAGAGATTGTCGCCCAGCGAACTCAGGCCTGACTTGTTGACAAAGGTCGAGAGTTGGATCTGGCCAATATCTTGGGCTGCGACCTCCCCCTGAAGAAGCGCCTGAACGATCCCGGTTGGGCTGATTGTGACTTTGACGGCTGTTTCCGGCACGGCAATCGTCGGATCGATCAGATATCCGTCGCTTGTGACAATTTGCCCCTGAGCATCGAGATTGAGCGAACCATCCCGTGTATAGGCGGTTGCCCCGTCCGGAAGAACCACTCGCAGAAATCCGTCGCCTCGAATGGCGACGTCGTATTCCCTTTCGGTCGAACTGATCGGCCCTTGGGACATTGCTCGCGCGGTCGATACGGTTTTGACGCCGGCCCCGATTTCAAGTGCGGCAGGAACCTGCTGGCCTGCGGCGGCTGTTACGGCGCCGGCGCGTCGGAGGGTTTCGTAGAGAAGATCCTGAAACTGAGCCCGTTGGCGTTTGTAGCCTGTGGTCCGCAGATTGGCGATGTTGTTCGAGATCACCTGAACATTGGTCTCCTGAGCCATCATTCCGGTTGCTGCTGTATATAATGCGCGCATGGATGTTCTCCTTTACTGGACTGTGGCGAGGCGCTCGACGGCGCTTCTGCGTGTTTCATCAAGGCGTTGCTGCATCGAGGCCAGGCTTGAATAGGCGCGATTAACCTCGATGAGGCGGCTCATTTCCAGAATGGGCTGGACATTCGAGCGTTCCAGTGCGCCGGGAACAATTTGTGCGGTAGGCAGTTCGGGTAATTGAGTCCGTGTCCCGTAGACATTAGCGCCGAGATTATTGAGCTGTGACGGGTCGGTTACCTCAACAATTTGAAGCCTTCCAAGCGGGCCATCAGCACTTTCAACAGTGCCATCGCCGGCAATCGACACTCCTGTTGTGCCCGGATTTATGGTGATGCTCCCGCCGCCAACCAGGACCCGTTCGCCGTCACTGGTTACAAGTGTTCCGTTTTGGTCGAGTGCCAAGCTTCCGTTTCTTGTGTACTTAAAACCTGTTGTCGTCTGGACAGCTAGGAGTGTATTATTTCGTAGCGCTATATCTAGCGGATTACCCGTTACTTCCACGGGGCCATTTGTAAAATCTAGATTAGTTCCGCGATCAGCGACATAGGACACCCTTCGTTGCGTCCTTGGCAATGTGTCGGCTCGGGCCGTCGGGCTTACAAATTCTTCGAAATTTACACCGCGAGACTTGAAACCCGTTGTGTTCATGTTTGCGACGTTATTGGCAATGACATCCAGATTTCTTTGTAGGGTGATCTGGCGCGATAGGCCTACCAGTAAAGCGTTTTCCATTTATGTCTCCCTTTTGGAACTCAACTTGCTGACATTTTGGCTCATGAGGCTCCCCAGCGTTATGTGCCGGTTTCAACAATGCAGAAGATATGCCAATTCTTAAATTTCAAATTTTTTAAACAAAAACAGTGATTTAAATTGATTTAAAGGCATTTTTACCGTAGGGTCATTCATGGAATATGTAAGGAAATTCGGCAAATATTTCCCTTTTAAATGCATGGTTAATCAAAAATTAACCATATTTTTGTTAAGAATATTCAATAGTCGAAATAGTTTGAATCGATAGGGTAGTCTAAATGGCGGAAGTATCCGATACACGGTCGGAAGGCGATACCAAGCCCGCCGGAAAATCCAAACTTCTTATCATCGCAGGGTTTTTTTTCTTGTTTGCACTGGGGGGTGGGGGCTATTTCTTTTACAAGAAATCCCAGATGGCCAGCACAGAGAACTTGCCCGTTAAGAAGGAGGCGGGATTTATCGAGATCAAGGATATGATGGTGGGTGCTGCCGGAGCGTCCATGGAGCAGATGCTTGAGAGGCCACGCTATTTTCGAATCCGGATTGTTCTCGAATTGTCCGACGGCAGTCAGGTTCCCGCAGTGCAGGCACTTTTGCCTCGGGTGGAAGATATCCTTCAGACGTATCTGAGAGAACTTCAACCTTCTGACATTGAGGGGTCGGCGAATATATTTCGTCTGAAAGAGGAACTTCTTCGACGCGTCAATATGGCAGTTCAGCCTAACAAGGTTGATGCGATCTTATTCAAAGAACTGCTTGTGCAGTAGGGGTAGCAGAGATGTCAAACGCTGAAGCCAGCCCAGCACAGACACCTTCCTCCTTATCGGAGCTTGCGACGGGATCAAAGGACCCTGGGGGGGCCGGCTCGCCTTGGGCAAAGATGGCGAGTGCTGTCGATGTTGGCAAACGTGAGGCGAGCGAACCTCTCCTCAGTCAAGGCGAGATCGACCAGTTTATGAAAGGCGGCGCTGCGGCGTCTCAAGGTGGCAATCAGGGGGTTGAGGCGCTTGCGGAGCCGGGCTCGATTTCGATCAGTGGTCTGCCACTTCTTAAAACAGTGGCGGACACGCTGGTTCACTCCTTGTCCCAAGATATCCGGCAACTTACAGCGTCAATTGTCGGCTCGGAGCTGGGTGAACTGACTGGCGTGAGAATGGGCAGTTTTCTTGATTCAAGGCCGATCCCCTCGCTTTTGGCGATTATCAAGTCTGAGCTTTGGCCCGGTTTTGGTCTCATTACTGCAGATTTGCCGTTTGCGAGCGCTTTTTTCGATATTTTGATGGGGGGGCGGCAATCTCGAAGTGGAACTGTCAAGATGAGCCGGCCTTTTTCCGCGATTGAACTGAAATTTTTCAGACGTCTTGTTGAAGTTGCGACGGCCAGTTTTTCCAGAGCGTTTACCCAGCTTGTGCCGACAAGCTTTGTGATTGATCGCTTCGAAACAAATCCGAGGCTGATTGCAATAAGTCCAGCATCGGAGAATGCGGCCCGGTTTCGTATTCAGATTCAATTTGGTTCCCGAAGCGGAAATATAGATTTCGTCTTGCCTCTCTCGACACTTGAACCGATCGCATCCTCGCTTCGCCCGCCGCAATTGTCTGCTGACGCATTGGTTGACCCTGCCTGGCGTCGGCATTTTGTTGACCGGATCGGCCGGTTCGAGGCATCGATCGATGTTGTCCTGCGGGAATTAAAATTACCCTTCCGGACGGTTGTCGGATTGTCGGTGGGAGATACAATCCCTTTGAACATGCGACCTGACACGCCGGTGATTATTCGCTGTCGGGGGATGCCGATTTCGACCGGCTTGATGGCACGATCCGGGGATCGCATCGCCATTAGCCTGATTGACGCACCGCGCAATCTCAAAAAAGAGGGAAAGATTTTTTCATGATCAAAATGAGTTTTGATTATCTTCTGATCGCAATGTTATTTTTGACCTTTGCCTATTGCATGATCATTGACCGACGTCTGCGGGCATTCAAGTCCCAAGAAGGAGCGCTCAAGGCTGTGGTTGATGAACTCGCCACGGCGACTGAAAATGCGCGTGAGGCGACCTCTCACCTCAGTACATCGCTGGATGAGATGCAGCGGAGCCATTGGGAGAATATTGACGCTGCGAGGACGATCAATAGCAAACTCAGTGACAAAATTGATGCAGCCGAAGCGATGCTTGCCCGGATCGAGCGTAACTCGGTCGGCGCAACATTGCAGGACGAGCCAGTACGTGCGAGGCCCGACCGCCTTGGCCGGTTAGCGGGCGACCAAAAAGAGCTTCTGCCTTCTGTGAACGAGTTGGCGCGCAGTTTGCGATCAAGGACAGGAACCGGACTGAGATGATCAAGGCGCTGGCTTCTTTTGCGTTTTCAAAGCTCCGAATTTTCGGGCTCCTTGCAATCATCTTGTTGGGCGCTGGCTCCTTCAGGGCGGTCAACGAATTGGTCCCGGATTTTTCAAAAAATGCTGATGAATTCGCAGTTCGTGCATCCCAGTTGCTTTCTACGGCGCTCGGATATGGAGAGACGCCTGATGTCGATGGTGCAGAGAACGCTTCGACACCTGACGGACTTGCCAATCGTCTGGTCAATCTGTTTGCATTCAGGGCAGAAAATCCGACCAGTGACGATGCATTATTAACTGGATCAACAGCTGAGGCTGCAGACAAAAAGCCAGATGCCGCGACATCTGCGAGTCCGGCAGAGGCTGTGACTCCCGGATCTGGCGATGCCGACACTTCCGCAAGCAAGGAGTTGTCCGAGAGAAGCCGGTCATCAACAGAAGAACTCATTTTACAGAAATTGGGGGAACGGCGTGAAATGCTCGACCGACGGGAGGAGGAGCTCAATAATCGGGAGGCGTTGCTCAAGGCTTCCGAGTTGCGGATTACGCAGCGTATTTCCGAACTCAAAGTTCTTGAAGCAGATTTGAAGGCCAAAATTGATAGTCGTAATGAGCAATTGGTCTCACTGAAGCCGCTAGTGACCATGTACGAGGCGATGAAGCCAAAGGATGCAGCGCAGGTATTCGAGAACCTTGAATATGCCACACTTGTTGAGCTTGTTGCCGCAATGAATCCAAGAAAAGTATCAGATGTGGTGGCAGTTATGGAACCTAAATTGGCCAGTCGGGTAACAAAAGATCTGGCGACACGCGGTAAATCGAGTGTGACCGTACCTGATAATTCCGCAGCAATTCTTGATAAGGCTACTGAATTGCCGGATTTACCCCAACAAAATTGACGCTTTTTTTATTTTTTTCTCCTAGAGGGAGCACTCGTCCGTTTGTTGTTAAATAACATTTACAAAATTTTTTTTTACTTTAGGTTATATATGGCAATTTTTTTGATCAACGCTGTTGCAGTATTTGAGAGCTATATGTAACTCCACATGAGATATTGCTGTGCATTTCTCCTCGTTTTAGCTGGTTTACTGGGGTCATCTGCGGGGTACGCCGAGACGGTGGCCTCCCAGAATGCATCATTGCGCGGCGTCAATATGACGACCTTTGGACGCATTATTTTTGATTTTGAGGTCTTACCGAAATATGAGGTGAAATCATCGCCCGGGATGATCATGATAACTTTTGATCAATCATTGTCGATGCAGCTCGATAATATCGGGCTGGAGCTTCCCATTTTCGTATCCGGTGCTCGTCTGGATCCTGACAGGAAAGTGTTGCGTATTATCACGCTCCAGAAACTGACAACCAACCTAACGGATGTTGCGGAAGATCTCTATCTTGATTTGCTGCCTGAGACATGGAAGGGCCCGCCGCCCGGGCTTCCGCCAGATGTGGTTGCCGACCTTTCTCGTCGCGCGCGGATTGCGGAGTTAGAGCTTCGACAATCAAATATCCAGTCGCGTACCGAGATTGTTGTTCAATCTGGATCTACGCCGACATTGTCCAGGTTGTCATTCTTCGCAGGAGGCGTGCTGCCTAGTCGTCTTACAAACCTAGGAAAAAAAGTTGAGCTTGTTTATGACGGGCTGTTTAAACTCGATCTTGGGAAGCTGCGGACGCTTCTTCCGAGGGGATTTTCGCGCGCGGATGTATCTACCAGCGAAAAGTCAATTACGATCATCATTGAAGTGAACGAAGGGTTGACGGTCAAGACGGGAGTTGAGGATGGCAGTCAAATGCTTGACATTCAATTCAAAGGGGTTGGCGGGCTGGATGAAAAGATAGACGCGAATACGCAAAAGGATCTTGCCTCGGCGAAAGATTCCAGCGCAATTCCCGATCCGATTCAGACGAGTGTTGTTGTCTCCGGTGCTCCGGCACCAGGCTCACCCGAGACTGCAGCCGGGCGCAGTTTTGGTCCGCCGGTGATAGATCCCGCGTTTCAGATTGAACAGCTGGATGACAATAGTATCGAAAATATTGTGACGCGTGCGCTTTCTCGCGGTGTTGATGACGGTACAATTCGCCTTATTTACTCAGCTGCTAACGGCGGTGAGATTGATGTTTTGATGCCTAATCCGGCCCCCGTCGCCGCTTTTGTTCGCGGTGGATCATTCTGGTTTGTAGCTGACTCGCAAGCAATGATTGACACATCCGCACTGTTGCTCTCCAAAAATCGAATAGCCAATTTAGTGGAGACCGAACGAAAAGATTTCGCGGCTATTTTTCGGGTGCCATTGCCGTCTTTTTCCTCGCCATCAGTGAGACCGACACCATCGGGATGGAAAATTTCGTTTTTTGATACTTCGGTATCATATGCAAAATCAGTAGGTCTTTTTCCTTCGCGGGACCAAACTTTTCGGGCGCAACTCGTTTCAAATATTACCGCGGCAGGTAGACCTGTTTGGCTGGATGATCCGATTGTAGGTGACAAGATCCTCGTAATCCCGAGTGCTGATCAGTTGGTTGGTATTTCGGAAGTTCAGATTTTTCCAGAATTTTGGATATTACCGACATTACAAGGAGTAGCCCTCGTCCCGCTTGTTGACGATTTGCAGGTGAAAGCAAATGGAGATGAGTTAAAGATCTCGACGTCGAGCGGATTGAATCTATCGGAGGAACCGTTCGGGGCCACGAACCGTGCGACATCAACAAACCTCGTTGTTATGGAGAAATCGAGTTGGTTGATCGAAAAATCCGAAACTCCTTGGGTCCGTTACAAAGAATTGTTCTTCGAGATTGCGACAGCTCCAAAGGAGAAGAGAACAAGCAAGCGGCTTGGCCTTGCACGGTTTCTTGCCGTCCACGGACTTTTTGCCGAGGCAGACGGAGTATTCGGTGCCGCAATGCTCGAGGATCGCGGGCTGGCAGAGAGCCCTTTCAATATTCTGGAGGGAGCGATCTACAAAGCACTTGCCGGGCGCTATCTCGGCGCCGAACAGGATCTCTCGAGACAGGAATTAGCAGGGAGCTTGGAGGCTTGGCTATGGCGATCTTTCGTAGCGGCAAAGCGTCATAATTGGGTCGAAAGTGTTCAATTCTATGGAAATTCAGGGAAGATTATTGATGCTTATCCGGAAACGTTTGCTGTTCCCCTACGCTTGGTGATTGGCGAGGCAACCGTTGAGCAAGGCGAGTGGGCACTCGCGGCAGAAATTATTGATCCTCTTGCAAATATTGACGGGGGGCAGGAATCTCAGCAGGCTGTGTTCCTGCGGGCGCGGATGGTCGCAGCAAACGGGGATCCGCTATCGGCCATGTCGGATTTCAACAAGCTTGCGGGCTCGGAAGACCGGGCAATCGAAGCACGGGCCCGGCTGGAGCTGATCCTGCAGCGGCTCGGAGAAAAGAAGATCGACGCAGCCGAAGCCATCGGCGAATTGCAAACAATCTCGTTGATTTGGCGTGGGGACTTTATCGAAGCGAAGAGTTTGATGCAGCTTGTCGGATTGCTTCTTGATCGAGGAGAGTGGCGGGAGGGGCTGATTGCTGCGCGTCGGCTCAATGTATATCACGCCGAGCAGAAGGGTGCGCGTTCGATTTTGAATACTGTGACCTCTCGTCTCACGAAGTTTTTTGAAGACGGAAAAGGGAGCAAACTGACGGACATCTCTGCCCTGTCTATCTTTATGGACTTCAAGGAGTTTCTGCCTGTTGGCCGTCAAGGTGACGAATTGATTAGGGCGTTGTCGGATCGGTTTGTTGAAGCAGAATTATTGCCACAGGCGGCTGAATTGCTGAAATATCAGGTTGAAAACAGATATGAGGGGGTTGCCCGGGCAAGTATTGGGGCAAGACTTGCTTTCGTGTATCTGCTCGACAAACGACCATTATCCGCGCTTGAAGCCCTTTCATCCACGCGGCTCTCGAACATGCCTGAGGATGTCAGACGGGCCCGCCTTCTGGTCGAAGCGCGGGCGCGTGCGGAAGTTGGAAACCCACAACTGGCACTGGAAATTTTGGAAGGGCAGTCGGGACTTGATCTGGATATGCTCAGGGGTGATATCTATTGGCTTGCGAAAAATAACGCGAGAGCGGGTGAAATGTATGAAAAATCACTTGATCGCGCTTGGGCAGAATTAACACCACTTTCGCCGGAACAATCGCGCATCGTCCTGAAAACAGCCATCGCATATGCGCTCTCGAATGATAATTTTGCCATGGAGCGTTTGAAAAGCCGATATTCTGTGAAGATGGCCCGGTCGCCGGATGGAGCCGCTTTCCGGCTTTTGACGCTTCGGGCAGATTCGCCTCCAGCTTTGGCGAGAGAACTCGCCGGAACGATGACAAGCGGAAAATATCTGGACGGGTTCTTGGCTTATTACAAGGAGCGTTATCTTGGTACTCAGTCCTGATTAGCCCGCGTCGGGCTGCGTCTTCTTTCGCTATGTCGTAGTCAGCTTTTTTAGCCTTAAATGCTGCCTTTTCAGGCCCCGTAACTTTTGACAATGCTGCCGGCTATCAGCCCCCACCCATCCACCAATACAAAAAAGATGAGTTTGAAAGGCAACGAGATTGTTGTCGGTGGAAGCATCATCATGCCGATGGCCATCAGGATTGATGCAATCACAAGATCAATAACGAGGAAGGGCAAAAAAATCAGGAAGCCAATTTCAAAGGCACGACGCAATTCCGAAATCATGAACGCCGGTATCAGACTTGTGAGCGGCGTTGCCTCGGGTTCGGCTACGGACGTTTCACCGGAAATATCGAGAAAAAGAGCCAAATCCTTTTCCCTAACATGGCTAAGCATAAATGTTCTGAGAGGTGCGACGCTGCGATAGAAGGCTTCCTCCGGCTGGATTTCACCCGCGAGCAAGGGTGCAATGCCCAAACGGTACGATTCCTGCGCCGTAGGAGCCATAATGAAGGCGGTCAAAAAGAGGGACAGGCTGATAATAACTGTATTCGGCGGAGCAGACGGCAACCCTATTGCCGACCGCAAGATCGACATGATCACTACAATACGGGTGAATGAGGTCACCGTAACCAGAATTGCCGGGGCCAGTGACAAAACCGTGATCAGCGCAATCAACTGAAGTGCACGTTCTGTTGAACCGCCCGTCGGCCCGAGATCGAGATTGAGGCTCTGCGCGTGCGCCGCTACCGCCAAGCTCGAAAGGGCCAAGACGCTCAACGACAAAAGACGGATCAGCTTGATTTGCATTGTCATCCCCGCACACTATCGTTGTGCGGGATGTTCATAAATGCCCTAACGTCAATCTTGTGATCTAGACCCAATTATCGTGTGGAAAAGAGTAAAAATCTGATGGAAAATATTCAAATCGGATTGGTTGGCCGGCGGATCAACAAGCGCCTGAGGTTGTCATCAAGTGATTCCACGCCGGATGGTTTTTTGCCATCTGAAACAGGGTTTGGCGTCATCAACTCTGGAGGCGTCGCTCTTGGCAGTTGTTGGGTTGATACCATTTGAGCGCGGTCAAAGCTTCTGACTGGCTGGGTGTCAATGTTGGCGCTCCCTGTTTTGAATTCTGACGGCGTGTCACCGTCCTGTTCTTGACGGAACTTCAGGGTATCTTGCTTTTCTGGGGCAGGGGATCGAGCGGGCGATATTTCTGACCGTATTTCGTCCTCCCCCTTGGAATTCGTTGCAAATGGCGTTGCCGCAGTTGAAACAGGATTTCTGATCTGGGGTTGAAGATTGGCCATGCCACGAATACTGCGATCTCTGTGCGTGAGCTCTCCTCCTGGTTCCAATGCGGTTTCTTCAGGTCGGAACTCAAAATACTCTTTTCTCTGGGCCTCTGAGGCCTGAACAGGTTTCGATCGTGTTCGCTCGGCGAATTGTTGGACGTCTTGCGGAAGCGTTGGGGTGCCTGAAGATGCCCTCAGAATATTTGATTCGATCAGAAGGTCCGAGGTTCCGCCGATCAGGATCAAATGCTCGACCCCGTCGCGTCTGACGATCACCAATTGCCTTTGGCGATCAATCGAGAACGTGTCGACGACACCTAAACGGGGTTGGCGATTCTTGCCGCCTAGTCGTCCCAACGGACTGGACATGGTCTTGAAACGCTTCAAGACAAGTCCGAATACCGCGATCAACAGCGCTGTAATCGCCAAAGAGGCGATGTAAACGTAAGGCAAGGGCAAATCGAGACCAAATAATGTCTGCAAGATAGTCTACCTCAAGAATAATCATTATGTGGGCGCTAGCGGTTCCCCGCTTTTTCGAAGGTCCGTCCGAGCGTCAGTAATGGATAAAGAGTGGTTAGATTCGTTTTATTAACGAATTATTTACCATAATCTATAAAGATTTCCATATGGTTCGAAAAAATGAGGCATCTCCTTGGAAACAAAATTCAACATTGAGAATTTGAAATCGAGGCTTCAGTGGCTCGAGGCGCGGCAGAAGCTAGTAGCGTCAAACGTCGCGAATGCGAACACGCCCGGTTACAAGTCCCGGGATCTTCGTCCGTTCAGCACCGAGGTCCTCGACAACCTTGTTCCTTTAAGGGTCACAAATATCGCCCATATCGGTTTAGGATCACCGTTCGCGGATGATTCGGCCCGTAAGGTAGGTGCTTTCGAAACCGTACCCGACAGAAACAATATTGGTCTTGAAGACCAGATGACACGTTTGGCCGACATCCAGATCGATTATCAAACAGCTGCTTCGCTTTATACCAAAAGTCTCGGAATCATCAAAACTGCGATTGGACGGAGATAAGTCATGGATATGATGCGAGCGCTCATTGTTGCCGGTGACGGGTTGAAGGCACAAGCCGCACGGATGCGCCTCATTTCGGAAAATATTGCGAATGCCGACTCGACGTCGGAGACCGCGGGTGGAGATCCCTACCGCCGAAAAATTCCGGTATTCCGAGCTGTTCTTGATAATGAACTCGGTGCAACTTCGGTCAAGGTTTCTTCAGTGCGCCGGGACAATTCGGCATTCGAGACACGCATTGATCCGAGCAACCCTGCTGCCGATGCGCAGGGTGTCGTGAAATATCCGAATGTCAATTCGCTTGTCGAGCAGATGGATATGCGAGAGGCGCAGCGCAGTTACGAGGCCAATCTGAACATTATAACCGCGACCCGCCGGATGATTACCCGGACGATCGATATTCTACGCGCTTAACCCGAAGCCAGAAGGAAAATCTCATGGCCATCCCGTCCTATGCCGCAGCACGTTATGCTGCCACGACGAATATTACCCCTTTTCTCCCTTCTTCGGCTGCATCGGGGACTAATTTTCCTCAATTTGATGATCTTGTTAAAAACAGCCTTTCCCGTGTTGCTGAAAAAGGACTCCTTGCAGATCAGCAAGTGGCGACCGTTGCAGCCGGGCAAGCGGACATGGTCAGTGTTGTGACCGCTGTTGCCGAGAGCGAAAGCGCTATCGAGACATTGGTCGCTGTTCGGGACAAAGTTATCGCAGCTTACGATGATATTATGAGGATGCAGGTCTAATCCGGGCTTTTCAAAAGAATGTTCAGGAAAACAGATAGGATTGGCTGATGACTGGCATAGAAGTTATTGATGTCGCGAGAGAAAGCCTCATGGCTTACGCAAAAGTGGCCGGCCCACTGTTGATCGTGACGCTTGTCGTAGGCGTCATCATCTCGTTCCTGCAAGCTGTGACGCAAATTCAGGAGCAGACCCTGACTTTTGTTCCCAAAATCATCATCACGGGACTAGCGTTGATTTTTTTTCTTCCCTTCATGGGCGATGCCATGACGAGTTACATGGCTTCTGTTGCTGCGCGAATCACTCAAGGTGGTTAATCTAACGTTACGTTAGATTGGACCGCGCCGAGATGAACTTCACGCTTCCTGCCGAATTGGCCCAGAACTTTGTGCTGGTTTTCGCCAGAATTGGCAGTTTAATCATGTTGTTGCCTTTAATCGGGGAAAATTTTGTACCGGTTCGGGCGCGTTTGGTCTTCGCTGTGCTGCTGTCTATTGTGATGGTGCCGGTGATCAGGCCCATTTTTCCGGATGTTGTGGCTTCCGACCCCTCGAGGGTGATCGGCTACATGGTGGTTGAAATTCTGGTGGGACTGATGATCGGTCTCTCGGTGCGGCTTGTTATTGTTGCTGCCGAAATGGCTGGCCAGCTGATCAGCCAATCTCTAGGCCTCGCCCTTGGCGAAGTTCTCAACCCCACCTATGACGGCCAAGCGTCTCCCGTCGGAACATTCATGACGTTGACCGTGCTGGCTTTCATGTTCGCAACCGACGCACATCACGTTGTGATTGGTGCGTTGGTGGGTAGTTACCGTGCATTACCACCGATGCAGGCTTTTCTTGCCGGGGATGCGCTTCAGTTCGCCCTGTCCGCCGCATCCAAGGGCATGGTTGTGGCAGTGCAATTGGCTGCACCGTTGCTTGTCTTCAGCTTTCTCCTGAATGCCGGGCTCGGGATCATTTCGAAACTGATGCCCCAGATTCAGGTTGCCTATGTCGCGGCACCTTTAACAGCGCTCGTCGGAGCTTTCATTCTCATTGTTGTCATGGCTGCGATGATGGAGCGGCTCTCCGGTGCCGTCATTGAATCGCTCAAGCCGTTTGTTCCGGGCTGATCGCGATGGCGGAGCAGGAAGATCCGGAGAATAAAACCGAAGACCCCAGTCAAAAACGGCTCGATGAAGCGCGTGAAAAGGGGAATATTGCCAAAAGTATCGAGATCAATTCGTGGTTTGTACTTGCGGGGGCATTTTTGGCTTTGACGCTCTCGTTTGGCGGTCCGGTCGGTACGATGTCGCCTAGTTTATCATCGATGCTGGCAAGTGCGCACGAGATATCCTTCGAAAAGACCGATATCGGGCGGATTTTTTCGGATTCTGGTTGGGTGCTTCTGACGATACTGGGGGCGCCGTTCTTTATTTTGTTTTTGGCCGCGGTAGCCGGGCCCATTATGCAGCATATTCCGGTTATTTCCATGGAGCCGGTCAAACCACAAATGTCGCGCATTTCGCCGCTCGCCGGCCTCAAGCGGATGTTTGGCAAGGAGGCATTAGTCAATTTTGCGAAGAGCCTTGGTAAACTCGTGATCGTCAGTGTCGCGGTATTCATGGTCCTGTGGCCTGATCGGGCCAAGCTCGATTCATTTGTCAGGATGGATGTCGGCAATATTCTTGTGGCCTCACGTGATGAAGTCATGAAGATTCTAATCGGCGTCTTGTCTGTTTTTATCTTTGTTGCGGGTGGAGATTATTTCTATCAGCGGGTCACCTGGTGGGGGCGTCTGAAAATGACCAAACAGGAGGTCAAGGATGAGCATAAGCAGCAGGAAGGTAGCCCCGAAATCAAGATGCGGCAGCGTCAGATCCGAAATCAGCTTGCAAAGAAGGGGATGAAAGCCAAGGTTCCTGAAGCATCGTTTGTTGTTGCCAACCCGACCCACTTTGCGATCGCTTTCAAATATGAGACGGGAATGCGTGCACCGATCTGTCTTGCAAAGGGCATTGATTTTCTGGCGCTTGAGATCAGAAAGATTGCTGAGGAAAACAACATTACTGTGGTTGAAGATCCGCCCCTTGCACGCATGCTTTACAAGATCGTTGAAGTCGATCAGGAAATACCTGTCGAAGTGTATAAACCGGTTGCAGAGGTGGTCGGCTACGTGATGCGGCTCAAGGCACGCCGTGCGAGGCAGAAGCAGCGCTAATACAGGCTAGAAGTTGATGAACGAAGTTCGCACGACTGATTTTTCGGAAAGCCGCTCGCGATCCTTGCGGTGGATTACGGCTAGCGTGGTCGTGGCGGTGCTCGTCCTGACGGGGGTGTCCGCCTTCTTGTTTGATGTTGATCGTGTCCTTCTGATGACTGCAGCGCTTGTCTTGTTTGCCCTTGTTGGTGTGGTTTTGCTTCTCGCAGTTCTTTTTGGACAGATTGAGTTCTCGTCGCTGGCTCTCAATCGTTGGGTTCTCAGCCGGGTTGCAGATGTTGCCGAAGAGGGATTTATCGCGGTCGATTCGTCGGCAAGGATCATTTACGCGAATGAGACTTACCAACGAATGGCGTCGGCGAAGAGCATTGGTGAAGTCCTTCCCGTTGAACGGCTTTTTCCCGTTGGTGGCGAAGTTGCGGAAGCCATTTATCGTTTGTCACTGGCAGCCCGCGAGAGGAGGGCCGGAACGGAGGAATTTCGACTTTCAAAAGGATTGGAGGGAGACAAACCTGCCTGGTATCGTGTCAGGACATCTCCACTCGAAGGGCCCCGGCAGATTGATTTGTCGCTCTTCAGCGTTGCGGACATTTCGCTGGAACGCGAGCGTCAGGAAAACATTTTTCAGGAATTGCAGCAGGCGATCGATTACCTTGATCAGGCACCAGCGGGGTTTTTCTCGCTCGATCAAAAAGGTGACATTGTTTACTTTAATGCCACGCTGGCAGGCTGGCTGGGTTACGACCTGGCTCAATTCAGCGCGGGTGGATTGCGTATATCCGATATTGTGGCCAATCAGAATGAAAGCCTTTTGATAGATTTGACGGGGAAGAGTGGTCAAACCCGGGTTGAGACACTCGATATCGACTTACGCCGGAGTAACGGACAGACATTTCCGGTTCGGGTTCTTCACCAGCTAACGTTTGATGATCAAGGTGTGTTGGGCGCAAGCCGGTCAATCGTGTTGAGCCGGGTGCCCGGGAGCGAGAGCGACGAGGGCCGGCGTATTGCGGAAATCCGTTTTTCACGGTTTTTCAATCACTCGCCCCTCGCTATTGCCACGGTTACAAAAGAGGGGCAGGTGCTGCGCACCAATGCACCGTTTGGCAGGCTCTTTCAGAAAGGCGGCGACGGAGTGACCGGCGAGAATGAGCCGCTGTCGATCCTGAGGTTTTTGCTGCCGCAGGACGCCGATCGGCTTGGTGCAAAAATCATCGAGGCAAGTGAAGGGCGCGGTGATATCGAGCCTGTGGATTTTCAACTTGCGGAGTCGTCGCGTTCAGCCCGGTTCTATGTGACGGCGGCCGAAAGCTCGGGCCCGGACGAGGGCGAAGCTGCAATTGTTTATGCGCTCGATACAACGGAGCAAAGGGCGCTAGAGGCGCAATTTGCGCAAGCGCAGAAGATGCAGGCTGTTGGTGAACTGGCGGGCGGTGTCGCGCATGATTTCAACAATGTTTTGCAGGGTATTCTCGGCTATGCCGATTTGTTGCTTGTCAATCATCGGCCGACGGATCCGTCGTTCAACGACATTATGGAAATCAAGCAGAATGCCAACCGAGCAGCGGGACTTGTGCGGCATTTGCTAGCGTTTTCCCGCCGTCAGACCCTCAGGCCCTCCGCGTTCCAGTTCACCGAGGTGTTATCGGACGCGACAGCCCTTTTGAAGCGGCTGATCGGGGAGCGGATTGATTTGACGTTCCAGCATGGTCGCGATCTCTGGCCCGTTATGGCTGATCCAACGCAGTTCGAACAGGTTATTGTCAATTTTGCCATGAATGCCAGAGATGCGATGCCGAATGGCGGTCGGCTAAGCATCAGCACTCGCAATGTCGGCGAAGGCGAGAAAGACGCGTTCGGGGACAAATCCATTCCGAAGGCCGATTATGTTCTGATTGAAGTTCAGGATAGCGGCACGGGCATGCCGCCGGACGTGCTTGAAAAAATCTTTGAACCGTTTTTTACCACCAAAGAGGTCGGGAAAGGCACGGGCTTGGGACTGTCAATGGTCTATGGCTTTGTGAAGCAATCCGGCGGGTTCATTTTTTGCGAAAGTAAACCGGGGGAGGGCACGACCTTCCGCATTCTTCTGCCGCGTCATCTCGAGGCAGCGCAAGCGGAGGGCGTCGTTGCCGATGTTCCGGTGCCAGCCAAAGTTGTTGCTGACCATACGGGGCAGGGCACCATTCTTTTGGTCGATGACGAGACGGCGGTGCGGGCTTTCGGGGCGCGGGCGCTCTCTCAGCGCGGCTACAAGGTGATTGAAGCTTCATCGGGCCTCGAAGCACTGGAATTTTTATCCGACCCCGCCTTCACTGTTGATCTTGTTGTTTCCGATGTCGTGATGCCGGAGATGGACGGGCCGACACTTCTCAAAGAATTGCGGGCCAAGGGAATCAAATGGCCGTTTATTTTTGCTTCCGGCTACGCCGAGGATGCCTTCAGTAAAAATCTTCCCGACGGCGAGGAATTCGGCTTTTTACCGAAGCCTTTCTCGCTCAAGCAGTTGATTGAAACTGTTAAAACCGCGTTGCCCTGAAGCTGCAGGAAGTGTTGCCACTATGTCGTGTGAAAAAGAGAACAAAAAAAGAACTTGCGTGATGGAACAAATCGTGATCAAAAAGTTTTTAGTCACAGATTGAGACTCACCGAAGCCTCTGCCATAAGGGATACTGAATATGTCGCAAGCCGCTCTCCGCCTCGTAGAAGGTCAGTCCATGGATAAGACTAAAGCTCTTGATGCCGCCCTTTCGCAAATTGAACGTGCCTTCGGCAAGGGTTCGATCATGCGGTTGGGCAAGAATGAAAAATCGGTTGAGATCGAGACTGTTTCGACCGGCTCGTTGGGGCTTGATATTGCACTTGGTGTCGGCGGATTACCGCGCGGGCGGGTGATCGAGATTTATGGACCTGAATCGTCAGGCAAGACGACTTTGGCGCTGCATACGGTGGCGGAAGCGCAGAAAAAGGGCGGAGTGTCGGCCTTTATCGATGCCGAGCATGCGCTTGACCCGATTTATGCGCGCAAGCTTGGGGTTAATCTCGAAGATTTGCTGATTTCACAGCCGGATACTGGCGAGCAGGCGCTTGAAATTTGCGACACGCTCGTTCGCTCGGGGGCGGTCGATGTGCTTGTCATCGATTCGGTTGCTGCTCTCGTGCCGCGTGCTGAAATCGAGGGCGAGATGGGGGATGTCCAACCGGGCCTTCAAGCCCGTCTGATGAGCCAGGCGTTGCGGAAATTGACCGCTTCGATCTCACGGTCGAATTGCATGGTGATCTTCATCAATCAAATCCGCATGAAAATCGGCGTGATGTATGGCTCGCCTGAAACGACAACGGGCGGGAATGCTCTTAAATTCTATGCCTCCGTCAGACTTGATATCCGCCGGATCGGTGCGATCAAGGAGAAGGAAGAGGCGGTTGGAAACACAACGCGCGTCAAAGTGGTCAAGAACAAGGTTGCGCCGCCCTTCAAGCAGGTTGAATTCGATATTATGTATGGTGAGGGTATCTCCAAGCATGGAGAATTGATTGATCTGGGCGTGAAGGCTGGCATTGTCGAAAAATCGGGTGCTTGGTTTTCGTATGACAGCGTGCGTCTTGGGCAGGGGCGTGAAAATTCAAAGACGTTTTTGAAGGCCAACCCCGAGATTGCGAATAAGATCGAGGAACAAATCCGGCAGAATTCCGGGATGCTGGCAGACAGAATTCTCGATGCCGTGACTCCAACAGCCGATGATCTCGACGAGGGTGAAGCCTGATAAGGGCATTGCTGGTTTATCGTTTTGAGGGGCGGTCATTCGGTTGGCCGCCCTTTTTTACAACTCGTTTCACTCGACAGGCGCAAATGGCTTGACTAAAAGATGAAGAGTATTTTGGCAGGCAGGGCCTGTCTTGTTAGATAATGGCAGGAATTGATCATGAGCGGCGTTAACGAAATCCGGTCCGTATTTCTCGATTATTTTGCACGGAACGGCCACGAGATCGTCGCCTCCAGTCCTCTGGTTCCGCGTAATGATCCGACATTGATGTTCACTAATGCCGGCATGGTGCAGTTTAAAAACGTTTTTACCGGTGTCGAGAAGCGTTTTTACACGACGGCTGCGACATCGCAAAAATGTGTGCGCGCGGGCGGCAAGCATAACGATCTCGATAATGTCGGCTATACGGCGCGGCATCATACGTTCTTCGAGATGCTGGGCAATTTCTCCTTCGGTGATTATTTCAAGGCACGTGCGATCGAACTTGCCTGGAACCTGATCACCAAAGAATACGGTCTCGATCCCGCGCGTTTGATGGTGACGGTCTATCACGAGGATGACGAGGCGCACGCGCTCTGGAAGAAAATTGCTGGACTGAGCGATTCCAAAATCGTGCGTATTCCGACGTCCGACAATTTCTGGGCCATGGGGGATACGGGGCCTTGCGGGCCTTGCTCTGAAATCTTTTTCGACCATGGCGACAAGATTCCCGGCGGTCCTCCAGGCTCCGCGGATCAGGATGGGGATCGCTTCATCGAAATCTGGAACCTTGTGTTCATGCAGTTCGAGCAGGTGACGCCAAGCGAGCGGATCAGTCTGCCGAAGCCCTCGATCGATACTGGCATGGGTCTCGAGCGCATTTCGGCCGTTTTGCAGGGCACACACGACAATTACTCAACCGACACGATGCGCGCGCTTATTCGTGCGGTCGCGGAAGTCACGGGCGTTGATCCGGAAGGGCAGGTGAGCCACCGTGTGATTTCCGATCATTTGCGCGCTGTTTCCTTCCTGATCGCGGATGGTGTTTTGCCCTCCAATGAAGGCCGTGGTTATGTTTTGCGCCGCATCATGCGCCGTGCGATGCGCCATTTGCAGTTGTTGGGGTCGCGTGAGCCATCCATGTATCGCCTCGTTCCGGCACTTGTGCGCGAGATGGGCCAAGCCTATCCGGAGCTCGGACGTGCCGAACCACTCATTGAAGAAACGTTGAAACTCGAAGAATCACGTTTTCGCAAGACGTTGGAGCGTGGTCTTTCAATTTTGGATGAAGAAACCAAGAACTTCTCGACAGGTGCAAAACTCTCCGGCGATGTCGCTTTCACGCTCTATGACACCTATGGCTTTCCGCTTGATCTCACGCAGGATGCGTTGCGTCCGCGCGGGATTACGGTCGATACGGATGCATTCTCGACCGCGATGGAGCGGCAGCGGGAGATGGCGCGCGCAGCTTGGTCGGGGTCTGGCGATGCGGCGACAGAGGCCGTGTGGTTTGGCGTCCGCGAGCGCGTTGGTGCAACGGAATTTCTGGGCTACGACACGGAGCAGGCGGAAGGGGTTGTGACGGCGCTGATCGCGGGCGGCAAGGAAGTCAAAACGCTGGGGCCGAATGAAGCGGGTGTTGTAGTGCTGAATCAGACCCCGTTTTATGCTGAATCAGGCGGGCAGGTGGGCGATTCGGGACGTTTCATCGGTCCGAACGGGCTAGTCGCGCGTGTGACTGAAACACACAAGAAACTTGGCGAAGTCTTCGCGCACAGTGTCCACGTCGAAACAGGTACTTTATCAGTCGGGACACCGCTTGAACTTCAGGTCGAGCATGGTCGCCGCACTGCGGTGCGCTCAAACCATTCAGCAACACATCTCTTGCATGAGGCACTTCGGCAGGTGCTCGGGGATCACGTCGCGCAAAAAGGATCGTTGGTATCATCCGAGCGCTTACGTTTCGATTTTTCCCACCCTAAGCCGATTTCCGAGCAAGAACTCGAGGAAATCGAGACGATTGCAAATCGGGTCGTGCTCCAGAATGATCCGGTCGTCACAAGGTTAATGGGCGTCGAGGAAGCGATCGAGACGGGCGCCCGCGCGCTCTTTGGTGAGAAGTACGGCGACGAAGTCCGTGTTGTGTCCATGGGTGTGACGGAGGGTTCGAACCGGCCCTATTCGGTTGAACTCTGTGGCGGCACGCATGTGTCCCGCACGGGTGATATCGGTCTGATTTCTGTGGTGTCTGAAAATGCGGTGGCGGCGGGAGTGCGGCGCATCGAAGCGATGACGGGCACGGCCGCGCGGCGTCATTTGACGGCCGAGAGCAAGAAACTGCATGAGCTTGCCGGGTTGTTGAAGTCGACGCCGACGGACGCGGCAGAGCGGCTTGCAAGCCTCATCGAGGAGCGTCGCAAATTCGAGCGTGATTTGTCCGATGCGCGGAAAAAGCTCGCAATGGGTGGCGGCACAGCAGAATCCGCCATTCGACAGGTGAATGGTGTCAATTTTCTCGGGCGCTCCGTATCGGGTGTGGAAATGAAGGACCTGAAAAGCCTTGCCGATGAAGCGAAGAAACAGGTGGGTTCAGGCGTTGTCGCGATTATCGGGCTCGGAGAGGATGGCAAAGCTGGCCTCGTTGTTGCCGTTACCCCCGATCTGACAGCGCGGTTCAACGCTGTTGATTTGGTCAGGATTGGGTCGGAAGTGCTTGGCGGCAAGGGCGGCGGCGGGCGTCCCGATATGGCCCAAGCGGGTGGGCCGGACGGAACGAAAGCGGATGCGGCGCTCTCGACTATTGAGGCGGCGCTCAAGGGCTGACGTTATTCCGAGGACTTTGCGTCCCAAGTTTTCGTGTCGTGGTCCGGATGCTGATATGATTTGATGGCATCCAAGAGGTCGGCGGGCGTTGAAGTAGCTGTCGGTTTGGCAGGCAGTCCTGCAAGCCAATCAAACCAAGGCATTTCCGCCTCCGTGCCAAAGGCGATGACGGGGATCACCTCTTTCGGATGATCGAGGCTGCCAAGTGCAAGGTCGGTGATGTCCTCGTGGTGATATTTGAAGGTGAGCGGCGTGCCGCACGCTTGGCAAAAGCCGCGTTCGACGACGGCTGAGCTTTTGAAAATGCTTGGTTTGCCGCGTGTCCAGACAAGATCAGCGTCTTTCACGCCGCCGAGTGGCGCAAAATAGGAGCCAAACGCCTTCTGGCACATCCGGCAGTGGCAAATGCTCGGGTCGATCATCTTTCCTTTGAAAGCATATCTCACGGCACCACACTGGCAACCGCCTGTGGTCATCGGCTGCGCCTCGTTCATCCTTGTCTCCCAGCACCGTTAGCAAAAAGGCCCGGTAAACCGGGCCCTGAGTTTTGTTTGGAATTGTCAGCAAATCAAGCCAACAAAAGCGAAGGTTTAAACAGACATTGCCTTTTTCAAGTTTTCGTCAACCTTGTCGAGGAAGCCTGTGGTGGAGAGCCATTTCTGGTCGGCACCCACGAGCAGGGCCAGATCCTTGGTCATGTAGCCGGCTTCGACCGTGTCGACGCAAATTTTCTCGAGTGTGTTGGCAAAGGTATCGAGTGCGGAATTGCCATCTAGTTTGGCGCGGTGGGCTAGGCCGCGGGTCCACGCAAAGATCGAAGCGATTGAATTGGTGGATGTTTCCTTGCCCTTCTGATGCTCGCGATAATGGCGGGTGACTGTGCCGTGGGCGGCTTCGGCCTCGACTGTTTGTCCGTCAGGCGACAAAAGCACGGAGGTCATCAGCCCGAGCGATCCGAATCCTTGCGCGACAATGTCGGACTGGACGTCACCATCATAGTTTTTGCAGGCCCAGACATAGCCGCCAGACCATTTGAGCGCGGATGCGACCATGTCGTCGATCAGGCGGTGTTCATAGGTGATCCCGATGGCGTCGAACCGGGATTTGAATTCGTTCTGGAATACCTCCTCGAACAGGTCTTTGAAGCGGCCATCATAGGCCTTCAAGATCGTGTTTTTGGTCGAGAGATAGACCGGATATTTCCGGTTCAGGCCGTAATTGAGCGAGGCACGGGCAAAATCACGGATCGAATCGTCGAGATTATACATGGATAGAGCAACGCCCGCGGACGGGAATTTGAAAACTTCGCGCTCGATCACCGTGCCGTCATCGCCTTCAAACTTGATCGTGAGGCGGCCTTTGCCGGGCACTTTGAAATCGGTTGCGCGGTATTGGTCACCAAATGCATGACGGCCGACGACGATCGGTTGTGTCCAGCCCGGAACGAGACGCGGCACGTTGCGGCAAATGATAGGCTCGCGGAAAATCACGCCACCGAGAATATTGCGGATTGTTCCATTCGGAGATTTCCACATTTCCTTGAGCTTGAATTCCTCAACACGTGCCTCATCCGGCGTGATCGTGGCGCATTTGACGCCAACGCCGTATTTATTGATCGCGTTGGCGGCATCAATCGTGATCTGATCATTTGTTGCGTCACGATTCTCGACCGAGAGATCATAATATTTCAGGTCGATATCGAGATAGGGGTGGATCAGTTTGTCGCGAATGTAATGCCAGATAATCCGGGTCATTTCATCGCCATCGAGTTCGACAACGGGGTTTGCGACTTTGATCTTCGCCATGGTGCGTGCCCTTTTCTCTTGTAAAGTGTCCCTTCGGGGACAGAATCCGGCTCTGTCATAGCATTGGCTAAGCCTTCCGCAAAGGTCGCCTTTCGGGTGAGAGGCAACTCGTGGGAGTCGCGGAAATAAGTGTCTTGTTCATGATGTCGTGCTGAGAATGCTGGACAAAATCGCGTGTTTTCTCCATAGTCGAATTATCATTTTTGGGAAGTTACGAGATGTTGGACCTGCTGAAGCAAATTTTTACATGGTGGAATGGTGCGACGATCGGGACGCGCTTTCATACATGGAAACATGGCGAATTCGTTGGGCAGGATGATCAGGGCAATCGTTACTTCCAGACGAAGAGCGGCAAGATTGATCCTGCGCTGGGCATTGTCCGTCGCTGGGTGCTTTATAAGGGGGATGCGGAAGCGTCCCGGGTTCCGGGGGGGTGGTATGGCTGGTTGCACCACAAACTCGACGTACCGCCTGCCAACGAGAACTATAAGGCCCATGAATGGGAATTGCCGCATCAGGCCAATATGACGGGAACGTCTGGTGCCTATCGTCCGAAGGGTTCGATCCTTTCAAACGGTCATCGCCCCTCTGCGTCGGGCGATTATGAGGCATGGTCGCCGAAGGACTAATGTTGAACTGGCTTCAATTTAAGCTGTTTTATTCAACAGATTGAGACAAGTTTGAGTGATACTCCCGATTAACAGGGTCGGAGAGTATCGGATGTCGTCATTAACTGTTCCACAAATCACTGCTAGCGAAGTTTTGAATACGCCGAGTAGGACGCAAATTTTCCAATTGTTCGCGCTTGCCGAGCATGAATTATCTAAAGGCCGTCTTGCGGAAGCGCTCATCCTGTTCCGGTTTATTGCGTCGATTGACCCGTCCAATACGGATGCGGGCGCCCGGATCGCTCTGATCTTGTTCAGGCGTGAACAGTGGAACGAGGCGTGGGATGCTTTCGACATCCGCTTCAAGCTGATGGGTGCGGAGCCTAAAGTGACGGCGCGAAATGCCGATGGTATGGTCCGCGCTGTGCCCCGTTGGCGAGGCGGTCCGCTGCCAAAACATCTTTTGGTGATGGATGAACAGGGGTTCGGTGATACGCTGAATTTTGTGCACTTTTTGAAGCCGCTTTCCGAGCGGGGTGTGAAAATCACGTTTGTGACTCATCCGCAGCTTTTCAAACTGATTAAATCAATGGATCTCGCGATCGATCTCAAGCGGAATGACGGGTCCGGGAGTGTTCCTGGTGTGACCGCTTGGGTCCCTCTTCTAAATATTCCGCGCGCTCTAGGCCTTGAACCGCAAGAGTATACGGCTTCGGTGCCCTATCTGAAGGCTGATCGCGTAAGCGAAGAGAAATGGCGAAAAAAGCTTGATCCGAAGGCGTTCAAGATCGGGATCGTATGGTCCGGTAATCCGAATTCGCCGGCTGACAAGGGGCGGAGTATGCCGCTCGAAACGTTCGCGCCATTGGCGGCTATTCCGGGCGTGCAATTGATCAGCCTTCAAAAGGGCGAGGCCGCTTTGGAAGCTGGGAAGGTTACTTTTGCAAAGCGGGTTAAAACGTTGGGTGACGAATTTGATTCAAGCGAAGATGCATTCATCGATTCCGCTGCGGTCATGATGTCTCTGGATCTGATTGTGTCCGTTGATACAGCAATTGTTCATCTCGCTGGTGCGCTTGGGCGACCTGTTCACGTTTTGCTGCAGAAAAATCCGGATTGGCGTTGGTTAGCGCGTGAGTCCGATAGTGTCTGGTATCCAACGGCGCAGCTCTTCCGGCAACAGGAGTTGGGCGATTGGATCGAACCTGTGTCGCGGGTGTGTTCCGAGATCGGTGAATTGATGAAGACGGGTGTTTCAGATCAACGGAAATCCGGTCCGCGCGGGAAAGCAACGCGAAAGGCCGGATGAGGCTTTCATCATTCTTCACGAACGTGGTAAGGCGTTCGAATTGAATGACCGGAGTCTTAGGCGTCGCAATGGCAAGTCGAACGAATTTCTGGCGGGTTGCCTTTGTGGCATCAACGATGATCCTTGGTATTGGTGAAGCCCTCGCCGACAGGATAGCGCATCCGATCGCCATTTTTTCGGGGTTGGACAAAATAACCGGACGTATTGTGTCTTTCGAAGTCTCAATCGATGAGACGATTGAATTCGGGGCGTTATTGGTGACGCCCAAGGTGTGTTACACGCGACCGACGACAGAGCCGCAGAATACGACTTCGTTCATTGAGGTGGATGAAACGACAGTAACGGGAGAGACAAAGCGTCTATTCGGTGGCTGGATCTTTGCGTCGAGCCCGGGTTTAAGCGGTGTGGAGCATCCGATTTATGATGTTTGGTTGATCGGCTGCAAGGGGGGTAGCGTTGTAATCCGGGATGCGCCTGAAGCGGCACCGGCCAAGTCTGGCGATCCTGCACTGGCTCCAGCAAAGAAGCCTGCCGAGAAATCGCCAACTCCTTGAAGTTTATTTCTGCGGAGTTCGCCAGGTCAATTTTGCGGGTTTATCTGTTTTAGAACATCTTCACCGGATATAGGCTCTCTTTCCGATCGTAACGGAAACTCCGCGGTAACACTCAAAGCATTTGCCAGAAGGGATTTGTACTCCAACCGGTCAATCTCGATTGCGCCGAGCGTGGCAAGGTGAGGGGTGAGGAACTGGGTATCGAGAAGGCAAAAGCCGCCCGCGTTCAATCGGGCGACAAGGTGTACGAGGGCGACTTTTGAGGCATTTGTTGCAGTGTGAAACATGCTTTCGCCGAAAAATGCACCGCCAAGTGCCAGTCCGTACAAGCCGCCGACGAGTTGGTTCTTTTCATATACCTCGACCGAGTGGACGTGCCCCTTCTCAAAGAGCTCGCTGAATAAACTGCGAATCGGCAGATTGATCCATGTCGATCCATGGGTTGTGGCGCACGCTTCAATGACAGACTGAAAATCGGTATCGATTGCCACTTGGAACCGATCCGAGCGAATGAGTTTTGCAAGACTACGTGAAACATGAAGCCCGTCGAGCGGAATGATACCGCGCCTCTTGGGTTCGATCCAATGGATCGAGGGGTCATCAGCCGTTTCCGCCATCGGAAATATGCCGATTGAGTATGCGCGTAACACCATCTCAGTGGTGATTTTCGTGAACCCTTGGTTCCTCCGGCTCATCGTTCGATCAACTCAGGAGAGAGACGCTTCATCCATTCCGCCAGTGGCGAGGAATTTTTCGAGCCAATGAATGTCATAGAGGCCATTCTGCATATCTTGGTTGCGAACAAGGGTGCGGAACAAAGGCAGCGTTGTTTCAATGCCATCAACAACGAATTCGTCCAAAGCGCGGCGCAGACGCATCAGGCATTCGTTACGCGTGCGTCCGTGAACGATAAGTTTGCCCACAAGTGAATCGTAATAGGGCGGGATTGTATAGCCTTGATAGACTGCTGAGTCGACGCGAACGCCCAATCCGCCCGGGGGGTGATAATAGGCGATCTTGCCCGGCGACGGGCGGAAAGTTGCCGGATGTTCCGCATTGATGCGGCATTCGATTGCATGGCCCGAGAGTTTCACGTCTTCCTGTCGGATTGTCAGCGGCGCGCCGCCAGCAATCCGGATCTGTTCATTGACGAGATCAATGCCTGTAATCATCTCGGTCACAGGATGTTCGACCTGAATACGGGTATTCATTTCGATGAAGTAGAAATTGCCGTCCTCGTAGAGAAACTCGATGGTGCCGACGCCGAGATAGCCAAGCCCTTGCATCGCCTTCGCACAGACCTCACCAATTTCGTGGCGCATATTCTCGTTCAGGGCAGGCGAGGGGCCTTCTTCCCAAACTTTTTGATGCCTACGCTGCAATGAACAGTCGCGTTCGCCGAGGTGGATTGCGTGACCGCGTCCGTCACCCAACACCTGAATCTCGATATGCCGCGGCTTCTCCAGGAATTTTTCGATGTAGACAGCATCGTCGCCGAAGGCCGCTTTCGCCTCGGTTCGCGCCATGTGGAGTGCTTCGACCAAATCTGATTCGGTGCGTGCGACTTTCATCCCGCGTCCGCCGCCACCTGCCGCTGCCTTGATGATCACGGGGTAGCCGATATCCTTCGCAATGCGGAGCGCCTCACCGTCTTCCGTGACGCCGCCATCAGAGCCGGGCACGCAGGGTATGCCTAAGCGTTTTGCAGTGCGTTTGGCTTCGATCTTGTCACCCATAATGCGGATGTGTTCGGCCTTAGGCCCGATAAATCCGATCCCGTGACTTTGCAGGATTTCGGCAAACCGGGCATTTTCCGACAAAAATCCATAACCAGGATGCACCGCATCAGCGCCGGTGATTTCGCATGCCGCCAGAAGGGCCGGGATATTGAGATAGGAATCGCGGCTCTGGGGCGGGCCAATACAGACGCTCTCATCGGCGAGCCGCACATGCATCGCGTTGGCGTCAGCCGTCGAATGCACGGCTACAGTTGCGATACCGAGCTCTTTGCACGCGCGGAGAACCCGGAGGGCTATTTCGCCGCGATTGGCAATCAGGACCTTCTCAAACATGTTTTTCCTGCCTGTTGCCTTATTCGATCACGATGAGTGCTTCGCCATATTCGACCGGCTGGCCGTCTTCAACGAGAACAGCCGTCACCGTGCCAGCGCGTGGCGCGACGATTTCGTTGAAAGTTTTCATGGCTTCGATCAGCAATATTTTCTCGCCAGCTTTCACCACGGAGCCGACTTCGACAAAGGCCTTGGCATCCGGTGACGGACGACGATAGGCGGTGCCGACCATCGGCGACGCCACGGCGCCGGGGTGTGATGAGTCGATCTTTCCGGTTCCGGGACCAGAAGTGACAACCGGCTTTGGCGGAGGTGCAACAACGGCGGTGGCAGTCGCAGGAGCTGCAACGTGAACCGTCTGCGGTGCCGCAACCGAGATGGTGCGTGCGACGCGTATCCGAAGATCGCCCTTCTCCACCTCGATCTCGGTCAGATCGGTTTTGGTCAGAAGCTTTGCAAGCTCGTTGATGAGCGATGTATCGATAGATGTTTCTTTGGACATGTTTTTTGCTGCTGGCTTTCGGTCACTGACTGGCATTCATTTTCTCCCTTAGGCCCGTGCCGGAGAGAGATGCGGCAGGATGGCGTCAAATGCAAGCTCATAGCTCATTGCGCCGAACCCGCAAATCACACCCTTGGCAACGTCGGAAATCATCGAATGATGCCGGAACTCTTCCCGCGCAAACACATTCGACAGGTGAACTTCGATGGTGATCGCACCCGACGCGCGGATCGCGTCATGCAGTGCAATCGATGTATGTGTATAAGCGCCGGCGTTCAGCAAAACACCTGCGCCCAGCAAACCTGCTTCCTGAACCCAGGTTACAAGCTCGCCTTCATGGTTGGATTGGCGGAACACAAGGTCAATACCCGCAGTTTTTGCCTTTGAGCGCAAACGCACTTCGATTTCCGCAAGCGTCATCGTTCCGTAGGTTGCCGGTTCGCGCGTGCCTAAAAGGTTCAGGTTTGGTCCGTTAAGAACATGGATGGCGATCATCAATTTACCCATCGGCCTGTTTCAGACGGGCCGGAGCCACGCCATTTCAGGTCCATCAATACAATCTCGCGGGCCGAAGGGAAAGGCTTTCGCGTGAAACAATCAGCACTGCCCACGATTAAGATGAGGAGCAAAGTGCAAGGGAAGATCAGATATCCACAAGATCAATCGCGAAAGCGGCGCGTTCCGTGATGAAGGCAAACCGGGCTTCTGGCTTGTTTCCCATTAATTGTTCGACGGATGCCTCTGTACCCAGCCTGTCATCATCGGCAATCGCAACACGAAGAAGCATGCGGCGTGACGGATCCATCGTGGTTTCCTTCAATTGCGCCGGCATCATCTCGCCAAGGCCTTTGAACCGACCGATTTCGACATTCGATTTGCCTTTGAATTCCGTCCGCATCAACTCGTCCTTGTGGGCGTCATCGCGGGCATAGGCGGTTTTTCCGCCATAGGTCAGACGGTAGAGGGGCGGAACGGCAAGAAAAAGATGGCCGTTTTCGATGAGTTTGGGCATTTGCCGATAGAAGAATGTGATCAGGAGAGATGCGATATGGGCGCCGTCCACGTCGGCGTCGGTCATAATCACGACTTTCTCATAGCGCAGATCATCGTCGCGATAGGCATTGCCCGCGCCGCAGCCGAGCGCCTGCATCAAATCCGAGAGCTGCTGATTGGCCGCGAGTTTGTCCCGCGTCGCGCTTGCAACATTGAGAATTTTTCCGCGCAGCGGAAGGATTGCCTGAGTTGCGCGGTTGCGGGCCTGCTTTGCCGACCCGCCTGCCGAATCACCCTCGACAATGAAGATCTCCGATCCCGCTGCTCCCGCATTGGAGCAGTCCGCGAGTTTGCCCGGCAAACGAAGCTTTCTGACCGCTGTCTTGCGGGCGATTTCCTTGTCGGCCCGCCGACGCAAACGCTCGTCTGCGCGATCAAACACCCATTCGAGAAGCTTCAGTGCCTGACTTGGGGTCGCAGCCAGCCAATGGTCGAACGCGTCACGAATGCCGCTTTCGACAATGCGGGTCGCTTCGAGTGTGGCGAGCTTGTCTTTGGTCTGCCCTTGAAATTCCGGTTCGCGGATAAACACCGAGATCATGGCCGCGCAAGTTGTCAGAATATCTTCGGTCGTGATGCTGGCAGCGCGCTTTGATTGCCCGATGCGGTCGGCATGTTCTTTCAGGCCCCGCAGCAATGCCATGCGAAGACCCTGCTCGTGTGTGCCGCCCTCAGGCGTCGGGATCGTATTGCAATAGGATTGCACGAACCCGTCCTCGACGCCGCCGAGCCATGTAATCGCCCATTCAAGCGATCCGTGACCGCCCGGCTTTTCGATTTTTCCAGCAAAAATCTGATCCGTGATCAGGGGTTTGCCCTCGATATCGCTGGCGAGATAATCTTTCAGGCCGGACGGAAAGCGAAATACGGCCTGAGGCGGAATATCATCAGCTCCACCGAGCAATGAAGGCGCGCAGGTCCAGCGTATCTCAACGCCACCAAAGAGATAGGCTTTCGAGCGGGCCATTTTGAAAATGCGACGCGGCGAGAAATGCGCATCCGCACCGAAAATCTGCGGATCGAGCTTGAACCGAACTTTGGTGCCGCGACGGTTCTGGACTTTGCCGAGCATCTGGACCGGGCCGAGCGGGAACCCGCGCGAAAAATCCTGACGGTATAGGATTTGGCTGCGTGCAACCTCGACTTCAACTTTTTCGGACAAGGCGTTCACAACTGAAATGCCGACGCCGTGCAGGCCGCCCGATGTCTCGTAAACCTTTGAGTCGAATTTTCCGCCCGCATGAAGTGTAGTCATGATCACTTCGAGGGCAGATTTGTCGGGGAATTTCGGATGCGGATCCACCGGAATCCCGCGACCATTGTCGGACACGGATAGAAAACCATCCTCTTCCATTTCGACAGAAATAACGGTTGCGTGCCCTGCGACAGCCTCGTCCATCGAATTGTCGATCACTTCGGCGAAGAGGTGATGCAGTGCCTTCTCGTCCGTTCCGCCAATATACATTCCGGGGCGACGACGGACGGGTTCCAATCCTTCGAGAACCTCAATCGATGAGGCATTATATCCGGCTTCGCCCGGTGTTCCGAAACTCGGGGTTGGTTCGGAAGGAACGGATTTCAGTACTGGACGCGGTGCGGCGGGGGTCGCCGGCGTCTCCGGTAATTTCCGTGCGGCGTTCCCGCCAAAAAGATCGTCTGTATTAGCCATTGTAATGAGCACTATCCGGTGATTCGTTTTCTCCGCTTTATCGCATGTTTTCGTAGGATAGGGGAACAGAGAGGAAACGTTTGTCCATGAATTTCGAATGTTATGGTTCAAGAAATGCTTGTTGCGTCTGCTTTCCTCAGGGCGTAAGTCGCATTCGTGATCTTCTGGAATGAATGGAACCCTGTTTTGGATCGTTTAACCCTTGTTCTTGGTGGCGCGCGCTCTGGTAAAAGCGCGTATTCGGAGCGGATGTTCCTTGCTGTTCCGCCGCCTTGGACGATTATCGCCACGGGACAGGCGCTTGACGATGAAATGCGCGCGCGTATCGAAAAGCACAAGCTGGATCGCGATCCGAGATGGCAGTCCATCGAGGCGCCCATTGATCTCGTCTCTGCTTTGAAAGTTGACGGGCCTGTTTTGATTGATTGCCTCACACTGTGGGTGACCAATCTCATGGTCGGCGAGGAGGATATTGATGCGGCAATAGCGGAACTTGTGTCCGCCCTGATCAGTCGGACAGCGCCGACCGTCCTTGTGTCGAACGAGGTGAGCCTCGGGATTGTTCCGGAGAATAAAATGGCGCGGCAGTTTCGTGATCATGCAGGACGGCTGCATCAGCGGATTGCGGCCGTCGCGGATCGGGTTGTGCTGATGGTCGCGGGTATTCCGCTTGTTGTGAAACCAAGTCCAGCATCATCTTGAGTTTCAGCTGAGTTTAAGCCCGCGGGTTCTGTTCTCCAGAAGGCTCCATCCTGCCTCGGTTCCGGGCATTCCGAACCGGAGCCAGTTCGGCTTATCGCGGAAGGCACGCACGAGGATGCCATTCTCGGCCAAAGCGTTAAAGGCGGAGGACGCATTGACGCTTTTTGCCAAGCGAAACAGAGCCGAGCCGCCCAAGGGCTCAAGCCCGAGGGTGAGAAGCAATTGATCGAGACGTTTTACATCTGATTGCAGGCGTACTGACGTTTCTGCCAGCCAGTCCGCGTCGGCCAATGCATGCATTCCGATGTCAATGGCGGGTCCAGAAATGGCCCATGGTCCCAGATTGGATCTTATGCGGGCAGCTATTTCCCGAGGGGCGATTGCAAAGCCAAGGCGGAGGCCAGCGAGGCCATAGGTTTTTCCAAAGGAGCGTAGAATAATTGCCTGGCACTGCTCGACAAGTGGCACGAGGCTGAGGGTTGGATCGAGAACATCGATGAACGCTTCGTCTACGATCAAATGGCCATTTTTGCTGGCTAGTTTGTTGGATATCGAAAGAAGCGTCTCGACATCTACGATCCGGCCATCCGGATTGTTTGGGTTCACAATAATTCCGATGTCGAAAAGGGAAAGCTCATGTGGATCGGTTACGGTTTTAACGGTTGCGCCAGCGTTCTCCCAACATTTTCCATGCTCGGCATAGGTGAAATCGAGAATTCCGACGGTCCTAGCGGGCAAGATTCGTGGTAAAAGCTGGATCAGCGCTTGCGTGCCAGGAGCAGCGACAACGAGGTTTGGCTTTTTCGTGCCATAAGTAACAGCCGCTTGCGCCTCGAGTTTTTCGATGGCATCCGCCTCGGGAAGTCGCTCCCATAGCTCTGAAGTTAGCGAGCCGACGGGGTAGGGGGCTTGATTGATGCCGGTGGACAGGTCAATCCATGGCAGTGGCGCGCTTGGAAAGCGCCGACGCGCCGCCGCCAGATTGCCGCCATGCTCGGTGAGGATATCCGGCGTTTCGTGCGCATGAGAGTGAGACATGGTTCCGGATTCCCCGCTCCTGTTGGCATTGGCCGCATTGGTTCTTGAAGCAGCCATCGGCTATCCGCAAGCGCTTTATCGCGTGATCGGCCATCCTGTCACCTGGATTGGCTGGCTTATTGCCGTATTGGAGCGTTGGCTCAACCGCGACAAATGGTCGGGCAATATCCGTCGAATGACAGGTATTTTGACGTTGATGGTGCTTTTGGCTGTTGTGGGAGGAGTATCATACGGGATTGAATTGCTGCTCTCCGAAACATTGATTGGATTTGTCGGGCTTGTTCTGATTGCGTCGAGCCTTCCCGCACAGCGGAGCCTTGATGAGCACGTCAGGGCGGTCGCCGAAGGGCTTGAGAAGGACGGATTAGATGGTGGTCGTCGCAGCGTTGCAATGATTGTCGGGCGGAACCCCGATATGTTGGATGAAAGTGGCGTGTCGCGCGCTGCAATTGAAAGTCTCGCCGAAAATTTTTCCGATGGTGTTGTCACGCCGCTCTTCTGGATGGCGGTTGGCGGATTGCCGGGGGCAGCACTCTATAAGGCTGCGAATACTGCGGATAGCATGATCGGGCATCGCACGCCGCGATATGAAAATTTCGGCTGGGCCGCGGCACGCTTTGATGATTTGATCAATTTGCCTGCGTCGCGTCTCACAGCACTCTGGATCGTATTGGCGGCACTTTTCATGCCCCGAACCTCCGCTCGTGAGGCTGTTCGGGCGATCTTTCGTGATGCGCGCAAGCACCGGTCGCCGAATGCGGGTTGGCCCGAGGCCGCAATGGCGGGTGCGCTCGGGCTCAAACTCGCCGGTCCTCGAGTCTACGGATCAGAACTGGTCGATGATTCCTACATGGGCGACGGACGACGAGACGCGGGTGCGGGTGATATCCGCCATGCGCTCAGGCTTTATCGTGGAGCCTGTCTCGTCGAGGCATTCGTGCTCGCCAGTTTCGTCATTGTGCTGTTGGTTTTGCGGCAAGGCTGAGCAGCATGTCGCAATCGATGCAGGCTTCAAGATGGTCGGCAAGGGCATCAAGTGTTGTCTCGACATCCTGTTCATAGGCGTAATCGGAAGATTGCGCGCCGATCCAGTCGAGCCAGCTGGCGCGCTGCTGGTCATGGTTGAAGATACCGTGAACATAGACACCTTTGACGAGACCGTTCGCGGAAGACGCGCCATCTTTCCGTCCGTTCTGCATGCGAAGGATTGGGCGGTCGAGGTCAGGGCCGGTTGTGCGGCCGATATGCATCTCATAGCCACTGAAGGGAGCATCGGTGCCGATATGGGTACCTGTGACCGCCGACAAGGTTTTTTCCTGCGTCATGACAGTGACGACATCAAGAAGACCGAGACCGGGCACGCCAGTGCTGTCGCCTTCCATCCCGTCCGGATCGTCAATCCGGTGTCCGAGCATCTGATATCCGCCGCAAATTCCGAGCACATGGCCGCCACGCCGGACATGGGCCTTCAGATCGATATCCCACCCCTCCGACCGGAAGGCATTGAGATCGGAGATGGTTGCTTTTGAGCCGGGAAGAATCACGAGGTTGGCCTCGGCTGGCAGAGGTTCGCCGCGCTTTACCAGCACAAGACGAACGCCGGGTTCCGATTTGAGCGGGTCGAGATCGTCAAAGTTCGAGATGTGCGGAAGCAGCGGCACGGCAATAGTGACGGGGGCGTCGGCTGAGCGCGTTCGCTTGTCCAGAGCCACAGCATCTTCCGCCGGCAAGCGACCCGCAGCCGCAAAATGAAGGATCAATCCGAGCGATTGCCAGCCCGTTTTTTCAGTTATGATCGTCATCCCGCTTTCAAACAATGTCGGGTCGCCACGGAATCTGTTGACCAGAAAGCCTTTGATCATGGCGTCATCTTCAGGGGAGATAACAGCCTTCGTGCCGACAATCTGTGCAATAACGCCGCCGCGATCAATATCGCCGAGCAGGATGACCGGAACATTCGCTGCCCGCGCAAAGCCCATATTGGCGATATCATTGGCCCGCAGATTTACTTCTGCAGCGCTTCCGGCCCCCTCGATCAAAACAAGGTCAGCCTCGGCGCGAAGACGGGAAAAGCTGTCGAGCACCGCTCCCATCAGGCGCGGCTTCCAGTCCTGATATTCGCGGGCCTTCGCATTCCCTGCGATTTTGCCCTGCACGATCACTTGGGACCCGACCATGCTTTGGGGCTTCAGCAGCACGGGGTTCATATGAACCGAGGTCGGAACACCAGCCGCCCGGGCTTGCAGGGCTTGCGCGCGACCGATCTCGCCGCCGTCGGCGGTGACTGCCGCGTTGTTTGACATGTTTTGGGGCTTGAAAGGCAGCACTCTCAATCCGCGCCGCGCGAATACGCGGCATAGTCCGGCGACGATCAGTGACTTGCCGACATCCGAACCGGTCCCCTGTATCATCAGGGCGAGCCCCCGGGCAGGAGGTTGAGTGGTCAAAACTCGATTCCTTCCTGAGCTTTGACGCCTGCAGAAAAGTGATGCTTGACCATTCCCATTTCCGTCACGAGGTCGGCGGCTTCGATCATTTCCGGTTTGGCGTTCCGGCCCGTCACGATAATGTGAAGATCCGGACGGCGGTTTGAAAGTACATCAACGACTTCCAACAAGGGCAGGTAATCGTACCTTAGTGCGATATTGAGTTCGTCGAGCAAAACGAGTTTGATCTTCGGGTCACTCATGAACTCAAGAACCTGATCCCAAGCCCTTTTTGCCGCTGCTATATCGCGCTCGCGGTCTTGCGTTTCCCATGTGAAACCTTCTCCCATGGAGTGCCAACTCAGGAGGTCGGAGAATCGCTCCAAGGCGCGCTTCTCGCCGGTATTCCAAGCGCCTTTGATGAACTGCACAACTCCAACATGATGTCCGTGTCCAAGCGCACGAAGAACAAGGCCGAAAGCGGCTGTTGATTTACCTTTTCCCGGTCCGGTGTTGACGATCAGCAACCCTTTTGATGTTATGGTTTTTGAGGCCACTTCCGCGTCCTGAACGGCTTTTCGTTTGGCCATTTTTTCGCGATGCTTCCGGTTGATTTCGTCTTCTGATAAGGGTGTCACAGGGACCTCGGATCATCGTTGCGGGATAAAAGTGCCTTTTCAGCAGATACCCGATCCCGGTCTGATTGTCTCTTGTCCTGCGACAAGAAATTGACTCCCCCCGCCATTTACGACAAGGTTAGGGTGTTGATGGTCCCTTCACTTGAGGGGTTAAAACGGGAATATGGTGAGTTCGTTATACTTCGGGCGATTCCATAGCTGCCCCCGCAACTGTTAGCGGCTAGTTTTGTGCTGATAAGCCACTGGAATTGGTTAAAAAATTCTGGGAAGGCAGTGCAGAACGTTTATCCGTGAGCCAGGAGACCTGCCATCACACACGACGCATGTTTCCGGGCGGGGTGCCTCGGAACGGTTCATCGCTTAGCGGCTTCGAACGCGGGGATTCTTCCCGCTGCGCCTGCATCTCATTGATTTTTAGCCCTTTTCGGGCTTATGGCGTGAGGCTTGCGGGATGGTGTCGACAAAAGTTTACGTGTGCATCACCTGCAAAGTTGCCGGGGAAGACGCTGAGGAGCGGGCTGGTGCGCGTCTATTTCGGATGTTGAACGAGCAGAACACTCTTTCAGATACGCCGATTGAGCTTGTGCCGGTCGAGTGTCTCAGCGTCTGCAAGCGCCCGTGCACTGTCAGCTTCGCGGCACCGGGCAAATGGACCTATGTCTATGGCGATTTGCCGGCAGAAACTGCGGCAGAAACAATCCTCGAAGGTGCCGCACTTTATTCCAAGACTACCGACGGCCTCATTCCCTGGAAACAGCGGCCTGATGCGCTGAAAAAGGGTGTTGTTTCGCGCGTTCCCCCACTCAATCCCGCACATTCCTCTGAAAATGGACCCTCGATATGACTCTTTCCACCTCATTAGCCAAAGTCCCAGTCACGATCATCACCGGGTTTTTGGGCGCCGGTAAGACGACCCTGATCCGCCATGTCCTTGAAAACGCGAAAGGGCGTCGCCTCGCCTTGATCATCAACGAATTCGGCGACGTCGGCGTTGATGGCGAAATTCTCCGCTCCTGCGGTATTGAGTCGTGTCCCGAGGAGAATATAGTCGAGCTTGCGAATGGGTGCATTTGTTGCACGGTAGCGGATGATTTTGTGCCGGCTATCGAGGCACTTCTCGCGCTGAAGAACCGCCCCGAGCATATCATTGTTGAAACATCGGGGTTGGCGCTGCCAAAGCCGCTCGTTAAGGCTTTTGACTGGCCGTCGGTTCGCTCGCGTTTGACGGTGGACGGCGTGATCACGGTTGTTGATGGGGCAGCGGTGGCGGCAGGCCGATTTGCAGATGACCCTGAGAAGTTAAAGGCACAACGGGCGGAAGATGAGTCAATTGATCACGATAATCCGCTTGAGGAGGTCTATGAGGACCAGCTGTTGTGTGCGGATCTTGTGATCCTGAACAAGGCCGATTTGATGGATCGCTCTGAAATTGATCGGGTGACCCGGGAAATCAATGCTGCGGTTCCGCGCGCGGTGCGTGTTGTTGAAACACATGAGGGCAAGGTTGCTGCCGAGATTTTGCTCGGTCTGAATGCTGCGGCTGAAGATGACCTTGCGGCCCGTCCGTCCCATCACGATGCAGAACCGGATCATGACCATGATGATTTTGACAGTTTCGTTGTCGATATCGGAGCTGTTGCGGATGCCGATTCCTTTTCGGAGCGCTTGGCTTCGATTGCCAATGAATTCGATGTGTTGCGGATCAAGGGATATGTCGAAGTTGCGGGCAAGCCGATGCGGCTTCTCGTTCAAGGGGTAGGGTCCCGCTTCCGGCATCACTTCGACGGGGTTTGGCCGTCTGGTCGTGCACCGCAAGGTCGGCTTGTGGTGATTGGCGAGAAGGGGATCGACCAAGGTGGTATTGTTGCCGCGTTGGGTCAGGCAGCCTGATCGGATTCTTTCATGCATTTGCTGCGCACCGAGAGTCATTCGCTAGACGCTACAGCTGCTGCGATTGATCTCGAGCAAACGCCCGGTGATATTGTGTTTCTGTCGTTCACGGACAGCGACCTTTCCGGTCTCGCAACCGCATATGAGCAAGGCGTCGGAGAGTTTCCGAGCCTTCGCATGGCGTGCCTTGCGCAGTTGAAACATCCCTATTCGGTGGATCTTTATCTTGAGAGAATGGCTTCAAAAGTCCGGTTCGTGCTTGTGCGCTTGCTGGGTGGGCTCGACTATTGGCGCTACGGGATTGAGGAACTTGCGCGCTTAGCGCGAAAAAACGGGTTCGAATTGGCCGTTGTGCCGGGAGATTACCGGCAGGATCCGCGGTGCGATGAAGCGTCAACGGTTTCAAGCGATGATCTGAAACGTCTTTGGCTTTACTTCCATGAGGGTGGGGCCAAGAATTTTACCAATTGTCTCAAATGGATCGCGAACCGGATTGGAACGCCAACGGCATGGAGTGCGCCGGAAGCAATCCCGGCGATGAGTCTGTTTGATGCGGCCTGCCACGCGGGCGAAAACGGTGCGCCGCGCGCGCTTCTGGTTGTGTATCGCTCGATCGTTATTGCCGCAGATACGGCGCCAGTGCTTTTGATGGCGAAGGCACTTTGGGAGCGCGGTTTTGCGGTTGATTGCGTCGCGGTTTCCAGTTTGAAGGACCCGGCGGCGTCTGACAGTCTTGCGGTTTTTCTCGATCATTCACCACCAGACGTTATTTTGAATATGACCGCATTTTCAGGGCGTCAAAGTGATGGGGGAGGTGTGCTGGATCGCGCCGATGCGCCTGTTTTACAAGTCATTCTCTCGACGACTTGGCGCGAGCCTTGGCAGGCATCCGAGCGCGGACTAACGACAACTGATCTGGCGATGAATGTTGTTCTCCCGGAGTTTGATGGGCGGATTATCACAAGGGCTATTTCCTTCAAGGGTGAAGCTGAGCGGCGTGATCTTGTTGAGTTTACCCGGGTTATACACAGCCCAGAGGAATCACGAATCGGGTTTGTCGCGGATTTGGCACTCTCCTGGGCGGGTTTGAGGCGGAAACCGAACAAGAACAAGCGTGTTGCGTGTGTGCTGTCGGATTATCCAGCCAAGGGGGGCAGGCAAGGATATGCGGTTGGGCTTGATACCCCTGAAAGCGTGATCCGGATTTCCGAGGCTTTGAAGTTGCAGGGATATTCGGTCAGGGTTCCGCAGGATTCTGCGGCTTTGATGAAGGATTTGATCTCCGGGCCTTTGACAAAAATCATTTCGCTGTCCGAATATCAGAAGCACTTCGATCTTTTGCCCGAAGCCTTCCGACGTGCTGTTGAAGCAGTTTGGGGCGCAGTACGTGACGCGGAGGTGGTGTCCGATGGCTTTTTCTCCGCTCGATTTATGGATTTAGGCGGGCTGATTGTCGCCTTGCAACCTGATCGTGGTCACGCCGTGACGCGGAAAGACACCTATCATGACGGCAATATCCCGCCGCATCACGCCTATATCGCGTTTTATATCTGGTTGAGAGAGACGTTGAAAATCGATGCGATGGTGCATCTGGGCACGCATGGCACATTGGAATGGTTGCCCGGAAAATCGGTTGCATTGAGTGAATTTTGTGCGCCTGAAGTTGTTTTAGGGCCAGTTCCGGTGATCTATCCCTTTATCGTGAACAATCCCGGTGAAGCTGCGCAGGCCAAACGTCGGCTCGCCGCAGTCACGATTGGGCATTTGACGCCGCCGCTTAAGGAGGCTGGCGCGCATGGTGTTGCCGCAGAAATTGAGTCACTGCTTGAAGAATATGCCGAAGCACAAGGGCTTGATCAGCGTCGCGCGCGCCTTCTTGCCGACGCCATCATCGAGCGTGCGACGGAAAGCGGGCTGATTGCCGAGGCCGGGATTGATGGATCCTCTGAGAGAGATGATCTGCTGATGACGCTTGATGCGTGGCTTTGCGACCTCAAGGAGATGAGGATTGCGGATGGCTTGCATGTTTTTGGTGCAAGTTTTGACGCAGCTGTTTTGGATGAACGGTCAGCCGATTTAGCGTCGATCCCGGGAATCGATCTTGGTGCGCTTCGCACCCAGTTGAGTGTTTGCGGCACGTCCGAATTGGAAGGGTTCATCAAGGCGCTCGAAGGAAAGTTTATAGAACCCGGACCGTCGGGTGCTCCTTCGCGCGGACGCGTTGATGTCTTGCCGACGGGACGAAATCTTTTTTCGGTTGATCCGCGAAGTATTCCGACACGGACTGCGTGGGAAATCGGCAGGCGAACGGCAGATGAAGTCGTCAACCGCTATGTGCAGGATCATGGTGACTGGCCCCGATCTGTTCTGATTGATCTTTGGGGAAGTGCGACGATGCGCACGGGCGGCGATGATCTGGCCCAGGCCATGGCGTTGATCGGTGTGAGACCCTTATGGGATGAGGGATCATCGCGCATTTCGGGATTTGAGATTTTGCCGCCCGCAGTTTTCGGTCGGCCTCGTATTGACGTGACTTTGCGGATTTCGGGGCTTTTTCGTGATGTGTTTCAAACCCAGATTGCTCTCTTTGACGAGGCTGTTCAGGCTGTGTCGCTATTGGATGAGACCGTGAGTGAGAATCCGATCGCGGCAAAGCGGCGTGACAGCCAGCTAGAACCGTTACGTATTTTCGGGAATGCACCGGGCGATTACGGGATCGGCATGGGGAGGATTCTGTCTGATAATACGGTAGCCGAGAAGGCTGAACTCGGAGCTGCTTATCTGACTGCGAGCTCATATGCGTATCGGGCAAACGAGGATGGCATTTCCGCGCCGGACGCTTTTCGCGAGCGTGTGGCGGCTGCCGATGCTTTTGTCCATGTACAGGATATGAGCGACCAGGATGTGCTTGATTCTGATGCTTTTGCGGACCATGAGGGCGGGTTTGTTGCCGCTGCCGCTTTGCTCGATAACGCGCCATCCATTTTCCACGTTGATGCAACCCGTTCCGACCAGCAGAAGGTGCGTACGCTTTCGGAAGAGATTGCACGTATTGTTCGCGGAAGAGCGACAAATCCGCGATGGATCAACGGTCAAATGCGGCACGGGCATCGGGGGGCGTCGGAAATTGCTGAGACGGTCAATAATTTGTTTTCGTTTGCTGCCTCTACAGACTTTGTGACCTTCGGGCAGTTTGACATGATGTTTGAGGCAACACTTGGCAATGAACGTGTTCGGCAATTTCTGATGGAGGCAAATCCGGAAGCCGGGAATGCTATTGCTCGCAACTTTGCAAGCGCCGTGCAACGGGGTTTCTGGGTTTCGAGACGAAATTCGACTGCTGCGATCCTGTCGGAATGCGGAATTGAAGTTCCGGAGGTTCTTGCACAATGAACGGGAACAATCTTCGGAAGGGATGGTGTCCCGGGGCGTTGCGGCCGATGGAAACAGGCGACGGTCTCTTGGTGCGGGTGCGGCCTTCAGGGGGTATTGTTTCGAGTGCAGTCGCACGAGTACTTGCCGATTGCGCTGATGCATACGGGAATGGGCTTCTTGATCTGAGTAACCGTGCAAATATCCAGATACGGGGGGTGAGCGGTGATACATTTCCGATGTTGATCGAACGACTGCAATCGGCGGGGTTGGTGGATGATGATGAAATGACGGAGTCGGTGCGGAACATCATGATGGTTCCGCTCGGTGGCCTTGACCCAACGGCACTGATTGATTCGCGGGGATTGGTTTCTGAATTAGCAAATAGATTAAAAAACTTTGTTCACGCGTCTGATATTCCATCGAAATTCGGATTTTCGATTGATGATGGCGGCGTGTTTTCGCTCTGGTCGCAGGGTGCGGATATTCGACTTGAAGCCGTGTCGGACGGCGGAACAGGTGAACCTGCAATCGCTATCGGGATCAATGGTAGCGCGCGGATTGTTGTTGTTCCGCTCGAGACGGCGGTGGAAGTCGCGATTAGATTTTTGGATGCGTTCCTGCTCTTGAGCGTAAAATGCAGCGAACCCGTCAGACGGATGGCGCAGCTTGTTGGTCATCTGGGAGATGAGTCGATTTTCGAAGCGGCCGGATTTGCTCTAGAGCGGTTGCGGCCCCATGTGGCACGAACGATGTCGGTCAAACTTGGCTTTCAATCGTGTGGCGAGATGAATTACCTCGCATTGGGGGTTCCATTCGGTCGGCTGACTAGCCGAATGATGCGAACATTGGCAGGATTGGCAGATCTGAACGGGTCAGGCGAACTCAGGATGACGCCATGGCGAAGTGTTTTGCTTCCGGGCATCGCAGCGGGGGATCATGACAAGGTCTATGCCCAATTAGGTGGGGAATTCATTGTTGATGTGGATGATCCTCTTCTGAGGGTGGCGAGTTGTCCGGGATCGCCTGCATGCAAGAATGGATCGACACGGACCCAAGGTGACGCCCGTGCTCTCGCTCTTTTGGCAAAGAAACTGACCATGTCCGGAACAGGGCTACATGTGTCGGGTTGCCGCAAGGGGTGTGCACGGGCCGCGTCTAGTGATGTCACTCTTGTTGGAAGAGATGGCCGTTATGATGTCGTATTATCAGGTCGTGCAGGGGATGATCCAAGCCAATATGGCCTGACTTTCGAGCAGGTTCGGGAATATCTGGGTACTATGAGCGCGGCGATGGACGGTGCGTGTGAGAAGGTGGCATTGTGAGCTCATCAGTGAAATATGATTACGTTCATGACGGGGCCGAGATTTACCGGCGATCTTTTGCGATGATCCGTGCTGAAAGCAAACTCGCGCGGTTCACAAAAGAGGAAGAACGCGTTGCCGTGAGGATTATCCATTCATGCGGGATGGTTGAACTCTCGGATGATATCCGATTTTCGGCAGGTGCTGCCGTTGCGGGGATTGAAGCGCTAAAGGCCGGAGCGCCGATTCTGTGTGATGCCAAAATGGTGGCTCAGGGAATTACGCGCGCGAGGTTGCCCGCGGATAATCAGGTGATCTGCACGCTGGATGATCCGGCCGTGCCGGCATTGGCGGCGGAATTGGCGACAACGCGCACGGCAGCGGCGATGGAACTTTGGCGTCCTTATCTTGCCGGTTCGGTAGTTGCCATTGGCAATGCGCCAACCGCATTGTTCAGGCTTTTAGAAATGCTTGATGCTGGTGCGCCAAAACCCGCTCTGATTATCGGTATTCCTGTCGGGTTCGTGGGAGCTGTCGAGTCAAAGGATGCGCTGATGGCTGACGGGCGTGTGCCTGCAATTATCGTACACGGAAGACGCGGCGGAAGCGCGATGACGGTCGCTGCAGTTAATGCCTTGGCCAGTGAAAGAGAGTAGCGGATACGATGACCAACACATCCGCTCTTGGACGACTTTTTGGCGTCGGGTTAGGCCCTGGCGATCCAGACTTGATCACGGTCAAGTCGCTGAAAGCCCTTCAGTCAGCGCCCGTGATTGCTTATTTTGCGAAAAAGGGACGCAAAGGCAATGCGCGCACCATTGCTGAGACTCTGATACCGAGCGGTGCCATTGAATTACCTTTAGTTTATCCGGTTACTGTTGAAATTCCCTTCAGCGATCCGGCCTATATTGATGCTTTGTCGGAGTTCTATGAAAGATCGGCAGAATCTATCGCGTCTCATCTCGAGGCCGGACGTGATGTTGCACTTTTGTGTGAAGGCGACCCCTTGTTCTACGGGTCGTTCATGCATGCCTATGAACGTCTCAAGGACCGTTTTCCGGTAACGATTTGCCCGGGAGTAACGGGGATGTCGGGCTGTTGGACAGCAGTCGGTGTGCCAATGACGTGGGGTGATGATGTCCTATGTGTCCTTCCGGGGACATTGAGTCGAGACGAATTGGTTCGGCGAATTCATGCTGCCGATGCGCTGGTTGTTATGAAGTTGGGTTCTAATTTCATCAAAGTCCGGGATGTGTTGGTCGAGACGGGGCTTGCGGAACGGGCTTTCTATGTCGAGCGTGGAACGATGGCTGAGGAAGTGGTGATGCCGCTTCTTAAAAAATCCGACGATAAAGCACCCTATTTTTCGATGATTCTTGTTCCGGGCCAAGGGCGGCGCCCATGACCGGGGGACGCATTCTTGTTATCGGGTTAGGGCCGGGACCAGAGGACTGGGTGACGCCTGAGGCTCATCAGGCGCTTACCATCGCAACGGATATTATCGGGTATGGTCCTTATGTCGCTCGTGTCCCCGTCAGAGACGGATTGACCGTGCACGCGTCAGATAATCGCGTCGAGCGTGAACGGGCGAGGCACGCACTTAATTTGGCCAAAGCGGGGCGAATCGTCGCCGTCGTTTCAGGCGGAGATCCCGGCATTTTTGCGATGGCTGCGGCCATGTTCGAGGTCATCGAGCATGGTGACGCGACTGACCGCGGGGTAGATATTCAGATATTGCCGGGCGTGAGTGCGATGCAGGCGGCCTCTGCGCGACTTGGCGCACCGTTGGGGCATGATTTTTGTGCAATCTCACTCTCGGATAATCTGAAGCCGTGGAGCATTGTTGAAAAGCGGCTGATTGCCGCCGCTGAAGGTGATTTTGTGATCGCGATTTACAATCCAGCATCAAAGGCGCGGCCTGACGCTATTTTCGATGCTTTCGGGATATTGCGCCGGACAAAATCACCCGACACGCCCGTTGCATTTGCGCGTGCGGTCGGCAGACCCGATGAACGGATTGTATTGACGACTTTAGCGGAGGCAGATCCCTCGATTGCGGATATGAGTACCTTGGTGATGATCGGATCGAGCGAGACGCGGCTTGTGCCGCGTTCTGATGGGAAGAAACCCTGGATGTATACGCCGCGCAGTTACGGGCGGAAACCATGAGCGTTGAGCCAGAACATCGCCTCATCAAGAGAATGAACAATCTCGCCGGGAAGATCGGCGGGGCGATCGATCATGATCACGGTTATTTGAAGGTATCGAGCCGCCAGCAATTTGGCATCCGTCGCGGACCCACCGGAATTCTTGGTGATGAGGACGGATATTTTTTCAGTTTCCAGCAATCGTTGTTCATCTTTGATCGTGAAGGGCCCACGAGCAAAGATGAGTCTGGCATGGGGTGGCAGGGAAGCGGGATCCGGCTCGTCGATTGTTCGGATGACGTAACGGTGCTGCGGAGCTTGGGTGAACGAATTGAGCGACAATCGGCCCACGGTCAGAAATACGTTCCGGGGCGATTTGCCGATTGCGAGAGCGGCAGCATCGGCATCGGTAACAGTGGTCCATTGATCACCCGCAGAAGCGCGCCAAGCCGGTCGGGTAAGGGTGAGCCTCGGTATATCAAGACGGCTACAGGCCTCAAAGGCGTTTCGCGACATGATCGAGGCAAAAGGGTGGGTTGCGTCGATAATTGCGCTGATTTTTTCGTGCGCAATGTAGTCGCAAAGCCCGTCAATGCCGCCAAATCCGCCAATTCGGTAAGGAATCGGCGGCAGAGCAGGCGATTTGGTGCGGCCTGCCAACGAGATGATTGCGCTGATACCCGATTTTTCGGAAAGATGGTGAGCGAGCGCGGTTGCTTCGGTCGTACCTCCAAGGATCAGCAAACGGGGCGTGTTCTGTATCATCGTCAATTTTTTGGTTCTCACTTGTGTGTGACACAATGACTCATTCGCCGAAATCGGGAAAGCCTGTTCAGCCATGGCTGTCAATCATCGGAATTGGCGAGGACGGGATTGACGGCTTAACCCCTGCCGCACGCAGCCTTATTTCTCAAGCTGTCTTTCTCGTCGGGGGAAGCCGGCATCTTGCTCTCGTGCCGGATTTTGCAGGGGAAACTTTGGCTTGGCCTTCACCGATCGAATTGGCTTTTCCTGATATTCTTGCGCGGCGGGGCGAACCGGTTGTGGTTCTCGGAAGTGGGGATCCATTTTTTTACGGGATCGGCAGCACATTGATGAACCATATATCAGCCGATGAAATGGTCTGTATTCCGGCTCATTCGGCATTTAGTCTGGTTGCAGCGCGTTTGGGATGGGCGCAGCAAGACTGTGCCTTGGTTTCACTTCATGGACGACCTTTCGAGCGCATCATTCCTCATTTCCAGCCCAATGGCCGGATAATCGCTCTCTCGTGGGATGGCTCCACCCCGCTTAAGCTTGCGAAACTGCTTCAGGAACGTGGATTCGGAGCGTCAAGATTTGTCGTTTGCGAGGCTTTGGGCGGTGAACGCGAAAAGATTACCGACGTCACCGCGAATGATTTTGTGCTTACGGCGACCGAAAACCTCATTGCACTGAACAGCGTTGCAATTGAGATTGTGGCAGGACAAGATGCGAAGATTGTTTCACTCGCACCGGGTCTACCGGATGCTATGTTTGAGCACGATCATCAAATCACCAAGCGTGAAATCAGGGCGATGAGCCTTTCGGCACTGGCGCCAAGGCAGGGCGAGGTGCTTTGGGATATTGGTGCCGGATCAGGATCAATTGGTATTGAATGGATGTTGTGTCATCCGGCAAATCGCGCATTTGCGATAGAGCCGAAAGCTGAACGCGCGGCCAGAGTTTTACGCAATGCGGTCTCTCTCGGAGTTCCGGATATCGAAGTGTTGGAGGGGACGGCACCGGAAATGCTTGTTGGATTGCCTGTTCCCGATGCGATCTTTATCGGCGGCGGCGGGACGGATGCTGGTGTATTTGATGCCGCATGGTCGGCGTTAAGGCCGGGTGGGCGATTGGTCATGAACGCAGTTACGCTCGAGACACAGGCTGACTTGATAAAATATCATACGACACTAGGTGGAGAACTGATCTCAGTGCAGATCGCGCGCGCGGATCCGATTGGTCCCTATCATGGGTGGCGCGCTGCAATGCCCGTTACGCAATGGTCGATCACGAAACCGTTGGAGCCGTTAACATGATTGGGGTGGGGATCGGATGTCGAAAGGGTGTTTCTGGTGCCGAGATCGCTGACCTCGTTCGTCGCGCTTTGTCCGAAGCGGGGGTTGACGGCCCTGCTGCACTCTTCTCAACTGATCGAAAGGCTGACGAAAAGGGATTGTTTGACGCCGCCCAGCTCTTGAATATGCCGCTTGTTCTTGTCAAAGAAGAGGCATTAAGGGCTGTGGCAGGTGTTGTGACGACATGCTCCGCGCGCGTCGAGGCCTTATTCGGATTACCCTCTATCGCGGAAACAGCCGCCCTTGCCGGTGCGGGTTCGGGTGCAAAACTCATTCTGCCCCGTTTAAGTGCAGGAGGCGTTACCTGCGCGGTTGCCGCGAGGCCTGAAATTTTTCCGGGGACACAGTAATGACGGTGCATTTCATCGGAGCGGGGCCGGGCGCTGCGGATCTGATAACTGTGAGGGGTCGGGACCTTGTCGGAAAATGCCCAGTGTGCCTCTATGCGGGGTCTTTGGTTCCAGACGGCATTTTGGCGTATTGCCCTCCCGGAGCCCGTATTGTGAATACGGCGCCGCTTGCACTGGAAGAAATCGTCGCCGAGTTTCAGGACGCTCATGCCAAGGGATTTGATGTTGCGCGGCTGCATTCCGGAGACCTATCGATCTGGAGTGCGATGGGTGAGCAGGTTCGGGAACTCAAACGATTGTCCATTCCCTTCACGGTAACTCCGGGAGTTCCCTCCTTTGCAGCTGCTGCGGCGACGCTTCAAACGGAATTGACCCTACCAGAACTGGTTCAATCGGTCGTACTGACCCGGACATCGGGCAGGGCATCCTCCATGCCGGAGGCTGAAACACTTGAGGCTTTTGCAGTGACCGGTGCGGTCATGGCGATCCATCTGTCGATCCATGCTCTGACGGATGTGATCGGACGACTCATACCCTTCTATGGAGCTGATTGCCCCGCAGCGATTGTATATCGCGCGTCTTGGCCTGATGAGAGGGTTTTCCGCGGGACGTTAGCCGATCTCGGATTGGCCTTGGAGGGCGAACCGATCGAAAGGACGGCCCTTATTCTGGTCGGGAAAAGTCTCGGCGAATCGGACTTCAGCAATAGCTCGCTTTATGACGCCGACTATCGGCGGCGGTTCAGGACGCCGGGATGGCGCGGCACTGAATCGTGATAGTGTGGCTATACGACATTGCGGGGCGGCGTTCTGGCGATCACTTCGCCTTCCCGCGTGACGACCACGACGTCGAGATCAACATCACTGCCGCCAAGGGCTTTCGCGGCCGTCTTCCAAGCAGCTTCGGCGATAGGGGTCGCAATATCGATGCCCGCCTTTCGGCATCGGTCCAAAACTTCATTGGCGGCATTCGCCTGACGCATTGCATCCGCGAATTCCGGTTTGCCTCCTGCTTCGAGGATGCGATCCGACAGCCAATTCAGATCGACCTCTCCCCGCCGCGAATGAACGTCGAGAAGGCCTTGTCCAAGTTTCGTCATTTTTGCGAACCCGCCGCCGACGGTCACGCGACGAACAGGATGGCGGCGGAGATATTTCAGCATGCCGCCGACAAAGTCTCCCATATCAATCAAGGCGACTTCGGGCAGTTGATACAATTGCTGGATCGCGCGTTCGGAGGTGTTTCCCGTTGCGCCGGCGACGTGCGTCAGACCAACGGCTCGAGCGACGTCGATCCCGCGGTGGATCGTGTTGATCCAAGCGGCGCAAGAATAGGGTATGACAATTCCGGTTGTGCCGAGAATCGACAATCCGCCAACGATCCCCAAGCGTCCATTCAGTGTGGAACGCGCGATTTCCTCGCCGCCCGGAATGGAGATTTCGATTTCAACATCTCCGGTTGTTCCGAGGATGTTGCTGGCCTCCGTTATCGCCGTCCGCATCATTTCTCGCGGGACGGGGTTGATGGCGGGCT